>Ga0307990_1000246_pt1 | contig 51756 bp, 39 predicted proteins | sample EllFjometagen129_FD_203168 | JGI IMG/M metagenome (GOLD analysis project Ga0307990, IMG submission 203168) | Marine microbial communities from Ellis Fjord, Antarctic Ocean - #129 | ecosystem: Environmental > Aquatic > Marine > Unclassified | place: Southern Ocean | collected 2014-10-08
GTCACTTTCATTTTCCGCATCTGTTTTTTATTAAAATTGCAAAATATTTGATAAACATCAATGATATCAACCACTTCAGCTGATTAAAAACTGTTTCGGTGAGGCTTAGAGATCAAGATATCTGAATTTATGGGGAATTATTTATATGAAAACAAACAATCTCTTACCTGTTGTTGTAGCCATCTCCAGTCTGGCAACAACTTTTTCTATACTCGGAGCCCCTCCCCGACCTGTTAATCTGGCTCCTTCTGCAAAGATAACCGCCAGCTCAGAATACAATCCGAAGCTGGCAGCCCGCTATGCGATAGACGGCCAAGTGCCGACGATGCTGAGTAAAAATGATAGTGCTAAAGCCTGGGCGGTCAATGGGGCTTCCCACAAAAATGGCGCTCAGATTACACTGGAGTGGGAGAAACCGATTGCGGTCAGGGAGATTATATACTTCGGCCGTACCGCCTTCCAGCTTGATGAGTGCTGGAAAGGGTGCGCGGTGCTCTGTGATGACGAGACCAAACCGGTCATTACATGCGAACTTGCGCGACGACATGGAGCTCAGCGCATTACCCTGCCTAAAACCCGGACTATCACTAAGCTGCAACTTCGATTCACCTCATCCTATGGCGGTTCCAACCCCGGCGCATCCGAGATTATGGTCTTCGACAAGCATGTCAATAAATGGGCACTACGTAATATCATCCAAGAACAGTATAAAAACACCGGCATCGACAGCGAAGCCTCAGAAGCAGCCCTGACCACACTTTGCCGCGGCAAACTCGGTTTCGACAAGCTGCTGGTAATTAAACGCCACTCGTTAAGACCCACCCATGTCTACACCTATCATGTTGAAGGTTTAAAAAAAGGTGGCGGCCTTTACACCCTCGCACTTAAAGATAAGAAGCTGACACAGCTGATAGATGCCTCGGAGGGCGTCATCCTTGATGCCCAGATTTCATATGACGGCCAACAGATTCTTTTCAGCTGGAAGCGTGATATGCAGAAACCCTTCCAGATCTGGCGGATCAATATTGATGGCAGCAATTTGAAATGCATAATTGATCATGCCTCCAACAATATGAATGCCTGCTGGCTTCCAGATGGCGGCATCGCTTTCATGTCAGACCGCAAACCCGCCTTCGCCTACTGCTGGACCTGCACCTCACCGATCCTATATCGATCCGATGGCAATGGCGAAAATATCATAAAGCTCTCAGCTAACTACCTGTCCGACTTCACCCCCTCGATCATGCAGGATGGTCGCATCCTCTTCAGCCGCTGGGAGTATGTCGACCGCCCCGCAATTCCAATTCAGTCGCTCTGGGCCATCAATCCCGATGGCACGAAGCTCTCCGGGGTCTTCGGAAATCGTGTGCTCTCTCCCGCAACCTTCATGCAGGCAACTGATATCCCCGGCATGCAACGCAAGATTCTATGCGTGATGACCAGCCATAACGGTCCCTGCTGCGGGGCGATTGGGTTGATCGACCTGACCAAAGGGGGCAATTCGCAGGAGGCGATTGTCAACCTGACCCCGGATGTTCATATGGGTGCTGTTGACAACTCTGGTGCCGGCAACGGCATGCGCGGCCCTTACGAGAGTCCAATAGCACTGGATGCAAATTATTTTCTGGTTTCACGCCAAGGACATATCCTGCTGCGTGATTATAACGGGGATGTCGAGGCCTCTATTCTACCCCCCGAAGAACAGGATCTTGGATTCTACTCCGCTCAGCCCATCCGCAGCCGCCCCATGCCGCGTTCACCGCGTCCATATTGGATTGATCCCAAGGCAGAACCATGGGCCGAAGTTATCATGCATGATGTCGCTATCGGCCTGGGCGATTCAGTTAAGCCGGGCGAGATCAAACTTATCGCCGTTGTCCAAGAGATGGAAAAGGATATTCGTGCCCAAACCAGCAGGCGTCAATTCGGATTTCAGTTCCCGGTGGTCTCCTGCGGTGCCACCTACGCCCCCAAAAGGGTGTGGGGGTTCGCCAAGGTAGAGAGCGACGGTTCCGTCCACTTCAAGGTTCCCTCCGACCTGCCACTCTATTTTCTACCGCTTGATGCCGAAGGCCGCGCCGTGCAGCGCATGCGCACCTTCACCCACTTTATGCCGGGCGAAAAACAGAGCTGCATCGGCTGCCATGCCGACCGCAACTATGTCTCCCCATCCGTAATAACGCGCGGCGGTCGCTCAATTGCCGCCGCCCGTCCTGCACAGGAGCTGATTGTACCGGAGTGGGGCAACAAGAATGGATTCAGCTTCACAAAGGTTGTACAGCCGGTGCTGGATAAGAACTGCATCAGCTGTCACAATGAAAAATCAACACTGGACCTGAGTGGCGACCGCACCGACTACTTCAACATCGCCTATGAAAACCTTGCCCGACGCGGAACCCAGGCCGAACATGGCAACGATGCACGCGGCGGCATGGCCAGATTCGGGAAAAATCCATATACATCCTGGATTCCCACATATAACGGCTGCGAATCAAATATTCTGCAGATCCAACCCAAATTCTGGGGTTCGCCGGTCAGCAAACTGGCCAACGTTGTAATCTCAGGCCACCCCGATAAAAAAGGTAAAAAAAGAGTCACTCTCAGTGCCGGTGATCAACTCAAAATCATGATGTGGATTGATCTGAATATACCATTCTACGGAACATCCCAGTCAAGGCAGCCGGATCTGCGCGGCTGCCGCAAAATCATGCCGGAAGATTTGGATAAGACGCTCAAGGAGGTGGAGAGCAGGCGTGGCATAAAACTTCCGCGAACCTTCTATGTGCGTCTGGATAATCCGGAAAAAAATATCTTTCTGGCTGAGCCGCTTGCTAAAGGCATCTTCAAATCAGCTGATGATCCAGATTACCAGCGTATCCTCTCCTGCTTCGATGGCGTGCAGGAGCAGCTGAAGCTCCGCAATTATGTCGACTTCCGCAAAGTTCTCGACAAAGAGTGCGCGGCGTATTGACCTAACCCGGCAGAGCCGGAATGACGAAATACCCAAGCACCCAATTACCCAAGGAAACCCGAAACACCCAAGTGCCCAAAGGCCCAAGCAAACCTAAAATACCCAACGGTGCGCCAACTAAAGGCTAAATCCTTCGCAAACATTACCTTCGCAAACAAGAGCCTTGTCTTCTTTAGTCACAATCACTTGTTAATAAAATTCACTTCATGCCAAAATAATTCCACTTATTCTTATCTGTTGCAATCGGTCTGATTTTCAAGTCAGGCATAGTGCCGCCAACCCATAAAACAACTTCTTCGCCCTTTTTCAACGGCAGGTCAAAAATGCCGGGTTTACTTTCCTTGAGGTTGAGACCTTTGCTATTGTTAACCTCAGCATCCACAGCAAACCCGGGCTTGACTCTACATGGCTCGCCGGCCAGACTCTTGATCATGACAAACTGAGTCTGTCCATGCTTGCGAACCGCACTCACCAGAAACGCACCTTGCGTACGCAAATTGTGGAAAACTGCATCCTTCCATACGTCGGCCACTGCCGGAAAAATACGAATTTTATCACCCCAGCTCTGAATCAGCATATCATGAATACACTGCGCACCTGATAACGGAGTCTCTATCACCGGTCCAGCCTCTTTGTACAGTGTATTCGGCTGGAAGAAACTTTTAAACCCGTTTAGATACTGGAGCGCATCATTTCCGCGCCCGAACGCCGCTGATATAGACGACGCACCGGTATTGGAATACCCCTGACGGGCACCAAGGCTCTGCCAGTGTTTGACAGACTTCACAGCCAATTCTTCTGCACCATCAACTTCTGCATTTTCCATATAGAGCGGATACAGCATGAGTAGATGCGAGTAATGACGATGACCTTTGGCAAAAGGCACACCTGCCGCAATCATATAGCCGTTTTCATTGGTTGGATAATCGGCCAGGTTTCCTGTCACATCCTTCCATTTCGGCAACAGCGGATCATCAATACCAAGCCGGTCGGCAGCCTGAATCAAGGCTTGACAGCCCCAACGCAGCAGTCCCAGATCAAAATTGCAGTCAGGCCCGGAAGCAGAATTGTACTCCGGCGAATAGGTCCTGGGCAGGTGCAGCTTGCCGTCCTCGCCCTTTTTAAGAAAATGCAGATGATAATTTACTGCTCTTGTTAAAAGCGGATACAGGTGCTCGCGTAATTGAGCGTCATCCATGGTGTGCCGATAATCCAGCCAGCAGTTGTGACAAGCCCACAGAAGCAGCCCGGTCTCAGCCGCTCTCCCGCCTTTCTTTCCCGGTTCCTGCACAGTATCGCTGTAGCAATGCTGACCGGAAGTCCGACCGATCCCCGCCGAGTCAGAGCGATATTTCTCAGGGACATTCAGTATCAGCCTGTCTACATTGGAATAAAGCGCACGCGTAAGCGACTCACCTAGCTTAAGTCGATTCGAATCATACGCTGACCAGTATGTCAACTGAACGTTAAGGTTCCACCATGCACCCGGCCATGGTGTGGGCTGAAGCCAGGGACCCTGATTATCAATCAGCATTCCGTCCGAACGGGTCGCCGAAGCAAGTTTGTACATCTGAATCCAGTAATGGGACTCCCATAGTGAGTCAGGAAGGGAAACAAAACTTTCAGGATAATATTCATGCCACCAGGCGCGATGCATCTTGAGCATATCACCTGTGGATAATTTGGCAGCACTACGCACTTCCTTGACAGCATCCGCTTTGGCTGTTATTGCCGGGAAGGAATGCCCAACACTCACCAACAACCGCTTTTGGGACCCCATATTAGCGATCTTCCAGGCCGTAGCCGTCTCGCCGCCTGCAAGAAGGGGCTGAACACAAAGATTAATGTCACCTTCTATCTCCAGATGCGATGGCGGGTTTTCTATATAACCACCATTTTTCTTTCTGCCAAAAGCCTTACGGGGACTCATTGCAGGAATAGCTTCCCATTGCCATGTACATTCGCGTTCACCTTCTGTCGCCTCAATTTCAGCAAGTATAATCATTCGCCCGGAAACAACCAGAGACCGCCACTTGATTGTTCCTTTGTCTGTAATCACCTCACCCGTTGCTTCTGCATTCCACAGGTCCAGCTTCATACTGCCACTCGTGATATTCCCTACCGTCTTTAAATTAAAATGCCCAATCGGCAGGCGACAACGATCATACATATCACCAGCATCACGATGATCCTGAACTGCGCCATGACCGACATCCCAGCGCATAGTCCTAGCATCAATCTGGCGTACCATCGTACCCATCATACCATTGCCCAAAAACGGCGCTTGATACCACTCTTTGGGCATCTGCTTCCATATTAGGTCATGCCGACTCATGAACGCCGGCCAGTCAACCTTAAGCTCAACATCAGATTTAGCGACTGCATTCATAGATAACGCAGTCAGCACCATTACAATTAGAACAGATACACTTTGCTTGATTCGCCCAATAAACATTATTTAATCTCCATATTTATTCTGTGCTTTAGCCTTCTATTCAAGGAAAAGAAAAAGGATGGACGGCATCGCAAATGAGATCAGAGCGCTGCGGAAACCCGCATTACTGGTTTATAACCAAGACCTGACGCTTCGGAACATGGACTCAACCCGATATTTGGTCTGATACGTATGCCGCCCATCCAAATAAAAGATACTCCCTCCGCTCAAATTTGTCAATACGGAGTTGCTCTTTGGCTTTTCTTGGTTTTGTGATCACCGCATATTTATAAAAACCCTGTTTCCATAAGAAAACAGGTTTATTTTGGTATTATCCACATCGGTCAACTTTCTAAGTTAGACTTTGGTGTATGTTGTATTTGCACATTTTGGACACGGTGGCAGAGTGTCATCATGATCGTCAAGCGTTACAGTTGCATCACACTTTGTACAACGATATGTTCCTTTACCGGGTTTTTCACCTGTTTTATACATTTTAAATCTCCTTTCTTCCGCTTGGTTAAGTGAGGGTAAAGCCGCGGTTTTCTTTACGACACCTTGTTTTGTTTAGACCTTCGATTTACAGAGGTTTTCCGTATGTTCTCGTGTGCTTATGACACGTAACGCACATCGCAATTAAATTACCAAGTCCGTCGCCACCGCCACGCGTGCGATGATGTGCATCCCATGTACTGCCATGCAGTCCATGTTGACAACGTACACCTGGTCTATGATGGACACAAACACTCATTGTGCATTCACATTGACCGCCAGCCCGTTTATAGAGGGCACGTCTGGTTTCTTCGGATATTGCCATTATTTTCACCTCCTTTCTTTGCTTATAGCTAGACCCAAGATAATGCAAATAGCGTGCCAAAGGGGTGAATAAGTGTAAGGTGTTGATGGATAGAGGTTTGAATTCTTCAAGAGAAAGTATTTTTAGTTCGTCTTCACAACTTTTGTTGAGCGAATTACAACCTGGGTTGATCCTAGATAAAGATACAGAAAGAAGTCGCCTCTACCGAGAGAGATAAATTAAAACAGAATGGGGATAAAGACCACTGAAAATGAGCAACTGCTAAACGGTTGGTGTGTCGCGGTCAAGGCATGCCAGTAACTCGATGCATGTCATCATTGCCGCAACCGCAACACCCAGATGCATTTCCTGTCCGTCGGCATGCTGGTTCCGATTACGATAGCTATGAATCGCATTGAGTAGGACATAAGCATCTTTTGATGTACAGCGGGTCTTTGGTTCGAAATCATTCTGGCTGCCGGTGAGTAGTTGCAGAAACCTAAGTTGCGTGAGACGATCCGCTGAAACGACCCAGTCATCATGAGGTATCCTCGTCCTGACCATGCTATCATTATCTCTTGGTGGTAGCGTCCAATAGTCGACGGTCGACTGCGGAACCCGCCGACCAGGTCCAAACTCACGCTGACAAACGATGTCTAATGCGCGATCTTCAATGCTGGTGAGGTTGTTTAAAGCAGGTTCGGGGTCGTCAGGAAGAAGGCCAATGGCAATCTCAACATAACGATGTAGTTGCTGGTCAACAACCCCAACATGAGCCAGCCGACGTCTCAGAAGGTCCGCGATATTTGATTTATATTTCTCTTCATCTCCAAACAGACGAGCCATGCTTCCAGCATCCGGTCCAGCCCCTTGAATGTGTCGTTCAAGTAGCCGACAGGATACCTTTAAACTATTTGCGGATAGTATAGCAAATCCCTTTTGAGTCAGTTCACTGCGCTCATGAGCGGTCTCGGTGATGGGCACACTCCGTCTATCAACAAGCACTGTGTAAAGATCCTGTGCGGATAGTGAGCAATCTTCCCAAAGGTCCCCAAGAACAGCAGATAAAGAATCGAGTGAAGACTCAGCCAACTTATTGATATCAGCAGGGCTAATTACCCCCGGCCGTTTATTATTCAGAACCGTATTCAAGACTTCAAGAAAAAGAGGCGGATTGCCAGCCGTCCAATTAGTAAGCTCCGTCTTCGCTCCAGCCTCGAACTCATAATCATCAAGAGACGTTAATACGGTTTCAGTATCAATGTTGTCGAAAGGGCCAACACGCACGATATCCCCAAAAACACCCCAGAAGTCACTTGTTACAGACTCTTCGTCTCTAATCAAACTAGACAATTCGCGACGTGTTGCGGTTACAAGGCGAAAGCTCGGTTTGCGACAGAGTTCAAGTAGGTTGTCCCAAAGATTGCGAGTCAGTTTCCCTGAACATAGAGGCTTGTCAAAACCGTCCCATACCATAAGTACTTTTTCTTCGCTTTCGAGACAATCCAGCACTTCGCATATCTCACCATAATGACCATCGGAAACTTCTTTCAGATGTTTTCCATAGTCAGTCAATCCAGCTGCGTTAAGGCCGTCACTTAATTTTAAGCATAGCTGTTCCAGAAAGCCCTGGTTTGTCTGCGGAGTCCCGTGCCGGAGATCCCACTCAATTACACAGCAGTATGGGCTGGTCTCCGCTTGCATCTCTTCCGCCAACTGTTTCAAGATAACGCTCTTTCCCGAAAAGCGAGGGCCCACTACTGATCGATGGCTGGGGGTCAGCTTAGTGAGTTCTGCAACAAGCTGTCCCATAATCTGGCTCCGACCCAGCATGGGCGGAATCTCGGGGGTACATATAGGAAATCGTTTGTCATTCATTTGAATCCTCCATTTCTGCCTTAGCCTTTGCCAAAACAACTTCGATATCACGTTGTCTCTCAATCCAGATACCCATTAAAGGAACGGCCAGCTTATAGTGATCACCAGGAGAATCCGTATCAAGCTCGATTAACTCCAGTTCCCGCAGGTGGTTCAGGTCAGCACTCAAATCCTCGTCATTCACTTCGATGCCAGCATCAAGCAACCGCTCTTGAATTACCCCAAACCGCAGAGATTCCGGATCAGAGCGGCTCTGATGACAAAGTGCAAGTATATAGCGCCTGCGATTAGTTCTGGCGTAATCCCAGAGACTCGCAAAATGCTCATTGTCTGCAACCAGGGCGCTCGCAGCCTGTTCAACAAAGCCTATTGTGATTGAGCGAGTCTTCAGTCGCACGGCAATATCAAATACCCGGTTGCATATACACTGGATAAGGAAAGGCTGTCGAGCAGTCATTCTGACAGCTTCTTTTACGGCCTCTCCTGCATATGTCAATCGTCCCTTTACAGGTTCGGTAATAAGTCGTGCCGCAGCAAAATCAGAGAGGGAAGTAACTCCGATCCGAGTGCCCAACCCGTATAAAGCTGACCAGTATTCCTCACGCAGGCGCTGAAGTCTTCGTGACCCGGTAAGGATCGCAGAAAAGCGAGGATAATTCTGCACCATGTATCGGATATTTTCTGGAACTTGGGGCGACGTAACTCCGTTATCAATACCTTCCTGAAGTTTATCAAACTCGTCAAGCATGAGCAGCAACCCCACATCCTTCTGCTTCAGAACATCAAGTATGACTTCGACGTAGTCTCTGAAATCGGAAAAGGCTGATTCCGCCACAATGCCCTCACGGCAAGCTCGGGCTATGCCCAGTTTCTTGCCAACAGGAAGAACATCTCCGTTTGGCAAAGGCGTTTCGCCACCAATGGACTGCACGCCTTTGGCAATGGCAGTTGCCATAGCCCGGAACACCTCAACCGTCGGGACTCCGACGCCGTCACTGCTGCCTTCCGCTCCCTGCAGACTGCAGTAGATGCCTAGCCAGCCAGGAATTCCCTCGGAACCACACAGATGTTTCAGAATGGAGGTCTTGCCTGAACGCCGATTTCCTTCAAGCAATACCACATTTCCCGTTTGCATAACCTGCCGGTGAATACTTTCAAGAAGTTCATCACGTCCAACAAAGATATCGCCTCGATCAGGTGCGATAGGATCACCGCAAACATAAGGACTGGCTCCCAGGTCCCTCGCAAGTGTTATGTCCATCTGTGATTCTACTACTGAAAATGCCAGCTCCGTTTTTCCTTCCACTTGGCAGCCGTCAATTGCGATTGCCTGCCATGAAACTTGCAATGAAAATGGCCCTGCATCGCGCGGTGACACTCCACTAATTCTAACCACCTCTTCAGCCCCCTCGGCCAGATAACCTAACCTACCTCCACCCCAGTCTGGTTCAGTCGAGACAGAAAACTTTCTGAGGGGCAACTTGCCTTGGTTCCGAAGTCCGATCTCTGTTGTGATAATTTCCCCGGCCGCAACCTCACTTTGATCACACAAGACTGTTATGCGTAAATCATCAAGTAAACAAGCGAGTGCCTTTTTAATACGTTTGATAATTTTTTTGGTCAGTTCCCGTGCACGATTTGCATTGGGAAGATGTCCCTTGATTTCTGACTGCGCCTGGTCAAGTCCATGAACCGACTGCTGTAAAATTAAATACAAGGCTGGCCCAGGTGGCACAGCCCCTGCATCGCGCAATGACTCCACAGCACCATCTATGGACAGCACCCATCCACCCAGGGGATTTGCCGATTCATCGTGTGCAATAGAATTACGAAGGTGCTTGAATCCACTGCCCCAAAGTCCAAGGTCAAGAATGGCTGAAAGATCTTTGGACTTCACAGATGGTAACTCTTCTATGCGATGAGCAACTTTATCAAGCCAATCGACAACAGGATCGTTGTCCCCATCCAGCAGGAGCTGACTCAAGTATGCAAACACATCAACGCCATGTTCGCGATGATGTTCGGCAACCCGTTGCTGAACCGGGAGTGGCGGCAGAGGAACGGGAAGATCTTCAACAACTTTCTTGGTTAGGTGCTGAATGGCCGCACCGCGAGATCGGTCGGAAAACCAGGATGTGCATTCAGAGCACGAGAGGTAGGCAACGAGGTAGCGCGGATCAACCTTGCCCATATCAGGTTGCAAAATGTAGAGACCACTATTGGCCCGGGCTCCCACAGCCCCATTGCGCACGATTGCCGCTTTTCCTATAGTACCGGACTTTGACAACAACACATCGCCAGCCCGTAGTTTGCGCTGCGCATCCACGCCCACTTCCGAATCCTCGCGAATCCACGACGATCCCTTTTCCACCTGCCCCTTCTGGAGATCGCGGATGCGGATGTACGGAATCGCTCCCTCTCCAGAGGGCTCCTCAGTTAGGTCTGCGGATTTCACGAAGCGTCCGCCAAGGATCAGACAGCATTCTTTCAAGCTGGCCACCTCCACTTCAGACCGCAATGCATCAAGCATGCTCCACAGACCACTCTGATCACGACGTTTCGGGGTGAAATCCCAGTCGCTCTCCGCGATTGTAGCGACATCAACATCCCAACAATCTTTTTCAGGGGTGGATGCGTGTACGCGTCTGGCCAGCTCCTTTGCTTGTTCCATTCTAATGGATGCCGGTTTCCTGCCCTTCCCTGGAGTGATAAACTCTTCCGCATCAACCATGCGAACCCGTTCGGTTGGTCCTTTACGACATAAGACCAGAATACTCGATGGAATACTCGTATGTGGCGCAAAAGTTCCTGCTGGCAGTGAAACAATTGCTTCAACATCATGTTGTTTTATCAGCATCTCGCGCAGTCGCTGTTCTTGCCCCCCCCTGAAAAGAATACCATGCGGTACGGCAATCACAGCTCGACCATTTGGACGAAGTTGAGAGAGAGCATGCTGGATGAAGAGCCCGGCGGTATCATTGGTCTTGATTTGGAAATGCTCCAGCCCTTCACGACTGATGCGCCCTCCAAAGGGCGGATTGGCAACAATCAGGTCAAAACCCTCTTGACGTGGATTTACCGTAGCAGGGCGTTCCAGACTGTTGCCGTTTTCAATGTTAGGCGCTTCAACACCTGCGAGCGCAAGACGGGTCAAACCAATCACGAAGGCCTCACGATTCAACTCTACGCCACTTACCGAGATGGGGGCACCTGCCTGCCTGCCAAAACTACTGCGACTCTGCTGTACATGATCACAAGCAGCGGTCAGAAGACCAGCAGATCCAAAACATGGGTCATAGATACGATCTCCCTGTGCAGGATCGGCGATTTCAACCATAAGGCGCATAACCGCTTTTGGAGTTCGATACTCATTAACCCATTTATCAGCAATCCGCTCCAGAATTAAGTCAAAGACATCCAGAAGGGCACGCCTGTCGGTGGGTGTTTCAAAAGGCTGATCTGCCAACCAATCAACGAGTAACAACAAAGATTGCAAAGAAAACTTACCCAACCGTTCTATGGGGTCAGCCATTCGATGAAGCTGCGTTGCCAGAGGATTATGCCGTTCATTGCCAAGCGCCTGCAACTTTGCAGGAAGGATGTCACTTAGAAAGTCACGAAATTGATCTGGCGGCTTAGCTTGCCAGGAACGCCAGTGCATCGAAGCGGGCAAGACAGGAGTGTATTCCGTTTCGTCAAAAGCTGCAATGGCCTCACATTCAGCTTCCTGGAAATCGGCCCAACGTAGATAAATTAACGAAGCCAGCTGCGCACCGATCTCATGCGGCATGTACGCAGGGTCACGCTGAAGGTACTCAAGCATCGGCCAAGGTTTCGCTATAGGAGAGAATTCGGACACGGTTACGCCTTCTCCTTCTCTGTTTCAATGACCTTGGCGCATACGACACCTAGTGTTACAGCCATCTTTTCGATGAGCTCCGCAAATCGCAACACATCATGTTCCTTGATAACAAGACGTTGTCCAACCTGGTACTGTCGATCACTAGACTTTCTCAGGTAGTCATCATCCACAAGGCCGTCTTTGTGTGCCAGAATGTGCCGCTGTTGAAAACAACGTTTCACTTCATCCCAGGAATGCTTATCAAGCATTGTCTCATATCGAACATCTATAGCCTTTTCCCACAGGTCGCTCGACTCGTTAAGATTCTGAAACAGATTACGACGCGGAGAAAAATACCCCGAGTGTGGCAACGCATCAAAAGAGGCCTCAGCAAAGCACTGAAAAGATGCAACAAGCTTCCCCATGTTTTCCTCAAGAATAAGGCGAAAAGCATTAGCAGCCGAGTCTCTGTCCAGACCGGATTCAAGGGCTTCTCGCACATCCGGTAACTTTCGGATGGTTGCAACCGTCTCCTTGAAAGCAGTGCGTGCTGAATTGTGACCACAGGATGGGCAGAAAAATGCTGCTCCGATAGCGGCATAACGACATTTGCAAGCTTCACAGACATATCGTTGCTGCATCAGATCCGCTGCGGTAATAGGCACAACTGCGACAGGATGCGAAGAGTTATAACTCATCGACATACTGAACAGCCCTCCGCTGGGCATCCCTCGATTGAAGTCACGCGTCATACCTTGCATCTCCCCATCAACCATAGGCATGATTTCAGCCATAAGACTGCTTTCACAATGACCAAGCTGCTCCTGAGTGACCCACTGATCGGATGTATCAACATGGCCGCATACGGGGCAAAAAACCTCTTCGTCACGGACCTTCTCTGTCCAATCATCCCCAAAAATCTTGAAAGACGCAAGGCAAGCATCATTCGGGCACTCACGATCAAGATAGCCGTCATCATCGAGCGGAATACTGACCTGCATGCTAAAATCATCTGAAATCATTACAGTTCTCCCGCAAACGCATCTCGAAAAACTGCGTCACGAAGGGAGGCGAGGTGGACTCGCGAGCCACAGATGTCGATCTTGAGCTCCTCGATCTCAGCGATTCTTTGAAGAACAGAAGACACCAGTTTCAGAATTCGTACTTGCTCTCCAATGCAAGGAAGTGGAATCTCGGCGTCTTCCAAGTAGTCGGCGGGCACACGCTGCTGCCCAACTGCTCCACGAAAGTGGTGGGTGCCCACAACACGAAACTGAATGCGACGGACAAAATGCCATACCCATTCGGGATGCAGAAGAGCTGTATCTGGGCGAATGACATGGAACTCAGTAGAGCCAAAACCACGACCATTGGAAAGGCCTCTAGCCACAGCTGACTTACCATTCTGCATGCAAGGAGTGATCTTTGCAAAAATCACGTCACCCTCGACAAAGTAGGTAAAGCCTTTTCGTACTTCCGACAGAGGCCTAAGTTCAGGTTTATCAATTACGCCTGTATATTGATTCACGGCAGGCATTGGGACGAAAGTAACTTTGTAGTCATCAGGCAGGTTCCTGAGATCAGGGGGGCGACGCGGGTTGATCACTGCAACTTCGGATAGCTTCTTGTGGTCCCAGTTAGCCCTCTTTTTACCCTCTCTCAAGATGCAGGATACCTCCAGGAAAAGGTCGTTGATTCTAATCTCATACTGATAGGTGACATTCAGCACTTCATGCAATGACCTCGTATCAAAGTCATATTTGCGGTTCGGATTTCTGGCCGCAAGTTCGAATCCGTCCTTCTCAAGCTCTCTGAGCGGAAGTGACCATGACCGTTCGCTATCGGTTTTGGTCTTTTGTTTACCAATGAAGTCGGGAAGTTGACTGCCTTGGATTGGTTTCCTAGAGGTCTTGCATTCAAAACCGTCATTTGTCAGTTCGTAGAACCAGACGCGCTTTGTAGCCCATTCGCCGTTCGAAGGAGGTGTGTTCGGTCTGTCAAAGAAGATAATGTTGGTCTTGACGTTGGTATAGGGAAGGAAACAGCCTTTGGGTAATGACAGCACGGTATGAACGACGAAACGCTCTAGAAGCTCTTTCCGCACCTTCTCGTTTGCATTGCCCTGCGTAAGTACTCCTTCCGGAATTACCACGGCAGCGCGACCACCTTTTGCCAGATTAGCCATGATGTGTTGGACAAACAGACACTCGGTGGCACCCGATTTCACGCGGAAGTTATTCTGTAAAGCCTGAGCCATCTTCCCTCCGTATGGCGGGTTGGAGAGAATGATGCCATACTTGTCTTTCTCACCAACGTTGGTGCTATGGGCCTCAAGAGTATTGGCCAGTTCAAGGTTGGCCCCCTCAATTCCGTGAAGAATCATGTTCATGGTGCCGAGCAGATATGTCAGAGGTTTCAATTCCATGCCGTAGAAGGTGTTCTTCTGCAAATCGTCGAGCTGCTTTCTGCTGAGGGTCCCATGAGCACTCATGTAATCGGCGGCTTCTCCCAGGAAGCCGGCAGTACCAAAACAGGGATCGTAAATTCGGTCACCGGACTTAGGTTTAACAACTTCGACCATCGTCCGGATAATATGACGCTGGGTATAAAATTCGCCTGCATAGCCTGCGGAGTCGGCGGCCACGCGTTTCAAGAGATCCTCGTAGATCTCCGACAGCACGTGTATATCAGTATTGCTGGCAAAATGCAATTTATTGACCTGACCCACAACTCGAGCGAAGGTCACGCCGCTACGGCAGTGATTGCGCACATTCTCAAAAATACGCCGGAAACGCTGAGCAAGCAGCTCGTCACCAAGGCCTTTTTTAGGGTCGGAGCTGGTGAGTTTTATCCAAAGATTGCTATCAACGAATTGCAGCATTTCATCAGGATTAAGCTTGGTCCAGGCAGACCACGCATAGTTGCCGGTCAGAAGGTGCTCAAAACTATTGTCATCAAAGGCGGCCTCTTCTGATCGACGCGTCTCCGCCTCATCAAAGGCCTTGAGAAAAAATAGCCATGCGAGTTGTTCAACATAGTTCCGAGCATCTACACCCGCTACATTCAATTCGTCGCAGGCGTTTTTAACGATTTGCTGGACTTCCTGTCGACGAGGGTCAATTTTCTGGTTCATTCGGTTTCCTTGCTATGCGGACATAGGTACGTAAAGATGTTGTTTGATTGATTCAAGATCGCTCTTGAGTAACTGTGCGCCGCCATATTGAGTGGTAAGCGACTGGAAGCTTCCAAAAAGTGCAGCAAATTGGGGCGCGCCATAGGTTCTGGCCTGTTCCAGATCGTCAATACCAAAAAGTGCGTAATGATCCAAGGCGGTTTGCCAGAAACAAAGCTTGGGAGAGGACAACTCGTTGCCGAAAGCACTCCACTTCTCAGCTGCCATATCGAACTGCTGTTGTCTGGGGAAAGGAATGACATTCTGAGAGTTTTGACCGGTGCCGCTAAGGTGTGATTGCAACCACACTTCTTCGTCATTCCAGAACCGTTCTACTCGTTGGTGGCGAGTCGGCACGCGAACGAGATCAAACCCTACTTTTGCGAGAATATCCACATCATCTGTGGTCGGCAGATCCAAATAGTGCCTGAACGCTGAAGGATAAATGTCGTGATCACGCAGTTCGTTACGAAGATCCTGACGATCCTTCTTGTCTATCCAGATCTCCAGCAACTCATCAAGACTCCTGGTGGAAATACTTTGAATGAATTCACGAGATTGTTCGGTGTACTCATCGAAAGGTATCTTCCGGCCATCGGCCAGGCAGACATATCGATTAGTCGCCGATATAACAACTGAAACCCCTTCCCCCACGGGTTTGGGTTTTGATCCTGCGGTTTTTTTCTTTGCTTTTGATTGCCGTGCAGGTTTCTGCTGGTTTGCGGGATGCCCGTCAAATTCGGCATCTTCGAGACGGCTCGCACCGGAGTAATCAAAGATTGTGAAATAACGTTTATTAATGTCATCGCACAGGCGGGTACCGCGCCCTTTCATCTGTTTATAGAGGATGGCGCTGCGCAGAGGACGCATAAAAACAATATTCTTCACGTCGGGTGCGTCGAACCCAGTGGTCAAAAGGTCAACCGTGACGGCAACGCGCGGTTTGCTTGGCCCCACAATGGCGAAGTTACGTTCAAGCTGGTGGCTATTACGTTCCGAACGTGTAATGCGTGCAGCATAGTCGTTGTCACCCGAAAGCCAGCGGAGTTCAGCGGCAACAAGCGCTGCGTGAGTATCATCCACGCAGAAAACGATGCTTTTCTCATCTCGCAACCCATATTTACCAAGGATTTCATATAGATCCTCCACTATGGCAGTGGTGCGGTCCGGCATCCGGATGTCGCGTTCGAAATTCTTCGTGGTGTAGTGTTTCCCGTCGGGGCCGTCAAAACCATTTTCATCCACATTGGTGATGCGCTCTTCCATCAGGTACGGGACAAGGAAACCATCCTCGATTGCCTGCTTGAGACTGTAGGTAAAGATCGGTTCCCCGAAGTAGTGATACGTATCCCGGCGTTGCTCTTCATCAAGAAGAACACGGCTGGTATCTTCCAACTCACGCGGGGTGGCAGTTAACCCAAGTTGAAACGCACTTGCAAAATGCTCAAGAACTCCAAACCAATCGCCAAATCCCGAACGGTGACATTCGTCGATGACGATAAGATCGAAGAAGTCAGAATCAAAGTGTTTGAAAACCTTTTTGCCGTTTAAATTCTCATCAAGGTTCTGGTAATTAGCAAAGAAAATCTTGCCTACAAGGTGGTTTCCTTTGGCTACTGTGTCCTTGTTAATTGTGACGCGTTCTGCTGCATCAAAAGCCTGAAATGCGCGATATGCCTGATCCTTCAGGCTGTTCCGGTCGGTAAGAAAGAGCACATGCTGGTTGGGCATCGCTCCGCCGTTGATCATTTTCCAGATCAACTGAAAAACCGTGAATGTTTTGCCAGTGCCTGTGGCCATGAGTAATAAAGCTCTGATCTTGCCTTGGGCAAATGTCCATAGCGTCTTTGCAACGGCCATATCCTGATAAGGACGGACCTTCTTTTTCGAAACCTGGTCAACGTGATATCCGGCCGTAAAGGCCTCTCCCCATCGCTCCCAATCGATTTCTACACCAAGACGGGCAACAATATCATGGGGTGTCGGTGGTTGAGTAAATGTTTCGAAATCCCCCGAATCATTATCCGTAAGAATCCAATCCGATCCATTACTTGAAAGGGAGAAACGAATCATTAGGCGGCGCGCGTACCGGGAAGCCTGCTGCATGCCGTCAGCGGCAGATTCGGTCTCTGCTTTAACCTCAAGTATTGCCAGCGGGACTCCACGATAACGAAGCAGGTAATCAGCGATGATTGCCTGAGACTCATCATACATATTATCGCCAGTAATATTAACACGCCCTGGCCCGATGCGAAGCTGTTCATCCCACTCCCATCCGGCTTCCAAAAGACACGGTTCAATTACATCTCGACAAGTTATTTTTTCGTTACGTGCCATTCCGACACTCTCCCAATGTATGCCCATTCTTCATAGCAAAGATGGGTCTGATTTGCTGTTAATTAACAATTCGTTTGGCGCACACATTGTGCCATATTGATCAACTTACATAACTCATTATCAATAAACACGTTACATAAATCAATGCCTTGCCAACCATCCCGTCACCATCAACCCAGGTTTATTTAAACTCAACCTGGGTTACTATCATTTTGCTCCTTAAGAAATTTACTAATCGCTTGCGGAGTGATGGAAAGCAGCTTTGCTGCTTGAGAGCCATTATCACAAGCCTGCTTCAACGCTTTAAATATCAACAACTGTCTGACATCATTAACATATGTTTTCAAAGAGAATCCTATGTAAGGTTCGGGGACGCCTATCTGATTCGCGGTGACTGACCAGGCTGCATCTCCAAGTCTAAGATCCTCCGCTTGAATCACCTCTGTTTTAGTCATCATTGAAGCACGCTCCACGGCTGAAATGAGTTCACGGATATTTCCCGGCCAGGAATACGACTGTAGTGCCTCAAGAGCATCACGACTGATTTTACGTTTGGCACCATACTCCCGGTTCCATCGAGTAAGAGCAAATGTTGCAAGTTTAACAATATCACCACGTCGGTGACGAAGAGGAGGGAGCTCTATGGAATCAATAAACCGCTGCGCTAGATCTGATCGAAAAACACCACTACGGATAGCTTTTTTAATATCCAGATTTGTTGCCGCAACTACACGTACATCAAGAACTTTCTCTTTTCCACCAATTGGTTTTACAACTTTGTCCTGAAGTACTCGAAGAAGTTTTGCCTGCATCTCAGGAACCATCTCTCCGATTTCATCAAGAAACAGAGTACCTCCATCAGCTCGAGCAAACTCTCCTTCCTGTGATTGTGATGCCCCTGTAAAAGCTCCTTTTTCATGTCCAAACAGGATGCTTTCAGCCAATTCCTTTGGCAAGGCTGCGCAATTCACAGCGACAAAGCGGTCCCGACGTCTACCTGAAATTTTATGGATCAGTCTTGCAACTTGTTCTTTACCCGTGCCTGTTTCACCTAAAACAAGAATGTGACAGTCATATTCAGCTAGTCGTGCAGCACGATCCAAGGCATCAAGAAAGAATTTATCGGTTCCCTCTATCTGAAGTTCATCACAGACACTAGCGAGATCAGCAACATAAATCTCTTTATCAGAAATCGGGTAATCCTTGGGCGTAATATGGGGAAATTCCAATGCATTAAGGTTTACTTCGGTAACTTTGTAAGTTTCTTCAGCATTGCGTGGTGGATGACCATAAAGAATACGAGCCGGAATTGATCCGTCTGCCACTAACAACAACCAACATGCATGCATGGACGGAGTCCCAGATGCTAAGGAAATCGAAAATTCAGCTTCTGGGTACATTGCAAGAATATCTCTTGCATGTGTTCGGAGATATCTTAATATGCCGATATGGTTTGTCGGATCTATAAGATCAGGTAAATCTTTTATTTGAATATCGACGTTTGGTAATACGGCAGATACAGCCTCAACGGTACTTTCTGTGTTTTGTTGTGCACCTGGTGTTTTAAATAGTATTAAAGTATCAAATGAACGGGCACCAAGCATTGATATGATCGGTCCAGCCTGCTTATCGCCAGCTACAACTGATGAACTATAAGGATCATGAAACCCAGTAAATGTAAGCAATATTCGATTCATTAGAAAACTTTGGTTGATGTTGACATCAACTATAGTTGATACACGTGCCATTAGTCAAGATAATCTTGGTAGCTAAACGGCTCGGCACTGGACAAAGCGGAACTAACTCTGTAGTTGCCATACCTCGCTCCACAGGGCAAATAACCTTGTTTAGATTTGGTCGAAGCTTTGAATATAAAACATTTCGCTTAGAAAAAGCATGCGTCGATCCACTTATTTAAACACTTGGAATTCGGCGCATGTTTAATATATATCCAGTTTGTGGCTCTATGTCCTCCAACCCAAGAAGCCAAACCATTTCGTCCGTCTTCAAAGACAGTTCCCCCCCCTGCGCAGGAGCAATATCAGAAATTGCTACCATTTTCACAAAATCACCACCTTCAGTTGCTTCATGCCGCCGGTTTCATGGTCATCTGGCGCAAGTTCGTATCGCAAATTGGCGCAAGTTGGTGCAAGTTCATGGCGCAAGTTGGCGCAAAGCGCATCGTATTTTTGTTTAAATGTCATAGCTCTTGTCATAGTAATGTCACAGTAAAATGTCATAGCTTGTCATAGCTCCATTAGGCGATAGTAACGCGTCGGATCTGTTGATCCTGAACCAATCTCTTCCATTAATCCTAACTCAAGCATCTCTTTAAGATCCCTTTGCAAAGATCTGCGATTGGTTTTCGGGCAGAGGGTTTCATATTCAGCTATCGTTAACCGTCCACTGTCTGAAAGGTGCTCCATTGCAGCCTGTTGTCGATCATTCAGTTTGTGTTCCTTGGCAAGTAGACCCAGTTTAATCGCCTGGGTGCCGCTCTCTTTGACCTCCTCCAACTGAGTTGTCAGACCAGAAACGAAATAATCAAGCCAGGAGGTGAGATCCATTTCATTTTCGCGTACTGATTGAATGGCTTTATAGAATGCGAGGCGATCCCGATCATAATACTCGCTGATTGTAAAAAGCCGTTTAAAGTCGTATCCGCTCTGATATAAACAGAGTGTTGAGAGTAACCGCGAGGTGCGGCCATTTCCATCAACAAATGGGTGAATGTGCACAAGCTGAAACTGGGCAATACCAGCTACCAGCACGGGGGGCAAATCTGTATCCATCTGAAGCCACTCCACCAATTCAAGCATCATGCCGGGAACCTGCTCGGGTGCGGGAGGCTTGTAGATAACCTCCCCCGTTCTGCTGTTCGCAACATAATTCTGAACTAGGCGATACTGCCCCGGCATGGCGGAACCGCCCCGTACCCCTTTCACCAACCGCTGGTGAATCTCCCTGATTAAAGCTTCACTGACCGGCCAACCGCTGGTCAGATATTCGCTTACCAGCTGAAATGCGTCGCGATAGTTCAACAGCTCCGCAACATCGTCAGCGCGTGTTCCATCAACAGCATTGCCCTCCCATAACATTCGGGACTGTTCCATCGTCAGCTGCGTGCCCTCGATATGGGTTGTATAGTGCGCCTCGCGCAGTAATGCCTGTTTTCCCATACGTGCAATCCACTCTTCCGACAGGGTGGCGGCATCAAGAAACCCACGTGCCCGCTCTATCTTTGTCAGAACGTTAGCAATCGCATTGGTTATAGTAAATTGAAAATTAAGAGTGGAGAGTTGAGAGTTATTTTTCATCTGACACTGCCCCTTCCCGTTCAACATTAGTTTTACTGGTTTTAACAATGGATACAAGCAACCTGACAATTTCATCACAATCGGGATGGAGAGAGTCGAATGATTTTTTATTAATCAATTCACTCGCATATAGCAGCTCAATCCAATAGAGAGTTTCATTTGCCTCTTTAAGTGCAATATTCATTTTGTGGATAAAATCAGCCTTGCTTTGGGCATGTTCAGCTTCCCGTATATTGGCGCCGATAGATGTTCCGGAACGAAGGATCTGTTTGGAGAGCACCCATTCATTATTTTCACGACTGAACAATCGGGCAAATCTTACGATTCGCACAGCAAAGTCGAACGATTTTGTCATTACAGCACCACTCATTTAAACTTTCCCTTCTCAACTTTCAACTTTCCCTTCTCAACTCTCAACTTTCAACTCACAACTCTCAACTTTCAACTTTCAACTCTCAACTCTCAACTCTCAACTCTCAACTTTCAACTCTCAACTCTCAACTTTCAACTCTCAACTCTCAACTTTCAACTCTCAACTCTCAACTTTCAACTCTCAACTCTCCATTGTCAACTGTTCCAACTCATCCATATCGGATTCGATTGCACTTTCTAGATCGCGCATCTTTTTCAGTATAGTCTTAGGCTGGTCATACTGAATTTCTTCATACTGGACCTCGGCATAGCGGTTGATAGAGAGGTCATACTTCTCTTCCACAATCTCTTTTTTTGAAACAGAGAAGGCCTTGGCTTTGCGGTCTCCAAAAAGCTTCTTTTTCTTTTTGGCATCATCTTTGTTTTCTTTCCAAAGATTCCACTTTGCAACCATATCCGGCAGGTCGTTGTCGTTGATAGCCGTGCGTTTATCGTCAAGACTGTAACCATCGGCGGTAACGTTATAAAAGAAAACATCGTCAGTACGGCCACCTTTAGTAAAGACCAGCACAGCAGTTGAGACCCCTGCATAAGGTCTGAAAACACCTGAGGGCAGGGAGATAACAGCCTCCAGCTGGTTGTTTTCCACCAGCAGAGAGCGCACCGATTTATGGGCGCTGCTGGCTCCAAACAAAACCCCGTCAGGAACAATCACTGCGCAACGTCCGCCAATTTTGAGAATTTTTTCTATCAACACTAGAAAGAGCAGTTCGGTCTTTTTGGTTTTTGCTACGCTTATAAGCCCTTTGTAAACATTATCGACATCGATGCTACCTTTGAAAGGTGGGTTTGCAAGAATTACATCAAAATTATCGGCATATTCCTTTGCCACATTCCCCTGTTCAGAGAGGGTGTCTTTAAACTCGATGCATGGCGAGTCAATATTATGCAGCAGCATGTTCATTGCAGCAATGCGTAGCATGGTGGCATCAAAATCGAAACCATGAAACATTTTGCTGTTGAGATGCTCCTGATATGGATGCAGGAGATCACCGGGATAATGACAGACTTTGTTTCCATGGGCATCCAGTACTGGATCACCCTCATCATCGATTTCCAGTTCTTCCAGCCCTTTGCTTGTGTATTTCTTTTTAAGATAGTCAACGGTCTGTGTGAGAAAACCGGCGGTTCCGCAGGCGGGATCACAAAGTGTTTCATACGGTTTGGGATCAACCATCTCAACCATCGCCCGGATAATGTGGCGGGGTGTACGGAACTGGCCTGCAACACCGGCAATTGAAAGTTTGCTGAGGAGATACTCATAAAGATCGCCTTTGGTGTCGCCCTCAAGTATCGGAAGGTTGTCAATAATGGTTACGGCTTGCGTAGCCAGAGAGGGCTTATTAATCATGCACTGAGCATCACGAAAATATCCGGCAAGAGCGGCAATTGTAGAGGCCTCTTTGTCGCCGTTCTGCAAACCCGTCCGGTAGAATTGAAACAGGTTCATCCAGGGGCCATAACCTTTTTCACTCCGTTCTTTCTCAAGTTTCTTTCTGGTCTCATCATCCGTTCCGTCAGGGATGAATGAACCGTTAAGGTGTTGCATCAGTTCCGCAGATCCTAGCTGCGTAAGATGACTCCAGCGTAAATGCTGCTGAGACTCGGGGAATATGCGTTTATACGGGATGCTCTCGCCGGTACGTTTGCCAAGAACTTCCGCTTTTTTTTCGTTACGCTTTTCAACAAGCTCCAACAACCTGGCAAACATCAGAAAAGAGATCTGCTCCACCACTGTCAAGGGGTTGGTTATACCACCGGAGTGAAACTCCAGCCATAGTTTATCCAGTTTGCTTTTCAATTGTCCTGTTATCATAAATTTTTCCTTCTTGAAATTCTTTATCCACAATAGATCACAGAGATCACAAAATTTGTTGCTCTGCAGTGTATGTCACTTAACGCATAACCAATCCCAACATCATTTCTTTCTTTGTGTTCTTTGTGCTCTTTTGTGGACATAATATTTTTCCTTAAAAAACTCAGCGTAGCAAACGCAATTCCTTATCCACAATAGATCACAGAGATCACATAGATTGCTGTTATGTCTTTATCTAACAAACTTCTTAATCTGAAACTTAAATGATCCAAAATTAATAAGCAGTCCATGTCTTATATCAGTTGCTTTCAAATAGTGTAAAATCTGTGATTCATGTTCACTTGTTAGTGATTTAAGTGCCTTAAGTTCAACCACAACAATATCAGCGACAATGATATCAGCGAAATATTCACCAACAACAGTTCCATCCTCATCCCGAATAGTAATTGGAAATTGCTGCTGCACTTTATATCCCGCCTTCTTCAGCCGATGAGCCAATGTATTCTCATAAACTTTTTCCAAATACCCATTTCCATGATATACATGAATTGCATATGCTGTTTCGCGAATCACATCGCATAATGTTAAGTCATCACTCATAATCAACAGCATCTCTTTCTTTGTGCTCTTTGTGCTCTTTTGTGGACAATTATTCTTAAGACTATGCCGTCAGCTCAAATTCGTTAGCTTTTTCAATCAAATCCATCAGAGCATCGGCCTGCTCTTCTTCAGGAAAAATTCCGCTTATTCCATCTGAATGAATTGTTGTAAAGGGTGCATCATAAAGCTGCCCCAACTCAAGTTTTCCATAAATTGTGATATGTTTCTTTATCATCTCCAGAAAACGAATCTGATGTGAGTTCAATCCCGGATTCCTCTGCACAAAAGCGTCAAAATACGTATTGACCGCCACGGCATCCAAACCGATGATCTGGCGAATCGCAAGATCAAGACGGCTGGCTTTATTTGGAAAGCGGTTAAGTAAATCGTTGATATTGAGATGCGGGTCATTATCAGCAACAAGCGTCGCCAGCTCTGATATTTCCTCCGAGGTGACCGGTTCGCCGCGCTTGATTTTCCGGAGTGCGGATGATTGAGCAAAAATCCTATCAAAGACCCCTTCCACGCGTTGACGGTAGGCCGCAAGATCATTACTTGTGATATATGCTGTTAGTTCCTCTTTGACCTCCATGCCATCCTTAACATCAATAACCAGAGGAGGGATTGATGTTCTCACGGTTTTGTTGCGGTATTTCATGACCCCACGTAGTTTATTGCGTAGATCGTCTAACCCCACGACACTCGGAGCCTTCCAGAACACATCTGACTTTGCCTTTTCTATCCAGATAATTTGGGCTTTTACCTGAGCAATGTTGATGGGTAGTTCATGCACCTGATTAATCAAAGTGTCTTTAAGATCTACAAACTCGGAACTACCGGAAAGCAGGTGCTTCTGCAAACGAGTGACCAAAAGATCAAATTGATATGCATCTTCGTTCCCACCGATATCACGCCACTGCATGAGTCCGGCGATCTCCATCCGAAGCATTCCGACCGTGGCTGCATCAAACTTTGTAATGAGATCTTCCTGCTGCGCGGTCTTCACCTGACGCCAATTCTCTTTTACGGAAATTGTATCTTCGGGGAGAGCATTGATATCCCCGAGAATAAGTTTGGTCATGATCTCAAATGCATTCAGGTTCTGATTCTTCAAGGCGCTCTCAGCAACATCCAATCTGGCTTCGAAGAGGAGCTGCGTTATTGATTTCTTCACAGAGGGGTCGGAATCATTGCTGTTTTCATTGAAGTAATCAAAATTGCCCCCGTGATCAAAAATTAAAAATTCCTTTTTATCTTCCCCAGGTCCGAAAAGATTCTTACATAACCGGGTACCGCGTCCAATCATCTGCCAGAACTTAACATATGATTTAACCGGTTTTGCGAAAACCAGATTGACAAGATCCGGCACATCTATACCGGTGTCCAACATATCCACTGAGATTGCGATTGTCAGATTGTCGTTGTTACCATCGCCCTTGAAATCATCAATGAGCTGCTCCGCCCGGTCGATATAGTTGTCGATAACTGCACAGAAATGTTCTTTAGGCCGCATATACTGAGGGTACATCTCTTCAAAGAGATTCATCAGCAGGACTGCATGCTTATGGTTGCGGGCAAATACAATGGTTTTGCCCACACGCTGGCCGGTTGCATTTCTGATTCCATGCTCCATCAGATTGCGGATGATGCGGCGGTCGGTGTCTTTATTAAAAACGGATTTATCAACGGCCTCTTTGGAGTAGTCAACCAGTTCGGCATCCTCCACCTGATCTTCCAGTTGAGTTCTCTGCTCATCAGTCATATCTTTGTATTTGATACCGCTACGAAGAAATTGAGTTGTATGAGTGTAGTTTTTGTAGCTTGAGAGATATGGAGGATTATGATTAATGGCATCATCATACGAGAAGTATGCGGTAGGGTCTTGATCTTCACGTTCAAAGAGCGAATAGGTGTTGTGGGTTATCACATCACGCGGGGTGGCTGTTAATCCAACCTGATACGCATCGAAATATAGAAACAGGTCTCTGTAGCGGTTATAAATACTGCGGTGTGATTCATCGGCGATTACCAGATCAAAGAACCCCACATCAAACTTCTGAAAGCACTTCATCATCGCCGGGTATGTTGCGAGATAAATTCTCTTAGTCCGATCATCTGCGGTCTTAGCTGTCACATAAACACGCGGTTCAGCTTCAATATACTCTCCGAAGGCGTTATATGCCTGTTTACGAAGTTCCCGACGGTCACAGAGAAAGAGCACGCGTTTGACCCATTTGCATCGTATCATCAACTCTGTCAAAGCAATAGCAATCCGCGTTTTTCCTGTGCCGGTTGCCTGAACTAGAAGCGCCTTTCTTTTACCTCTTTGAAACTCTTCGCAAACACTTTTCACTGCTAAGATCTGATAGTTCCTGTCAATGATCTCAGATTTGGGATTCTGGTCAGTCAGCAAATCCCGATTCTCTGTCTGCCAGAGACAATAGCGAACGCTCAGCAAGCTGTAGAACCCGTAAATACGTCTACCAATAAGCCCCTTTTCAAGATCATGGAAAATGATGTCATATCCGTTTGTGCAGAAGATGAGTGGGTATTGACCATACTCTTTTTCCAGAGCTGCCGCATAATCTTCTGCCTGCTTTCTTCCTTTTGCTGGTTCAAGCGAGGTCTTCTTTGCTTCAATAACAGCTACAGGCTTGTCATTCTCTTTATCCCACAATACATAATCGATTCTACCCTTGCCGCTTTGAGTTGGCTGATGGCCGATATTGAACTCCTGTTTTACAGAATCGGTATCGTTCCCATCTTCACCTACATCCCAGCCAGCCTGAACAAGAAGCTGGTCAATAAGAAGCTTACGGGTTTCAGCCTCGCTGAATTGCAGAACATTGGCAGCCTGATTTGCTTGAGAGCGCATATTGTCAACTGATGCGCTATCAGGCTCGCTAACTGCTGTTTTAACGTCGCGGTCTTTCTTCAGCTGTTCAAGAAGTTGCTGCATCTGTGCTTCCTGAGAGGCCATCTTTCGCAACGTCTCACTCTGCAGTCGAAGCAGGTCACCGCTATCTGCAGGTGATTCAGGCTCAACAAAAGAGAGATTTTTTACACCGTGGTCGGAGTAGACAACGATACAGAACCATTTGCCGAGGTCAAACGCTGTCTCCAGAGCATTCATTGCTGTTGAACGATTAACTTTACCCGACTGACCATGAGCGGCCTGGTTACCGGCTTTACGCAGGAAATGAAGCTTATCCAATACAACAGGCGGCACTATATTATGTTCATTTAATATATTTAGCATCTCCACAAATGTCGATTGGTAATATCTTGGAATCTGCTGTTTAACAATTAGGTCAGCAACCAGGTTCTCACCGAAAGTGCGCAATTTAACCAACGCACTCGCTGGATCAGAGTGAACATAACTCTCTGCAAATGCCCCAAGCAAAGCAAGCTCCTCGTTTTGTTCTTTGAGAAATTCAAAGTTTTTTGATTGCATAAAAATGATTCCTTGCTTTACTTCGCAGATTCAGTGCCAATACTTGATTTAAAGTTTTTCAAGATTAACTCCTAACTTGGTCATTCTAGCATCCAGCGTTTGATAACTGTTTAAACCAAGGAGTTGTGCCGCTTTGCGTTTCACGCCGGCCGAATCCTTCATAGCCTTCTTTAAATACTTAATCTGTATAGAGTTAAGATAGTCATCCAGATTAAACTCATCCCCCATTACACACATCCCGTCATCCTCATGCAGAGCTGATCCCGGCGAGTCAAGCATGGCTTCCTCGATGTCATCAATGGCCATATTTTCCCTACCACACATCACCGAAGCCTGCAAAATCACATTATATAGCTCACGGATATTACCCGGCCATTGCTGTTTTTTGATAAATATTTTTGTGTCATCACAAAATTGTTTACACCTATAAGTTATATCCCGTGATGAAAACTCCTCATTAATCTGATGGAGCAGAGTATCGGCAAAAAGCGAAATATCAGCTTTACGCTCACGTAAAGCAGGTAAGCGAATTGAGATTACCGCCAAACGATAAAGCAGGTCATCTCTGAATTTACCCTTTGAAACCATTTTTATTAAATCTTTATTGGTTGCGGCTAAGACCCTGACATCGCTATTTTCAATCTTTGGTGCACCAACTGGACTGAATTGTCTCAGACACATGTGCTCTCCAGGCGGAGGCTGAAGAACGCGCAGCAGCTTTGCCTGCAACTGTGCATCACACTCACCAATTTCATCAAGAAACAGAAAACCGCCATCCGCAAGTTTGAAAGCGCCGTCCTTATCTTTGTCAGCCCCGGTAAAAGCTCCTTTTACATGACCAAAAAGCTCAGATTCAAGCAAATCTCTTGGGATCGCCGCACAGTTAATCGCAATAAACGGTTTGTCACAGCGTGAACTTGCTTTATGAATAGCCCGAGCAAAGACCTCCTTACCTGTTCCGCTCTCACCTGTCAAAAGCACAGAGACATCATGAAGAGCTGCCTTTTCCGCTCTACCAACAGCTAGCCTGACGACCGGAGAATTACCCGTTATTGACTCAAATCCTTTTATGTCTGCTGGACTTTTATCTGTCAGATGGCTGAAAACACTTTCTTTTCTGCGGATAATTGCAGGTACTACATCCGCCGTAATGTCGAAAGGAATTTCGGTCTTAGTTGCAACACCATTCCACGTCTGCCAAAAAGAAGAAATGTACTTTGTTTTGCCGAGTAATATCCATATAGCAGCCATCGAAGGAGTCCCGGGACTCAGTAATATAGACAAGTCGACTTCATCCCTTCCATGTTTTTTATAGATATCAGACAGAAATTTATCTACCACCACATAAATTTCGCTATGATCAGTTGGGTTTTTGAGACTAACGCACGTTACAGCTGAATTATATTCCAGTTTTGATATATATATTTCTGTTACATCTTTTGGTAAATCACTTATTAGATGAACAGCATCAAAACTTTCCTGCCGCAGGAGCGTATTAATGGGGCCTCCATCTTTAGGCAGTTTCGGATTATCATCACGAACGATATTACATATTTTTCCACGTAAAGAATCAGAGGCATCCTTAAGAAGCACCTTAATATCAGCATATCCTATCCAAGAAACCAAAACTTTCATAATAACCTCATAGACAAAACTATACTGCTTTCAGAACACAAATACAATTATACAACCATAAAAAATATTATACACACTGCGAATGAGAGCGGCATAATGAAATCTTGAATCACTGCTTGATCTTTGTGTGCACCCATTCAACACGCAGATTGCCTTGTGGCGTTGTTCCACATACATGGATAAAACGATCATCAAATGGATATTTTTCCAATTTGATTTGGACGATCTCCTCGATTAACTCCTCGCAGTCATATGATTTCAGATCTGCTCTCGCCTTAGGATTATCTTTCTCAAACCGGGCCAGCAAATTGAGGTAGTTCAATGGCGTACCGGCTGCAACCCGGTCAACCGCACGGTTCCAACCCACTTGAGCAAGCAGCAATGCTGCATGCCCACCCTCACTCGATGTCAGCTCCACTGGTTGAGCAAGTAATTGCTCTGACAAATCCATCATAATTTCTGATAACTTCTTCATTTTCTCTGGTTCTTTCGGGGTCATGATCTGGTTTCACTGCTTTAGATTAACTTACACTCATACAGCTTGAACTTGCTGTCATCTGTCATGATGGCATAATTTTTCTCTAAGCTCTGTGCAATCAACATGCGATCAAATGGGTCTTTGTGGTGATACGGCAGCTCTCCAAGAGCTACGGCAGCCGTTGCACTGAAGTCGAGAAATTCAAAGCCGCTCTGCTCTGCCGCTTTGAGCGGATCTTCGTTGAACTCAAGTTTTCCTAATGACTTTTTTATCATTATTTCAGCAATACTTATGGAGCTGACGTAAATTATATTTGCCATTGATTCAAGCAGCGATCTTTGTGCGGGACTAAGCCTTTTCGGGTCGGAGAGCGCCCAGAGAAAAATATGCGTATCTATAATTATCCGCATTACTCATCTCCGTAAAACATGGAGTTAATCTCGCTGTCTTCCTGAAGGAAATCATCGGGAATAGATATTTTGCCTTTTAGCAGACCAAGTTTACGTTTACCCGTCGGCTTATGAGCAACAAGATCTGCGACCGGCAGGTTGTTTTTTGCAATGACAACCTTTTCGCCGTGATAAACCAAGTCGAGCAGACGGGATAAATTCGTCTTTGCCTCTGATACATTAACTATCATATTACACCCCTTCCATTTAGAAGACCATGTATACCAGAGTTGGTCAAGTTGGTCAACTAGTAAGTCGGCGCATCGAATTACCCGATTATGCTGCGCGGAATATGAATAGTGAAGACCGGTTTATTAGCATCCATCTCATAGCGATGAACGTACTTTATAAATTCTCAACTCCCACCTCGGTGCCTCTACGAGATGAGAGCACCCAGGGTTACTTTTTCCCAGCCGGGGAGTGCTAAGTAGTGTTCGAGTAAGACCGCGCAGGCGAATGCATCATAGAGCGCATCGTGGGCCTCTCTTGCTGGACACAGACACTCAACCCGTTGTTTAAGTTGCAGTTCCTCGATAACGCATTCCAGTGCTTTACTTTGAAAGGCCGGATATGCATTACGCGTTAATTTAAGTGTGTCAACCCATGGTCCCAGACGATGCAGAGGTGCGATAGTTGACAAAACGGTGCGTTCGGTTCCAATGTTATGGGCAACCAGGGGTCGGCCGGAGAGCCAGCCCGATATTTCCGGCCATTGTTCGCCAGGAACTGCGGCCTGGCTCAACTCTGCTCGAATCTGTGCATGTCGGCCCGGGGCCTGCGGATTAAATGGTCTTTCGCCTATATGCATATATGACTCAAAACAGGCCTCTGCCGCAACGCGCCCATGATCAAGCGTCACAACTCCTATCTGCCAGGGTTCAACCGGATATCCCATAACCGAACCGGTTGTCTCGAAATCAATAACTGAAAAAACACAATCTCTGGCCAGATCACTTAATTTTGTTACTATAGGTAAAAGGGGCATTGCTTGACGCTATCTCATATTACCCAAGCCAACATGAATGCAACCTGAAATGATCAGGAGGCATATCACAACACATAAAATACAGCATATAAGATTTATCTTCATTTTATTCACTCTCTAATTGAAGTTCTATTCTTCCGCCAGCCAGGCTGCAATTGCTTTTGTCATTACGTTCTCTCTATTAATATCCTGAGCCGATTTTAATACCTGGCGCAGCCGGTCAAAATCTCTGTTATCTTTAGCGATACGTCCAATATAGAAATAGATTTTGAGACGGAGCATGTTGTCATCTTCGGTGAGCTCTCTTTTCAAGGCGAGGCTCTTTTCCAAAGCATTTTCAAAATGGATTGCGGATTTCTCTACATCTTTCACGGTTCCAAAATACATTTCCGCAAGGGAAACCTCAAGTTCAGGATTAAGGGGATTGTTTTTGATCCCCTCTTCAAGAAAACCAATGGCTGTTTCAGGGTTTTCTATCATTCTGTTTAAAATATACGAACCTATCTGATAGGAATCTATGTTTTTAGGCGCGGTTCGGCAGGCAGCCACTATCCAGGGAAGCAATTCAACGGATTTTTCATTAGCAAGGTGGCGGTGCTCCTGTGCATGGATACGGGAATTGACCCATTTCACAGGACGGAAAAAGCTCACCGGCTTTTTAGTATGGGCAATGTGGTGACTGTCGGAGTGGCCCTGTTCCCCATGGAGTTGATTTTCATCGTGCGCATCCAAATGGTTTTCAAGTGTGCAATTTGCCACAGTTGCTCCGCCATGGAAATACGCATCGACCTTCTTTATCATGATGCCGCTGAAAACCATGCGGGTCTCATCCGATATTATTGACAGAAGCGAGCTGGTCGATTTCTGCGGCAGCTCAAGGCGACCGGCACTCAAAAAAACCTGCAGCACAACAGCCGCTGTAAGCGCAATCAACGCCTGCATAATCCGCAATCGTTCAATACTAACTGCTACTTTGAAAGATCCATTTTTCATTACACTTAAAACCGCTTTCGTCTTAACAACAAATCTGCTATGAGCAGGCATACCCAGGAATAGACGGCCGCATACAACATGACCACGACACAGACCAGCCAGCTGACAGCCGGCCAATCATGGACCAGTCGCTGGCGCATGTCAAAGAACTCAATGTGCGGGGCAAGCGCATTAGCAGAGTACAATGCAATTTTCGCAATAGCACCCTGCCCCTGGGCCAGCTCAGGAAGTCGGTTACCAAAGAACAGCATACCAAATGCAACTAAGAGCGAGAGAGTTATATTGGCTGAGGGGGTCATTAGCAGCGAACCGGTCATACCGATGGCAACCATGACTGCGATTAAACCGGCATGCAGAATAAATGCCTGTAATAAAACTTCTGAGAACCAGACCCCCTGTTTAATGCCGCAGAGCAGTATATAGGCGGCATAGAAGATGCAGAGTGCTGAGATGGCAGCGGTCAGTGCTCCCAGATAGCGCCCCGTCAGAATAACACCTCTTCCGGCCGGTTTAGCCAGCAGCGGATATATGGTTCGTTTCTCAAATTCATTTGGAAATATTCGGGATGAAACGCCCAGTGCAATGAAGATTGAAAAGATCCACACCATAATCAACGCAATCTCATTAAAGTATGTTCCGCTTCCGCTTATACCGAAAGGGGTAACAAAAGCAATCGGCAGCAGCAGGATAGCCCCGAGAATTAAAACAACGATAAGGTCCTTACGCCGGTAAAGTTCCAGAAGCGAGACCTTGATTAACGCGCTAATCTGAAGAATGGCAATGCTCATATGGCAACTCCTTCCCAGCTGTCATTTCCAATAATATTTAAAAACACACGTTCCAGATTCTGGCTTCCATCTCCGGCAACCTGAGCGGTAGTTCCGCGCCAGGCGACCTTTCCCTCTTTCAGAATAATAACGTTGTCGCAGATCAACTCTGCCTCTGAAAGCTCATGGGAGGAAAAAAGGATTGTTTTACCAGAGCGTTTCTCTTCCTGCAGCAAGTCGCGAAACTGAATGCGGGCCAGCGGGTCGAGCCCGGTGAATGGTTCATCCAGAATGTAGACATCAGGATCATGCAGAAAAGCCTGAGCAATCCCGATCCTCTGAAGCATCCCCTTGGAGAATGTTTTAAGCTGTCGGTTTTCGGTACCGCTCAGGCCTACTTTCGCGACAAGCATTTTTGCTCTGGCCCCAATTGTTTTTTTTGTCATGCCACACAGGCCGCCATACAGATCCAGAAGTTCATAGACCTTGAGGTAGGGATAGTAATAGGCCATCTCCGGCATAAAGCCAATCGACTTACGGGTGAGGGGCAGAACCGGATCTTTTCCATTGATCAGGACTTTACCTGCATCCGGTCTGATAAACCCGAGCAACATTTTTATAGTTGTTGTCTTACCGGCACCGTTAGCCCCGAGAAACCCGGTAATTTCACCTTTTTTGACTTCAAAGGAGAGCTTCTCGACGGCCCTGACCGCCCCAAAGGTTTTGGTAACATTCTCTAATCGAATCACCGTCATATTTCACCTGTCGTTTTTTCATTCACCTGCGGCTGCGCGGTATTACCAAGTCAGCCAATCATCATCAGTGCTCTTGTTCTCAGCCTTAAACCACATCGTGATCGCAACCCGGTAATCATCATCACGCTCGCTGACACCATCAATGCGGTCAAAGCTGCTGAGATAGGCGGTTCTAAATTGGAAAACAAGGCAGTCCAGTGCGTACTGGATATAGCCTCCGACCTCATCAAGCTCATTCCGGCGCAGGTCAAAGCGGGAGTAGATGCTGTATGACCAGGTGCTGTTAAGTTCATGGGTGAATCCGCCGTAGGCCAGATTCTCGTTAACACGGTTCCACTGTGCCACAGGGGAGCTTGCATAATCGTAGAGATCATGGTCTCTGCCCAGATAGCCACCGCCGAGCCGCACCTTCTTATTCAACTGATAGAATGTATTGAAATTAACATAGGCAAATTCATCATTTTCCGTGTCATATTCAGAGTGGACTTTGATATCAACTTTTTCTGAGGGTTTATACGCGGCCCGAGCTCCATACATGCTGACACCTTCCTGGTCGAGCTCGCCTTCGGAATCGGCCTGAATCGCGGCATAGACATCCAACATGAAAATATTACGCATAATATTATCATCATTTTGTTTCTGCCAGATATTACGGATGCCGGGTCTGATGCCATGCCAGTCATACGGAAGCCAGGTGCCATCCATACCAAATTGATCCAGCCATTCAACTGAATGATCGTGGCGGTCGAATGCGTAAAGACACCCGTCATCATCATCGCCCTCATAGTGCACCGACTGATAGCTATAGTCCAGATAAGGTTCAAAGATGTGACGATATCCATTATCCATCTCAGTGGTACCGCGCAGCGACAGCTCAACCCCGAGGTCAGCGGAGTGGCGGAAGAGATTGCCGCTGCTCTCGGAGTCGGAGTAATAAGTACCGCGATAACCGGCGCGGGGAACGACGCTGAGCACATCTTTTATCTTGAATGGGAGCGTAATTCGGTGCGCACTGTCAACCCTGCTGAGGTTGTAGTCGGCCCACTCACCGGGGTAGTACATGAAGTCGGCAGATGCCTCATCATAATAAGCAGCATCGCGGTTGAGCATTCCGGCACGGGTTTGACTCTCATAATTCAAAGGAGATCCGAAAAGCGGCTGAGGCATTATGTTTAACCAGCCTTCAGGCAGACGTGCAACTCCTCCGTAGAAATCGTTAATCGGACCGCTGACAACGGTGCCGCCCGCCCATTTATTCTCGCGATGTTCCCAGCTCATAAAGTTCATGGGAACACTTTCAGCGCGGCTGTCTTTTTTAAAGAAGTCGCTGGACATCTCAGAGTCGCTGCTGTAAGTACCTCGCAGAAGGAACTGATCACGTGGTGTTATATCAGCCTTATGGCGCAATCTGAAGCGGTAGCGTTGATCACTGACACTGGATACCCAGTTGCGGTCCTCAAGATCACTGGGTGGGTCATCGTCCCATGCGTAGTAACTTTCAAAGCGCCCTTTGCCCCAGCGTTTGAGATCCCAGATTAAGTTCTGACCAACCGCAATTCCGCGTTCTGAGCGATAGTCAAGATGGGTAATTCCATCCAGGTTCGGACCTGAATCACGCTCCGAGGAGTAGATATTGAAGACATAGCCTCCCAACAAAAAAGCTCCCCAATCAGAGGTGTATCCAGGCACCAGGCGAAAGCCATAATGGCGGTCCAGATCGCGATACCAGTAGGGCATGTAACCGATAGGTATACCAAAGGCCCAGGGCACCGCGTTTTTCACTATGATATAGTCATTATCTTTATATTGCACCTCTCCGGTGACACACCAGTGCAGATGATCAACATCGTTGGTGCAGGTAGTTACAATTGCTCTGCGAGCCACCGTATGCCCGTCAGGCCGGCGCGTAAGTTCTTCAGCGGAGACAAAAAAATCACCCGCTCGAATAAACCCTCTACCGGTCATACCGGCACCGGTTTTGTAATTATACTCGATATAATCACCGGTCCAGGCCCCCAGACCCTCACGTTTAATCAGAACGTTGCCGCGGGCCTGTACATCACCGCGTTCCTGATGCAGGCGCACGCTGTCGGCTTTCAGTTCATGTCCATAGGTTTTAATGTGCACATTGCCTATTGCTGTTGTCCAGCCGGTTTTCCGGTCGACCTCGAATTTGTCGGCCATAATATCGAGATTGGACTTCAGCTCCTTTGTGGCTTTGATAATACTTTGGGTATCCTGAGCCAGAACTTTATGTGAAACCGCAACCGCAACCGCGGTGCATACAAACAAACAACGAATCGGTAATTTCATAGACACGTCTCAATTCTGCTATTTAATCAATTTTTAAGGGCGGCTTGCGGGTTGGTATTATGCGTTTATAGAGTCACCCGCTGAATACATAATATTACCACTTCTCCCATCGGCAATGCAAAATGATTCTGGGTGGCGGTTGAGTTCAGACTTAAATGTAAGTCTGCCTGTATAGCGACGCTGCATTTCCACAAGAAACTCCTCGTCCTCAGTGCGCAGGCGGTCAAGCACAGATGGCGCAACCACGATCTGCAGATCGGCACCAGCGCCATCGCCCTGCTGTTTGACTTTTCGCATCAGTGCTGACAACTGACGCTGGATATCCACGCTGAGAGCCAGTGGCGACTTGATCAGTCCCTTGCCACGACAATACGGGCAGTCCTGATACATCTGGGAGAGCAGGCTCTCCTCCTGACGCTGTCGGGTCATCTCCAACAATCCGAGTTCGGAGATCGTAAGTACATTGGTTCTGGCGCGGTCGCGACGCAGAGAGTTTTTCATAGTTTTGTAGACGAGATTCTGATGCTTACGCATTTTCATATCGATCAGGTCAACAACCACGAGCCCACCGATATTACGCAGACGCAACTGACGGGCAACCTCCTCCACGGCCTCGAGGTTGACCTCCACGATAGCATTCTCCTGGGAGCCTCTACCGCGATGGCGGCCGGTGTTGACATCAATCGCTATCAGTGCCTCGGTTTCATCAAAAACCAGATACCCGCCTGATTTCAGGAGCACCTTTCTTCGGAATGCCTCGTTCAGCTGGCGTTCAATGCCATAGTGTTCGAAGATTGATATATGGCCCTCGTAATGATTTATGATACCGCGGGCTCTTCTGGATATTTTGCCGGCTACACCGCGTACGCGCAGATACTCATCGTGATCATCGATCGTAACCCGGTCGATATCCTCGGTCAGCCAGTCGCGTATAACCCGTTCAGTAAGGTCCGGCTCATGATAGACGCATGCAGGAGCACGCAACTCTTTACTGTTTGTCTGCAGGGTATTCCAGGAGTCCCACAGATTACGCATATCGCGAACAAAGGCTCGTTTACTGGCACCGGAGGCAACGGTGCGAACAATCAGACCGGCGTTATCCGGAACCGGAAGTCGTTCGAGAATTTTTTTCAGGCGCTGACGTTCTTTACCATCGCCGATCTTACGGGAGACTCCGCGCAGATGTGTTCCCGGCATCATTACCAGATATCGCCCGGGCAGGCTGAGGTTGGCTGTCACACGCGGACCCTTAGTTCCAATCGGACCTTTCGTGACCTGCACCACAATCTCCTTTCCGGGTGGAAAACGTTTGGATATCTGGTCATTATTAACTCTTCTGCGGCGCGAATTGCGTACGCGTCCGCTATCCTCATCAAGCTGGTTTTCATCATCAGGGATCATATCCCAGTAGTGCAGAAAGGCATTCTTTTTCAAGCCTATATCAACAAATGCGGCCTGAAGGTCATGTTCCAGGTTCTGAATACGTCCCTTGAATATACTGCCGACCAATCGCTCTTCGGTCGGATGTTCAACCAGAAACTCCTCGAGTTTCCCGTTTTCAATCACCGCGACACGAGTCTCCAGCTTCTCAGCATTAACAACAATCTCGCGCTTAGGTGTTTTTTTCTTAAATATTTCAAACATAATAATCCTTTCTTTAATAAAAACTTATAAACCAAAACTCCTGCATCTTTCGGGATGCTTTTTATAAAACTAATCAAAACTTGTAGACGGCTCTCTGCCGTATATAGAGACGCTTTGGACCAAACCGAGGGCCAGCAGCATCGTTAACATAAAGGTTCCGCCGTAACTTATAAAAGGTAACGGCAGCCCGGTTATGGGCATCAGCCCGATTGTCATAGCTATATTGATAAACATATGGCTGAAAATCAACGTTACAACTCCTACGCAGAAGAAGCGCCCTGAATTAAACTGACAGCGAAATGCCGTCCAGAGCCCGGCCGCTAGAAGCCCTGAAAACAGGAGCAGAACCATCACAGATCCGGTAAATCCGCTCTCCTCCGCTAAAACTGCAAAAATAAAATCATTGGCGGAGACCGATGGTGGCAGATATCCCAGGGCATACAGCTCCCCCTTCAAGTAGCCTTTTCCATGCACTCCCCCTGAACCAACTGCAATCTCTGCCTGACGGCGCGTATATCCGCTGCCGTGCAGATCCTTATCCGGATACATAAAAACCTGAAGTCGCTCAACCTGATGCTTCTTAAGGTGCGTAATCGCGATGATCCGCTCAACCTTTTCATCCTTCGTCAAATCTCTCTTTTCAACCGCGCAGATAACCCCCAGAATCGTGCCGGCCACAATTATACCGACGAGGAAGGTGCTCCAGATATAACGCGGAGCAATTTTACCGGCAAACATCATTGCGAATGTCGTGGGAACCATCACCAGTGCGGTTCCCAGATCTGGCTGACTCAAGATCAGTATACAGGGCAGACCAACGATAGCGCCTGTGATGCAAAACATTAAAAATCCGTTCAGATTAGAGTGTCTTCCATAGAGCCATGCTAAAACCATGATCATCGCCAGCTTGGCAAACTCAGCAGGTTGAATATCGAATATCCGGCGTCTGGCTCCCATGACTGAGGTTCCAAAAAATGGTACCATAACCAGCAAGACCAGACATGCCAGATAAAAGACCCATGACCATTTTATAAGTTTTTTATAGTTCAGACATGCAAGAATCATATAAGCCATCAGACCGACGATAGCGATCACGGCATGCTTCATATATTGCAACTGCAAGTCATGATTTTCACGCACAGAACAAGCACTGTAAATAAACATCACCCCCATGATGCAGAGGCCGATCATGCATGCGAACATCACGATATTAAGCTTACGCAACTTGGCCAGAATCTGTTTCAGCTCAATCACCGATGCCCCCTTCCATAACGAAACTGGGAACAGCTTCATCATCTTCAGGAGGTGGTTCGCCGAATATTTCAACCAGAACATCATGTACCAGAGGGGCCACGGTGTAGCCGCCGGATATTCCATTCTCTACCAGAATCGCAATGGCAACGGTCGGTTTATCAAACGGTGCGAAAGCAGTCACCCAGGTGTTCTTTTTATTCAGCCCATTGACCTTATATTCCGCGGTGCCAGTTTTTGCAGCCACCTCAATTCCGCGAATAGCAACCCTGCGACCTGTCCCGATAGAGGCAACGTCATGCATGCCATCACGTACCAGATTAACTGCATCGGCCGGCCACTCCATGCGACGCACCAGATCGCCAGGCCCCCTACGGCTGATCAAATGCGGTCGGTAAAGGGTTCCTCCATTAGCAAAAACAGAGGCCGTCATCGCCATCTGCAACGGAGTTACAAGCAACAGCCCCTGCCCAATTGCAATCAGGCAGGTATCGTATGTTCGCCATGGTTCATGCTTCCATTTCCGTTTCCATGCATCGCTTGGCAGCAGACCGCTATTTTCATAGGGCAGGTCAATGCCGGTCTTGACACCCAGTCCCACATCAGCGGCAACGGCGCGGATTGCATCATATCCGGTGCGTTGACCCAACTCGCAGAAAAATACATTGCATGACTGTTCAATTGCCTTGCGCAGAACAATGTCACCGTGGCCATAGGTATTCCAGCAATGCAGCTTCATTGTTCCGAGATTGAAAACGCCATCGCAGTTTATAATCTCATCAGGCTTAATCTTATTTGACATAAGTGCAGCCATGGCGGTCACGGGCTTAAAGATGCTTCCCGGAGCATAACGCCCCTGCAGTGCTCTGTTAATGAGGGGCCGGTCCTTGTCTTTGTTGAGTTTATTCCAGACAATCCAGCTTGGAGCTGGAACAAAATCATTCAGATCAAATCCCGGAGCGCTAACCATAGCCAACACCTCTCCGTTGCGAGGATCAATAACAACTCCGGCGCCTTTTTTGCCTTGCAATGCTTTTTCAAGAACAAGCTGAATATTAAGATCAATCGTCAGATGAAGATCATCACCCTCGACCGCGGGTGTTCCCTCCCAGACTGCGTGTTTATAACCGCGGGCATCAACCTGAATCAGGCGACCGCCCGAAACACCGGTCAACATATTGTCATACTGCTTTTCAATGCCTAGCCTGCCGATCATTTCAGGCAGATAAAAATGTGCTTTATATCCGGGCAGGGACTTGGGACGGTCGCGTCCAACGTAACCGATCATATGCGCTGCGGTGCCCTTATAGGGGTAGTAGCGCTCCGGCTGAACAAAGATATCAACGCCGGGAAAAGCACCAACTTCCTCAGCCCAGCGTGCCACAACCTGATCACTGACATCACGCCATGCCAGAAGCGGCATAGGAAGGCTCCGTTTAACATGATTGGCAACTTTTTCCTTCGAAATCTCGCGGGGCAGGCCGAGAACTTTAGCGAGGCGGTCGATATCAACATCAACCGCATCAATTGTATTCTGCCACTTTCCGCTTTTGCGTAGTTCTTCCACATAGTAGGCAATGCAGTAGCTGGGGCGGTTATCGGCCAGACAGATTCCGTTACGATCGAATATACGACCTCGCGCACCGGGCACCTGCACACGCCGGACACTCTGTCGCACAAGATCGCGTGAGAGGTCGGCACCATTGACCACCTGCACCCGATGTAACGACATCGCTAAATAAACCAGAAAACTTGCAAACACTAGCGCCAGAAGCGCTATGCGCCAGCTCTCAGTCAGCTTTTGACCACGATAAACCATTTTTTTCTTTCGCCGGTTTGATACAACCGGAAAAGTTGTCGATCAGCATACAAATTGCAAAACCAACTACCCCGGCTATAGCACCAGCCACTATTGAATATCCTAAAAGCGCAAAACTGTACCAGATTCCAGCTGTGCCGGATGTTCCGATCCAGATGCGCGTCCATATCATTTGTATACAGGATAGACCTGCACATAAAACCATTCCAGTAAAAACACCGGTACTGTAAATCACGTTGCGCAGAGAATTCACGGCTCCATATGCGCAAAACAGAAAACTCACCGTGCATAGAGCCGGCAGACCACCCAGAGCATCAGTCAGCACTCCCGCCCATACCAATGCCAGCAGAGCCTTCAAAAAAGGTCTGGTGAGCATATAAAAAAGCGCCACCGATGTCAGAAACCCGATTTTAACCGGCAGCCAGAGAGATACAGGAATCATATCCTGCAAAACTGCGGCCAGCAGGATAGTCACGCCCATAACCGGCAGGTTGATATCATTCCGCATTAGAACCCCCTCGCGCCGATAAAATAAAAACGAGATCCAGCGATGCCATATCAACAGCCGGAACAACACTCGCCTCACGCGAAAGCCCATTTGGGTCGAAGCTGCTGTCGAGCAGATATCCCACCAGCAATCCTTTCGGAAAGGTGTGCCCCAGACCGGAACTGATCACCCGAGTGCGGGGAGCTGGATTAAAATCACGAGACATGTAACGTAAACGTAAGGGCTCAACAACATACAGAAGCGTAAGTTCAGGATCGACACCGGGTCTTGCCCCGCCACCATAAAGAATGCCGCGCACAACCCCCATATCCGCGACCGGCGTGTCGAGTTCACAGGCAACCCTGCTGTTGGGATCAGAGATAAGTAGAACCTCACTGGTGTGCGCAGAGACCTCCACCACACGACCGACAACCCCATCAGGAACAACAACGGGGTCACCTTTGCGGACCCCGTGAGAGGAGCCCTTTGCAACACGTATATTCTGCCAGGCCGCCGATGTGCCGCCACGCGAAAGAACTGATGCCGCAATCCAACGGCTTTTAACAGAGGGTTTAAAATCGAGAGCTTTACGCAGCTGCAAAACCTCCTGTTGACGTGCTTCCGCATCACCGAGAGCCATTTGCAAAAGAGCAACTTCCCGCTTCAGCATCTGATTTTCTGAGGCAGTTTGTGCTCGAGACAATACAGCCCTGCAACGAACCGCAACAGTTCGCTCAAACCAAAGACCTGCATTTTCAAACGGATACAACGATTCCCGTGCAAACTTTCGCACACCGCTCTGCCAGAATATTAACGATCCGACAGATATAACCAGTATCCAAATCAATAATTTCGATTGCTTCACACTGATAAACCCCCCGTTTTACCGGAAGTATAAATCAGAAAGCAGCTCCTGAAAAAAACAAACTACCGGCCAACCTTAGATTTGGCCAGGAAATTCAACTCATTTAATACAACTCCGGTACCCTCTGCTACCGCGGTTAAAGGATCATCAGCCAGCGTCACGGGTAAACCGGTCTGTGACGCAATCAACTTATCAAGCCCTCGCAGCATTGATCCCCCTCCAGCTAAAACAAGCCCTCTGTCGACAAGATCAGAGGCCAGTTCCGGCGGACATTTCTCCAACGTTATACGTACTGCATCAACAATAGCTGACACAGGCTCCTGCAAAGCATCACGAATTTCCTCAGATGTAACTGTAAGTGTCTTGGGCAGACCTGCCACAAGATCTCGTCCCTTTACATCAAGAGTCTGTTCTTCGTCTTTATCCGCAGGAGCATAAGCCGAACCTATGGTAATTTTAATTTCCTCAGCGGTTCGCTCTCCAATCATTAAATTGTAAACTCTTCTCATGTACTGGACAATACACTCATCCATGGCATCACCGCCAACGCGCACACTGCGTGCATACACAATTCCAGCTAGCGAGATTAATGCAACCTCACAGGTTCCACCGCCGACATCGACGATCATATTGCCAGCCGGTTCAGAAACAGGCAGCCCGACCCCAATAGCCGCAGCCATTGGTTCCTCAATCAGGAATACTTCACGGGCACCGGCGTGCTTGGCAGACTCCTGCACTGCACGCTTTTCAACCTCCGTAATATCGCTGGGCACCGCGACAATGACGCGCGGTTTAACCAGCTTTGAGCAGTGAACCTTACTGATAAAGTAACGGATCATCTCCTCTGTAATACCAAAATCTGCGATAACACCGGATTTCATGGGCCGGATGGCAACAATATTACCGGGTGTGCGGCCGAGCATTCTCTTAGCCTCTTCCCCGACAGCCAGAATACGCTTGGTTCCCTCCTGGATAGCCACCACCGATGGCTCGCGGATCACTATGCCGCGATCCTTCACAAAAACAAGAGTATTGGCAGTGCCAAGATCTATACCGATATCGCTCGAGAAAAAATTCAATAGTTTGTTGAACATTCTGTTCGTCCTATTGTTAAAAATAACAAAAATCACCCGCAAGAAAACACTAATTGCGTAGTGTTAACAGTTTCTATTATTCAATGCTCTGGGTCAAGCCCAAAACAGGCAAAACATGGTTAAAATAACAAATTTGGCAGATTAATGGTTTGCAAGGGTGCGCTTTCCCGGATTTAGTTATAACTATTGATAGCTAAATTAAGAATCGAGAGGGAGTTGCGCGATTCGGTTTAGTCGAATCGCTCGATTATATCGAATCACTCGAAAAACAGCGCTAGCGAAAACACTCGGCCCATGTGTCCCGTTTTCTGACCTAGTGACTCTGTGACCTGGTGACCTGGTTAGCAAATCTGAACTCTGAACTCACTCTTCTTATTTTCTTCTATGCAACGCGCAGCGTTTTTTCCCACGTCCCACAAGCAGTGCACTTACTACTTCGGCATACGGGTGAAGCCGATCTGATACTCAAGGCCCTGGACAGCCTGAAAATAGGTGCCGCGCAGCTGGTCGCTCTCTTTATCGTAGATCAGGGTATAGGTTGAACCGGGATAGTTCTTGTCCTGCATCTTGACAAAAACCTTGATAAAACTGTTCTCCTTATAGATCTTAGATTCACCTATATTGATTGGATTGGGATTGAAGTAGCCGACAGTCAGCTGGTTGTCGGCCAGCAGCTCTTTGATTTCGATCACATAGCCTCCATCCGGACGCAGCCATTTTCCTTTAACTGTTTCAAATTCTGCGATCAGCTGCGTACTGGCGACCTTCTTTGGCTCAGCTTTGTCAGCCGCTCCTTCTTTATTGCATGAGGTGGTTATCAGGGTCAACGCGCTTGCGACCAGAGTTATAAAGGCGATGTTCTTCCAGTTGTTCATGTTTTTTCCTGTTAATGGTTGTTAATGGTTTTTAATAAAAATGCTTAAACCCCGAGGGCTGCCTCGGCTGCCTCGACAAATGAGTAGAGCCAGAGAGTCACCTCCTCTGCTGCGCTCGGATCAATCCCCTGTACAGCGGCGATATAACTGGCATCTTCGGCGTGGAGAGCCGCCACTAGCACCTGCACTTTTTCCGGGACCGGCATTGTATCTGCGATGCCGATCAGTAGCTCGAGCTGCTCTCGGTCCGCCCCCCAGCACTTAAGAAATTCACGATGTTCATCTCTGAATGGATTATCCCCGGGCTGCGCAAGCGACATTTCTATGTTGCAGGACAGTCCATCAAGTCGTTTAAGCCTTTCCCAAAACATCTCCTGCAGACGCTTTCGTGCACCGTTGTAACATCTTTGCTGATACAGGCTGTCCTGCATAAATCGGCTGCGCACCACTCGGTACCACTGATCCAGCGCAACCAGATTACCGATATAACGCAGGTTGTTTCTGACGATCCGGGCTATTCCATTATATCGTCTGTAGTCAAACGGCAGATCACGATTGCAATCAAACCCTTTCCGCATCAGAATCTGGCCGGACTTGGTATGTTCGCCGCGCCAGATCTGTCCGGCCGGGATCACCGTTCCAAAAGGAATGGAGGCAGGACCCACCATTCCTCCCTGCCCTCCCAGAAAGATCGCCGGCTGATTGAGCAGAACCCCGCGCGGGATATCCCCGATCAACGAGGGTGTGGCTTTATCCTGATGGGGAGTAAAATTAAAGTGGATGTAGGAGGAGCCAATCTCCGAGTGATCTTTACGGCCGGTGCCACCAGCCATCAGACAATCGCAGAAGTTGATCAGGCTGCCGGCAGTGGTCCAGGGAAGAAATAAGGTCTGCTTGACCCCCACACTGTGTGCAATGGATGATCCCTCTTCAAAAAGACACCCTGGACGCACATGGGCCCCGCTGCCGGCGCTAAATCCGTCCAGAAAAGTCGAATTTTCAAAGAACCCCCCCGCCAGATGAACGCCCTCTCCCAGCTGACAGTTATTCACGGTGGCAGGACCCTCCGCCCCGATCACGCAATCCCTGCCGACAGAGAGCTCTTCACCACTGAGACGGCAGCCGGGATGAATGATCGATCCAGCTGAAAAGGCATCCTGATTAACCTCAGGAGCAATTGTGATTGTCTCGGGAGAGATCAGAGTCACCCCTTTTTGCGAAAGAATCTCTTTTAATGACATAATTAGCCCAACCCCTCTTTGACAGCATTGGACAATTTTTCGATCCAGGTGTCGACCTGCTGCAGATCATTGGCCTCAACCAGCAAACGGATCTTGGGTTCAGTTCCTGAGTAGCGCACAATCACACGGCCACGTCCCTTGAGTTCAGTTTCGCAATTATGGATGGCATCATGCAAAACCGGAACTTCTTCAACCGGTTTTTTCACCTTGACCCTGAGACTAACCAGCTTCTGCGGATACTCCTTCATGCAGTTGGCCAGCTGAGAAAGAGTTTTACCCTCCATTTTCATCATCCGCAAAACCTGCAAAGCACTGATAATTCCATCGCCGGTGGTTGCATAATCATGAAAGATCAGATGCCCGGAGTTCTCCCCGCCAAAGGAAAAGTCGTTTTTTCGCATGGAGTCTATCACATAGCGGTCGCCCACATCGGTGACATCCACATTGATATCATTCTCTTGCATGGCATCCAGCAACCCAAGGTTGCTCATACTGGTGAGAACAACGGTATTATTGGTCAGCTTGTTGCATTTCTTAAAGTTAATTGCACAGGCGGCCAGAATCTGATCGCCATTCACCACGGATCCGTTTTCATCGGCAAAAATCACACGGTCGGCATCGCCATCCAGCGCAATTCCAATATCGGCTTTGGTGTCCTTGACCAGCTGGGCAACCACCTCGGGATGCATGGCACCGCAGTTGGTGTTGATATTGATGCCGTCCGGCGAGATACCGGTTTTAATGACCGATGCACCCAGTTCGCGGAATATCCAGGGACCCAGATTATAAGCAGAGCCGTTGGCACAATCGAGAACAACCTTGAAATCACTCAGCTTTTCATTTTTGATAGTGCTCTTGGCAAATTCAATATAACGCCCGCGGGCATCATCCAGACGATAGGCCCGTCCCAGCTGGTCACTGCGGATATGATCGGTCTTGATTTCTCCATCACAGATCAGCTTTGTCAGCGCATCCTCCTCGGCATCTTCAAGTTTATAGCCGTTGGAATTGAAAAGCTTGATGCCGTTGTCATCAAAAGGATTGTGTGAGGCAGTCAGCATAATTCCGACATGCGCCGCCAGCGACTTTGTCAGATGCGCAACCGCAGGGGTGGGAACAGGCCCCACCAGAAAAACATCCACACCGGCTGAGACCAGACCGCTGGTAATAGCGGTCTCCAGCATATAACCGGAAAGGCGAGTATCTTTACCAATCACAGCCCGTGCGCTGCCGTAGCCACGGGCATTCAACTGCTTGCCCAGCGCCTTGCCCAGCTTCAGAGCCAACTCCGCGTTAACGGGGTATACATTTGCTTGTCCACGAATTCCATCAGTTCCAAAAAGTTTCGCCATAAAACACCCTTTATTCTAATTGGTTTATCCGGTCTTGCGACCATCATCTCAATTTTCAAGCACCCTTCGCCTTTTAAAAAAAATCTCTTTTTGGTCTTGATTAGTTAGCCAAACAGGAGCAATATGTATATGTTTTTTATGCACTTTCTACATTCTGTTATATCTGACAACTCGGATAATTCTAACATCTTGTTTGATAACTGCAAACATCCATTTTCTAATATTTGATGAGTTAAGCGAGGCGGAAAAGAAAGCATATTATGCCACAAAAAAAATACGACAAGGTTTTAGTGATCAACTCAGGCAGTTCTTCACTCAAGTTTATGATTTTCAGCATGATCAACGAGACCATGCTGGCCAAAGGAATGGTTGAACGTATCGGTGAGCAGGCCAATCTGGTTTACGTCCGGAACGGAGAAAATAAAACGGAGCAGCTGGTTACTGCCGAAAACCACGGCAAAGCACTATCCGTGGCCTGCAACATGCTGATCGACAAAGATCGCGGTGTTCTTAAAAGTCTCAAGAATGTCCAGGCGATTGGTCATCGGGTGGTGCATGGCGGCGAGGAGTTTAAAGGTTCTGCCATCATCACCGAGGATGTTAAAACCAGCATTAAGGCCTGTTCGGATCTGGCCCCCCTGCACAACCCGGCCAACCTGGACGGCATTATCGCCTGCGAAACCGTTTTTCCAGGGATCCCGAATGTAGTCACCTTTGATACCGCATTCCATCAAACCATGCCCAAGCACGCCTATATGTATGCAGTCCCGAAAGAATATTACGAAAATTACGGCGTCCGCAAGTATGGATTTCACGGCACATCACACAAGTTCGTGGCCCAGGCCGCAGCTGCACACCTGAAAAAACCTCTAGAGGAACTTAATCTGATTACCTGTCACATGGGCAATGGAGCATCCATCGCGGCCATCCAAAAAGGCAGCGTGCTCGATACAACCATGGGGCTCACTCCCCTGCCCGGCCTGATCATGGGAACCCGCTGCGGTGATATTGACCCGGCCTTAATCTTTTTCCTGGCCCGCAAGGGCTTCAGCATTGACGAACTTGATGAAGTCCTGAATAAAAAGAGCGGACTAAGTGCAGTCAACGGACTTGAAAAAAATGGAAGGCTCAATGGTGACATGCGCGACACCGTTCACGCAGCCAATATGGGTAAGGCGACCGCTATCAATGCCATCAATATGTTCGGGCACCGGGCTGCTCTTTATATTGGCGGATACTACACCTTGCTGGGAGGTGCCGATGCAATTATTTTCACTGGAGGAATCGGTGAAAACAGCTGGGAAGGGCGCAAAGCGATTATATCACGTCTTGAAGCCATTGGCTGCAAGCTGGATGACCGGAAGAACGAGGCCTGTTATGGAGTCAAGGAGGTTATATCCACCACCGACTCAAAGACCCCGGCAATTGTTATTCCGACCAACGAAGAGCTAATGATCGCCCGTGACACCTATAAACTGCTGATTGATACCGCACTTGTTGCAAAGAAAAAAAGATAAGGACTTAATTCAATGAGAATTCTCGATATAATGATTCCGAAGGCGCAGGAACAGGACAAAACAATCGTTTTACCTGAAGGTCAGGACCCGCGTGTTATTAAAGCGGCTGTCAAAGCCGCCCAAGCCGGAGTTGCCACTCTGATTGTACTCGGCACCCCTGAAGAAATTGCTGCTGCTGAAGCAGAAGCTGGAGTAACTCTTGCTTCTGCTGACATCCAGGTCATTAACTACACCACCTCTGATCTGCTGCCTGAATTAGCGCAGGCTTTGTTTGAAAAGCGTAAGTCTAAAGGTCTGACAGAGGAAGAGGCGCTGAACACACTGAAGACAAAACGGCTCTACTTCGGCGGAATAATGGTGGCCCTGGATATGGCCCAGGGGCTTGTGGCAGGATCAATCTCCTCCACCGGCGACATGCTGCGCAGTGCATTTCACTGTATCGGTACAGCCCCCGGCATTAAGTTGGCCTCGTCATACTTTATCATGGATCTTCAGAAACCGACTGCCTCCGGCAACTCCACTCTGTTTTTCTCTGATTGCGGTGTCAACCCCAACCCAACCGCTGAACAGCTGGTCGATATTGCCCAGGCCTCCGCTGATTCATACAGCAAGTTGATCGGCGGAACCCCGCGTATCGCATTCCTGAGCTATTCTACCAACGGAAGTGCCAAACACGGGCTGGTCGACAAAGTCAGCTCTGCGGCAGCTATGACGAAAAAACGCTTTGCAGAGATGAAAATTGACGGCGTTGTGGACGGTGAGATGCAGGCCGATACCGCTCTGGTTCCCTCGATCGGTGCCTCCAAAAACAAGGATGGAGATATCAAAGGCGATGCCAACGTTCTGATATTCCCGGATCTACAGTCAGGTAACATCAGTTATAAGCTTGTACAGCACCTGGCCGGAGCCACTGCTCTGGGCCCATTGATCCAGGGACTGGCCAAACCAATCAACGATCTATCACGCGGTTGCAGCGCCGATGACATCTTCGGCACTATCATCATAACCGTGTTGCAGAGCTGAATTAAAGTTATTCAACAACCCATATTCATATTTTCTCCCGCAAAGGCGCAAAGACGCAAAGAGCAAAACTTTAAGCAACTGCCGGGTCTGGAGTAAATTATAATGAAAACATCTCCCAAAATTAAATCCGTCCAACCGCTGCAAAACAAGCAACTTCGTGTGACTTTTGCGACAGGGGCAAACAAGATTTATGATTGCACATCTCTTCTTGATCAAGTGCCTTTTCACCGTTAAAGAATGATACTTTTTTTTTCAACAGTCACGCTCTTGGCCAAATTACGAGGCTGGTCAATCTCGCACCCGCGGATTTGCGCAATGTGATAGGCGAGCAGCTGCAGGGCCACCACACTCACAATCGGTGCGGTGTAGTCCGAACACTGCGGCACCCAGATAACATCATTAACGCACTCCGCCGTAGCCACATCCCCCTCAGTGACAACCCCCAGCACAAGTGCCTGACGGGCACGGCACTCCGCCACATTGCCAAGAGTCTTCTCTTTGCCTGGGATATCATTCAGCAACGCCACCACTGGTGTGCTCTCCTGAAGCAGAGCAATAGGACCATGTTTCAACTCAGCCGCCTGATAACCCTCGGCGTGGATGTAGCTGATCTCCTTCAGCTTAAGCGCCCCTTCGAGTGCCGCCGGATAGAGAATACCACGTCCAATAAAGAATGCGTGTTCCACCTGGGCGTACTTCTCGGCAATGAGTGAGATCGCCTCATTCTGTTCCAGCACCTTTTGAATCATCGAGGGAATCTGCCCCAACCAGCGGATTGCAGTAACGGAACTCAGCGGCCTGCTCCACCGACGTCGGTATATCGGCCAGTCCTTCAAAGAGATATTTGCTCACCATCCCGGCATGCAGCGAGGTTCCACAGGCAACAATCAACATACGTTTAATGGATGCCATATCCCGCGGGTTAAGATTCAATCCCGAAAGAACGGCTGTGCCTTGGGATTTATCCAGACGGCCACGAATCGTATTTTCCAAAGCAGAGGGCTGTTCAAATATCTCTTTCAGCATAAAGTGGTCATAGCCGCTCTTCTCAACAGCTCCGATCTCCCACTCAACGCTGGAGACATTCCGATCGACCACACACTGATCCAGCGTATAAACTTCTGCCCCCTCAGCAAAGATGCGGGCAACATCTCCATCCTGCAGATAAATCACCTGCTGCGTGTGGGCCACAATCGCTGAAACATCGCTGGCAATGATGGTCTCATCGCTGCCCATGCCAATCACCAGAGGGCTGCCCTTACGGGCGACAATCATCTCAGCAGGGTTGTCGACCGACAAAACCGCCACACCGTAAGTACCTTCGACCTTCTTCAATGCCTCAGAAATGGCTGCCAGCAGATCTCCTTCATAAAAGCTGCCTACAAGATGTGCCAGCACCTCGGTATCGGTCTCAGAGACAAAGGTCGATCCTTTTTTCTCTAGCTGGCTACGCAGGGTCGCGTAGTTCTCGATAATGCCATTATGAACCAGAGCCACCTTGCCTCTGTTATCCAGATGCGGATGGGCATTCTCCTCGGTCGGCAGACCGTGAGTGGCCCAACGGGTGTGGGCAATACCGGCGGAGGCATTCGCTACAACATCATGCAGCTCCTGATTGCACAGATGGGCCTCCAGAGTGGCCACCTTTCCCTTTTTCTTGGCAATCGTCAGCTTCGCATTATAATTCAGGGCTACTCCCGCGGAGTCATAGCCACGATACTCCAAACGCTTTAAACCGTTAATCAAAATATCACAAGCACTTCTTTTACCGATATAGCCAACTATTCCACACATACATTAAATCCATATGAGATTGTTAATTGTAAATTATTCCGACAATAACCCATATTTAAAAGACAAATGCTGATTACAACTCTTAGTAACACTTCTAAAATACCGTAATGTGAGCATTAATTTCAATCTATTTATCAAAATATACAAATTAACATTATTTTCAAACTTCTGTCATAAAAAACAAGCAGTCGTGTAAATTCGTGTGCATTCGTGGTCTGCAAACCACCTGAAGGCAGCCCGATAACCACATCACCGGGCTTGATCTTCTCGCCGGTGATGACCTTGCTCTTTTTCACGGTACCGATTATGGTTCCCACCAAATCATATTCACCCTTTACCCGGGCATCTCAGCGGTCTCGCCGCCCAGCAGCGCACAGTTGTTCTGCTTGCAGGCCTTGCAAAGCTCTTTAATCACATTATTAAAAATCTCAGCATCAAAACGGGCAGCACCAATATAATCAAGGAAAAAGAGCGGTTTGGCACCTTGCACCAGAATATCATTCATCTTAGAATCAGGGTGGCGGTAAAGTGCGGGAAGCTGGTGTTTGAGGTAGAAAAATAGAGGGGTAGAAAAATGTGGGTGCGCTTCCGGCTTCCGTTGTACGCCGTAACATGTCGTAGTGTTTTAGGTAAGTAATTCTTAGAGGTGAAACATAAATAATCATTGCTGCTCTATATTAATATACACTTTCCTTTACCGCTACCAATTCGCGTGATTAGCGCAATTAGTGATCCCAAATAAAATTATTGTCAAAGATCGAATTTTTTCATTTTTCACCTCCCCTATTTTTTACTTATACACTCTCCCCAATATTTCTACCCCTCCATTTTTCTACCTATAAACTCTCCCTCTATCCTCACCCTAGGTTTTAGAGATTCGCGTGTAGAAGTACGTGTAAAAGTATATGTTCCTGTACTTTTTCGTGTACATTTTTATAACTGCCTGCGCGAAGCGCAAAGACGGGCGCACTAACTTGGCTGCGGCTATGCCTCGCTAAGATCTCATTGTGAAGAATCTTTGTTGCCTTTGTGACCTGCTGTTTTGCTTTTAATAGTCCGCATAATGTGATATCATATGCAAAGAAATTAAAGGGAGATTCACATATGAATATGATTAAGAGCATAAAGTTTATTGTATTGGTTTTAGCTTTGGTAAGCGCAGGTGGTCAGCGATTGGATGCCGCACCATCAAAACGGCCAAATATTATTTGGATATTCTCGGATGACCACGGCTATCAGGCCATCGGGGCTTATGGGGGTCGCTTTGAAAAGGAGAATATTACCCCCAATATCGACAGCATTGCAAGGGAGGGGATGCTTTTTGAACGCGCCTATGTCGGCAACTCCATCTGTGCACCGAGTCGGGCAACC
>Ga0307990_1000247_pt1 | contig 51756 bp, 43 predicted proteins | sample EllFjometagen129_FD_203168 | JGI IMG/M metagenome (GOLD analysis project Ga0307990, IMG submission 203168) | Marine microbial communities from Ellis Fjord, Antarctic Ocean - #129 | ecosystem: Environmental > Aquatic > Marine > Unclassified | place: Southern Ocean | collected 2014-10-08
TTCTTTTCTCTTTGAAAGAAACCAAAATTAATAACTCAGATAACTGGACACTTTTCGATTGAAATAGTGGACACTTTTGGACTAATATTTACATTGCAGTGAGCTTTCCATAGCCTTCTTTATCTTTATAAACACAGCCAGTATCAATGTTGATAACCTTTTGTTTAGTCATTACTCTCTGTATACAAGAATTTAATGTTATTGGACGATGCCCATGAATAATCGTCTTGTCAATTAGTAAAGAATTAGAATAATATTTAGTACTATTCCAAATCATTGAGTATTTGTCTTCATAAGGATCTATAGCATTATCATTAAATCCTGCATGAACAAAGAGAAATTCTGCAGACGAAAAATAATAGGGTAAATTTTTTAGAAAATCGATGTATTTCTCATCTATTTCTTTAGGGCTTTTAATATGGAAACTATTCAATGTTTCAGCTCCTCCATTTTGCATCCATAAAGAAATATTATTTTCATCACAATAAGCATCAAGAAGCATTTGTTCATGATTACCAAGAAGAGACGTTATGTTATATCCATTTGTCTTAAGATTGATTATAAAATCTACAACTTCTTTGCTTTTTGTCCCGCGGTCAATGTAATCTCCCAAGAAAACTAACTTGTCAGTTCTATTAAGTATTAATTGATTTTCAACAAGTTCTTTAAGTTGTTCGAAACAACCATGAATGTCTCCTACAGCAAAAAGGCGAGTTTTCATAGTAATACTGTTTTTACAGGATAAATTTGGACTCTTTTGCAAATATCGGCTTGTTGATTAGCTAGTGTGATCAGCGGATATGTGCAAACAGCGTTGGCTTCCCAAAATGTCCCAAATAGTAGAACCTTGAGAAAAAATAAATTTTTACTTGCTTCAACCTTCAATCCTTGCATACAATAAATATATGAAATATAGCGATAGACTGCTTGTCCAAGCAGTCTAGTATTTATTACTATTTACAAAATTCCTCCTCCATCTGATTTCTCTGTTATACTCTTCCTCAAGTTTTTTCCATCGTTAGTATTCATTGTCAAGAGGATGTAGTTCGATATATTTTTTTTGACTGAGACCGTCAATCCGGTGCTACACTGAATGCACATAGCCTCGTTTAAATTCATTCAGTTGAAGGTACTCAAGGTCAATGACCTCACCAATCTTTGGGATCAAAGGTAATTCAAGTTCTATCCATATATACTCTTTGAGAATTGTATGATCTTAGGCATGTATTGACCAGGAAGTAAATTACGCTTGAAGATCCCGACATCGCTAACGCTCATCGGGATAAGTTCGACTTACATTATTCACGAGGCAAAGCCTCGGGAATAATTAGTCTCACTTACTTTCCGATACAGAAATTCTTAAATATATTCCCAAGTATCTCGTCTGTAGTGACTTCTCCGGTGATTTCGCCTAAGTAGTGAAGCGTTCCGCGGATATCCTGCGCCAGTAGATCCTGGGGGATGCTATCGCTGAGACCGCTCAAAACCCTTTCTAAGCTTTCTGAGGCGCCTTTCAGGGCATTGAAGTGCCTGATATTGGAAATAACCACATCCTGGTTTCTGAGTGATCCTAAATTGACCTGCTCAAGCAGGAGGGAGGCCAGTTCGCTTATCCCGGTCTGCTTGTCAGCGCTGATTATAACTGCATTTTCATTATCTTCTAATTTCAGGGAGCCCATAAGTTCTCCTGGTTTTTCAGTGGAGCTGAGGTCAGATTTATTGATAACAAGCAGTAGTTTTTTTCCAGTCTGTACTTGCTTTCTTATGGCTGTCAGTGATTTGTTGATCAACGCTGCTCCGTCACCAGCTTCAACGAGCAGCATAACGATGGAGGATTGTTCTATCTTCTGATAAGTTCTGCGTATGCCCAGGTTTTCAATGGTATCTGCTGTCTCACGTAGCCCCGCAGTATCAATAAACCTGAAAGTAACGCCTTCAATACTTACGGTATCTTCAATGGAATCGCGTGTGGTGCCTTCAATTTCACTGACAATGGCGCGTTCTTCGTTTAGCAGTGCATTGAGAAGTGTGGATTTTCCCACATTGGGTCTGCCGACTATGGCTACGGGTACCCCTGACTTAAGTACATTACCGAGCTGGAAGGAGTCTTTCAGATTGTCAACCAGTGATTTCACATCTGTGACCAGAGCGGTAAGCTGCTTTCTGTCAGCAAACTCCACATCTTCTTCACTAAAATCCAGTTCTAATTCAACCAGGGATATGAAGTGCAGCAGGCGATCTCGCAATTCCTTAATTTTTAGAGAAAACCCACCTCTCATCTGCTGCATGGCCACTGCATGTGATGCTTTGGATTCCGAGGCAATGAGATCAGCCACTGCTTCTGCCTGTGAAAGATCCATCTTACCATTCAGAAATGCCCGTTGCGTAAATTCACCGGGTTTTGCTGGCTCAGCTCCGTTTTCGATGAGTAACTCCATGATCTTCTGCTGGATATAAACAGATCCGTGACAGGATATCTCGATGGAATCTTCTCCGGTGTAGGAGTGGGGCGCCCTGAAAATGCTTGTCAGCACTTCGTCGATTACATCCTCTTGCTCTTTGACATGACCAAAATGTATGGTATTGGGTAGTTGTTTGGACAGTTTCTTTTCGGAAGAAGCAAAAAACACCTTTTCAACAATAGAAAATGTTTCGGGACCGCTCACCCGGATGATGGAAAGGGCACCGTTTCCCGGTGTTGCAACAGCGCATATGGTGGATTCTAAAATCATAGGTGCAAAGGTAGAAAAAAGTGACTTAAGTTGAAGTGCCTTGAGTACTTCGAGTACTTCGAGTGCCTTGAGTTGGGCCCAATGATTATAATAATTCACTCATTTTGTTCGAAGCGCATCCACATCCTATCCCCCTTATATTCATTGAACTCGTCTCCTGAGTTTACCGAAGGATAGTTTATCTCATTCTATAATGAAATTTTAAACCTACCTAACCTTCTTCCTCTTATTTAAATAATTCATATTAATCTCACAGCTAATGCCAGGACAATCCAATTCTAAGGCGCATTTTTCATAGGAGGGTGCTTTGAGCTTTTGAAATGAGGGGTTTGTGGACATTCCCCAACCTTCACAGGGAAGACCCATGAAGTAGTTCATGCAGTTACTTTTGTCTTCATCATCCAGCACCGAGATGGCAAAAGTGCCGTAGGGCAGCCCTGGTATTTCTACCTTGAGCTTTCCGTTTTCAAGTGATTCTTTGGTCCATTTAAAGCTAAATTCCGGATTATTAATCCATTGATCTTCAGCACTATAAACACCAACTACAATTTCTCCTATATCACTTCGAATATCTGTTAACGTGATCATTAACGACCCGTTTGGATTTGATTGGGGATAAAGGTTAAAAGATACTACCGTTAGCAAGGAAATTAGGAAAACCCTATATATATTACCTTTCAAGATATGCCACTGTGAAATAGTCTTCATTGGTGTCAGAAATTTGAATTTGATCCATTTTCATGCTTGAACTTCTCCCATTACTGTGATTCTCCGCGAACATTTCAGTGATCATATATTTCTTTTCCACAACATCCAGCATCGTGTAATCTTGTGTTTCTATAGTCTTGAAAAGTTCATTGTCATAGTCATAGTATTCTGTTCTCTGCACAATATAATCATTTTTGCAAATCCATGAAACAGCTTTGCTATAGCCGTATTCATCTTCTTTATCCATATTTACCGGAACAGATTCAAGCTTCCAGCATTCTTTGTTGTTTTGTATTTCCGATCCCAGTACAACATAGCTAAAGTCATCAATTGACGGGGCTGTCATGTCTGCATTTGAAAACTCTGAACCCATGAATCCCTTGCTTTTCTCACTGGATACTATTCGCCGGGTTTTACGCATGGAAGGCAGGTATATCCACATATCATCAGATTTCTCTTCATGATCGATGATGAGAATTCCGGTTCCTTTGATTTCAGCAGGGGAGATGAACTTGATGATTCTTTTCTCAGTATTGTCGGCAAAAGTTTTAGATGCCATTGTATTTTTGCGAACCCGCTGATTGCCTCTTCCATCAGTAATGACCAGTGTTGAAGTGGCTTCAAATGAACTCACCTTCACGGCATCGTGACTTTTTTGAATGATGTCCCGGCCTTCCTGGCAAAAAGAAGGTAGTGATATTAGTGCAATGCCTATGCTTAAAATGATTGTCTTTTTCATCTGTAAAAATTTTGTAATTAATTTGGTTTAAATAGCCACTTTCAAGTCGTCATGATCTTCTTTTTCCACTGGCTTGGTTTTGGGCTCAAGGAATTTGTATCTACCATTAAGAACAAGTGCAGGTAGTATTACTAAAGCGCCTACAAGACAGCTTATTATGCTAATAACTACTAAAACTCCAAAGAACCTGATTGGTGTAAATGAGGAGAAGATAAGTACAACGAATCCAACGATTACAGACATAGCATTAAAGAGTATGCCTCGTCCGGTTGTTGACAGCGTGGTAATGACTGCCTCTGTCGGAGGCCGGTGTTGCTGCCGCTCCTCACGGTAGCGCCACAGGAAATGAATGCTATAATCAACGCCCACGCCAATCATTATTGAGGATAATAGTGCTGTAGCAACATCCAGGCGTACTCCTGTAAGTCCCATGATACCAAAAAGAAGGACGATGGACATAAGCAATGGTATACTGCTGATAAGTCCGGCCTTGACCGATTTGAATATGAGGGAGAGCAGTATAAAGATGACGACCAGGGCTATAGTGAGTGAGTAGAACTGTCCTTTTACTACTGTGTTTGCCAACTGTGACCTGACAAAGCCATAGCCGCCAATAGCAGCAATAGATGTGTCATCTTTTGTCATCTTCTTAATGAATGATATTATGCTGTTCACAGATTTATTGCCGACACTTTTTATTCTAATGATCATATGGGAATTTGCATAATTGAAATCTACGAGTTGATCCAGGTTCTCAGGGTCGCCATTCATATTGTATAGTTCAATGTATTGGGCTACTGCTTCGCGGGTGGGGGGTATTTTATCATAGAACTCTGTTCCCGGATCATTTAGCGCTTTGCTGATTTGCTTTACCACATCCGGGAAGGTCATAACCAGGTCAATATCGGGCAGTTCTTTAAGTTGATCTTTATAATTATCAATTCTCTTTAGCACTTCAGGATCAAGCATATCATCGGAAATCATGATAGACAGATTCTCAGACCCGCCATAATGGGAATTGATCAGTGCTGCAGCTTGTTTTACCGGATGTCTTTCCGGGAAGAAATTCTCTTCGTTGGAATCTACTTTTAAGAATATGATACCTGTGCCAATTATTAATGTGATTATCAATGAAGCATAAGGAATCTTTTTATGGTAGGAAATAATGAAGAAAGCCAACCGGTTTAAAAAATTTTTCTTACTGTCAGTTCGCCTGGTCTGCAGGTTTCTTACCGGTTTAGAACGTTTCATCAGGGAAAGTATCCCTGGAAGAAGAACGATGCTGTAAAATAGGGCGAAAAGGATGCCTAAACTGGCAATAACAGCCATTTGCCTGGCAGGAATCATAGTATGTGCTAACAAAGCGCACAATCCTGCGATGGTTGTTATACCGGTAAGAAGTATGGGTTTCCATAATTTTTTGATAATCTCCTTAGATATATCCCTCATACTAAGAACCGAGTTTACAGCATTGATTTCCTGGTATTTTGCAATAATATGTATCCCATAGTCATTGGCCACCGCAATAAGCATTACGGGCACAAGTAAGGTGATGATATAGAATTTCCATCCAATCATGGGAAGAAAAGCCAATGCCAGGATGGATGACATGATAACAACAAGGAAAGGCAATACGACACCGCGCCATTCCCGAAATACAAGACCGAGGAAAATAGTCATCAGGAGGAGTGCAATAGGAACAAGAATTAAACCGTCTCTTTTTATGTCTTTCCCTATGGCTTGTCTAAGATAGGGTAGTCCGCCATAATGGATTTTTTCGCTGCCTGGATACTCCTCAAGGATTTGAGCGATAGAACTAAAAACACTGTCTTCAACAGCATTTTTATCGAGTGTAGCGATGATGGCTGTTGATCTGAAATCGTCTGCAACAACTACATTCTTCACCATTTCATTATCATTGATAGTCCTTTTTATCTCTTCGATTTCCTCTTCCGATTCCGGCATCCGTTTTATCGTTGGTTCCACGTACATCGCGCCATCTTTACCATAAATTCTGTTGGCTCCAAACAATGAAGTGGTTTTTTGAATCCCTTTTACCCGTTTTAGTTTTCGATCTATTTTTTTGATTCTCGTTAAACTTTCCTTATTTATGATTTCATCTTTTTCAAAGAGCAGCATGATGATATCCTGGTTGCCAAATACCTCTTCGATTTTGTCGGTATTCACCATAGATTCCATTGAATCGGGAAAATAATTCTTTAGATCAGGATCGATTTTTATATCCGAAAGGAGAGTGGTCAGAGCCACGGTTATAACAACAGAAGCGGTGATGATCCACCAGCGGTATTTAATTATTTTATTTTCCATATATGGTTTATTTCATCTTAATCAACACTAAAACAATACTTTAAATGACAGGTAACCAGCGTTAAGTATAGGGCCAACCATGTTGTAAAGGGTATTTTCTTCACCTTTCAGGTAGGAATATCCTGCTTTAATTATCAGTCCATCTGTTACACTATATGAGATACCAGGGCTTAGCATCAACTCTTTTGTTGTTATATTGTACATCCCTGGCAATTCAAGTGTCAGCGCATCGGTAAGCAGATTTATGGTAAGGGATGCATACACGCTATGGTAGAATTCCTCCAGTTGATAGTCGTACAAGCGATCAAAAGCATCAATTTGGGATGCAATTATACCATCAATTAATTCAGGTGTTACCGGCTCTCCCGGAGGAATCAATGTTGTGAGGTCGGGAAATGATCCTGTAATTCCTGACGGTTCGACAGTAGGAGCTTTAAATGAAAGGATGTATTTCCCATAATACCCGGCGATAAAGGTTACGTTGGCTCCGGTTTGTTCTATTTCTCCAATATATGAGATCTCCGAAAAAGGAAGGTATATATTCTCTTCCGCTTCATCTACAGGAGCCATCCAGGCAAGTTCTGTTCTGAATATATAGCTTCCCAGCGGGACAGAAAGATTGAGTCCGGCTGAATGTATTCTATAGGGTTCCTGGTACAATTCAATTTGATCCGGAGCAAAAGTGCTTTGATTAAAAGAAGCCGATTTGAGAGTGAATTTTGGGTTATTTCTAAAACCATTATAATAGGAGAGAGAACCATCAAGTATTGAGGACCTTAGATCGTATAGAAAGCCAAAACTGCTGTTCCGTATTTCAGGGGCCGGCCAGTCAGGATCAGTAAATTCAATGTATCCAGGAAAGGTAAAGGGCTCTGTAAGTAGCACGGAGGACTGGTAAAGAGGCATCCAGAGTATCTGTAAGGAGGAACTTCCGGATATTGAAAGTTTAGCATTCATCGACCAGGTTCCAATCTTCATATCATCAGGATCCGGAGATCGAACGATTGGATTTTTTGGGGAGAACTGATCAGATGGATTTAGGAAGCTCGTTGATCCCCAGCTGACAATTTGTTTCCCCGATCTCAGGTTCAGTGGTCCGCAAAAAAGATCAACATAGGCCTCCCTGAGGTCGAGCTCCGAGACATCCTGCTGAAATTCATTGCCATACCTGAATCTTAAATCAGCATAAGCAGATCCATACTTTCCTAATTCAATATCACTAGTGATGGCCAGTTGTCCAAAAATACTTTGCAGGTATGGAACATCCTCATCAGTTGTAGAACCAATATACATGGCGCTCCTGATAAAGCCCCCTATGGGATTAGCCTTCGCCTCAGTTTTATCTTCATTTTCCTGGGCAGATTCAAACAAACCTTGTCCATTCAGCGGTAAAGAAAGCATCAGGCATATACAAATGCAGAGATATTTATTCACAGTTTTATTCTTTTTTTGTAAAGCTACGCTGAATAATATCCCTGATCGTCCGTACCATGTGGCGCGAACCTGCTATTCCCAATACATTTGTCCAAACTTAGCGGACTGGACGGATAAATATTTCTATTTTTGCATGTTAGGAAATTTTGAAGTTGACAGGAATCGAATAAAATCCGCTACAGAAACAATTAAAAAGTATGTCAAAACAAGAGATAGGGAGTATTTCCGAGGTTATACAAGCACAAAAATCCTACTTTTTAGCAGGGAAAACATTGTCGCTTACATCCAGGAAAGAGAATTTACTTAAGCTAAGAGCACTTTTAAAGCAGAACGAAGACAAAATTGCCGCAGCAGTATTTGAAGATTACCAGAAATCATATTTCGAGGTAATGGAAAACGAATTGGGCCTGGTTTATGTTGAAATTACAATGGCCCTGAAGAAGCTCAGGAAATGGAGCAAGCCACTTCGACCTGCACCAGGTATTGTAAATGTTCCTGCTAACTGTAGGGTGTATCCGCAACCTTTTGGAAATGTATTGTGCATTTCTCCCTGGAATTATCCTGTTCAGCTGGCCCTAATTCCAATAGTTTCAGCATTGGCAGCAGGGAATACAGTTATTTTAAAGCCAAGCGAGATTTCAAGTCACACATCGCTTGTTCTGACAAAGTTAATCAACGAAGCATTTCCCTTAGAGATATTATATTCGCAATATGGTGGTGTGAAAGAGACCCAGGAACTTTTGTCATTCAGATTCGACAAAATCTTCTTCACCGGAAGTACGGAGGTAGGAAGGGTAGTAATGAAAGCAGCTACAAAATATTTGACCCCGCTGACCCTGGAGTTAGGAGGCAAAAACCCGGTGATAGTGCTGCCAGACTGTGACCTGAAGAGAACAGCCCAGCGCCTGGTATGGGGTAAGTTTCATAATGGGGGACAGGCATGTGTTGCTCCTGACCACATTTATGTGCACAAAGATATCGAGCAGGAATTACTGGCTGAAGTCAGGAGGAATGTAGAGAAGACTTTTAATGGAAATGCCGCTGAAAGCGAAGCTTTCCCTCGAATTATAAGCAAAAATCATTATAATCGGCTAATGAAGCTTATTCCCAGGGACAAAGTTCTTATGGGAGGAAGTGGTAATGAAGCAAATTTATTTATAGAGCCAACTATCATTGGATCTGTGTCTGAGGATGATGCCATCATGCAGGAAGAGGTGTTTGGGCCGCTGATGCCATTTCTGACATTTGAAAACCTGGATGAATTGATGGTGAATTTAAAGCAAAAGCCATCTCCTCTGGCCCTGTATGTTTTTTCGAAAAATCTTAAGCTGGCCAGGAAGATACAAAAGGAAATTCGCTCCGGTGGAGGAATGATAAACGATACTGTGGTTCATTTCGTAAATGCTTCAACCCCCTTTGGTGGCTTTGGAGAGAGCGGTATGGGTAATTATCATGGCAGGGCAGGGTTTGAAACTTTCTCTCATAGAAAAACTGTAATAAAGAAGCCAACCTGGTTCGAGTTAAAGGTGAAATATCCTCCATACACCACTTCCAAAATGAAACTGATAAAGCTAATATTGCGATAAAAGTTTTGTGTATTGTTATTATGGGAATTTCTTAATACCTTGGATTCTTGATATTAACCCCAAAAAACACACACACAAATGAAAAGATTTAGTTACTTAACTTCGCTTGTTAGCATGCTACTTATTGCATTACTAATGACTTCCTGTGGAGGTAATAAAAAAGAGGAACAAACAGCTGAGAAACTTGGAAAGATGGAGCTTGTTATACCAGAAGCACTGGCAGATAATCCTGAAATGGTAGCATATATTGAAGGAATGACCGAGGTAGTTGATGAATATGCTTTATTAATCGATGAAAATGTAGATGATTTCACTGCGTTCAAGGGAAAAACATTTGAAGAGCTCAATATGAGAGAGAAGATTAAATTTACTGCTGCAGGAGCTCAGGTTGCAATGAAATCTGCACCTGTACTGACAAAATGGGCTGAGCTTGAGATGGAGAAGTCTGTTATAGGCATGGAATTATCTGAAGACGAATTGCTGGCACTGGAGACTGTTATGACACGTTTTGAAGACAGGATGAAGGAGATTGAGGCGAGACATACAGATTTCTTTGGAGAAGAAGCAGTAGTAGAAGCAGCAGAAGAAGTAGTAGAAGCAGCAGAACAAGTAGAAGAAGCAGCAGAAGAAGCAACAGAAGCAGCAGAAGAAGTAGTAGAATAATAAATATAGAGACTTTTTTTGGTTTGCATCAAAGAGACAAATATTTCCCTTTTACTATATTTGTCAGATTAATTCGAAATCAAAGTAGAGAAAAACAGACAGATGACCAGGGAAGTTATTTCTGCCAGCGATGCATTGCAAATTCTTAAAGAGGGAAACCAACGTTTCCTTCAATATAGATTAAATAATACTGACCTTCCGGAGCAGATTAAACAAACTGCGGAAGGTCAGTTTCCTTTTGCAGCAATCCTGGGCTGCGTTGATTCCAGAACACCTGCCGAGCTGATCTTTGATTTGTCCCTTGGTGATATTATTAATATTCGTGTAGCAGGCAATGTCGTGAATGATGATGTGCTAGGAAGTTTAGAGTACGCATGCGCGGTTGCAAATGTCATGCTCATACTGGTGCTTGGTCATACCAGGTGTGGCGCAGTTGAAAGTGCCTGTGACAGCTTTAAAATGGGCAAAATATCAGGAGTGCTTGAGAAAATTCAACCTGCCATTAATGCTGAAAACAAGATTCAATCTGAACGGAACGGGAAAAATATCCCATTTACCAATAATGTAAGCATGCTCAATGTAAAAAACTCCATGAAGATGATCACGAAGGAGAGCGAGGTATTGAAGCATATGCTGGAAAAGGGAGATATTGGGCTGGTAGGTGCTGTATATGATGTTGGAACAGGTAAGCTGACATTCCTTGAAGACTAAATTCACTGGTATTACTTCTTAAGAATTGGTTTTAGATCTTGATCAAGATCTCGCAGATACTGACTGGGTGTTAAACCTGTTAATTCCTTGAATATTGTATTGAATGCAGATTTACTATTAAACCCCGAATCATATGCTACTGCCAAAATAGTCAGGTTTTTATATTCCTGGCTACTAATTCGTATCTTAAATTCTTCGACTCTGTATTCATTGATGAGCAGGTAGAAATTCTTACCAAGTTGGGTATTTATCACTTCTGTTATGAAATGTCTTGGAATCTCCAGTGTGCCAGCCATATCCTGAATTGAAAGCTCACGGTTCAGGTAGGGTTTATCTTTTTCCATGTAGTCCAGAATTTTTTGCTTATAGGTTTCGGCTTCCTTCTTTTTCATACCTGACCGACTGTATTTAACATCCTTCGGAACTATATTAATGTCAGGAGACATCTGCATAATCTCACCAAAAAGAGCAGGTTGCCTAACTCCATAGTATCCTGATACAAAAGCAAATAATGTCAATCCAATAAAGGATATTTCATACGGATCAAAATCCATGAAATTGATGAGTATATCCACTAAACCGAAAATAAACATAAGTACATACCCAACATAGAAACTGACGGAAATCCATATGAGCCATTTAAGTGTAACCTTGGCTGAAGAGTAGCTAAGGAAGGATTTCAATTGTTTCTGATATTTATGAATGATAACAAATGTGGCAACGCTATATGCAGTGATTGAAATGAAAAAAGAAACCCCGTAAATGATTCGCAGAGAAACGAACCTGTCAATAATCAGAAATCCCTTACTGCCATGCATAACCGGCTTATCAAGGAATATCATGGAAACGATGAAAAATACTATAAATGCAATAAAATGCCACAGGTACCTATATTTGAATATGGTTTTTTCCATTGTCATCAACATGGCATACAGGTACATCAAAGGACCATAGGTAAAAGGCAATACTTTGAGTGAATAGAGTTCCACCAGGTTGGTATCGACTAGCACAATGATCATTTCTATGCAGATCAGGAAGAACCATGCTGCCAGCACTTGATTGGCCATCATCCTTGGTTTCCGGGTAACAATCAGCAGGCCTGCAAAAAAGGCCTGTGAGATACCGATATAGAGGATTCCTTCCATAGGTGTAAGTTAGAAAAAAAAGTGCAAACTCGTTGCGCTCGTGTTAGATATCTCAAGGCGAAGCCTTTCTCTCAAGCTTAGCAAGTCTATCCTTCTCACTTTTTTTATTTTGTTTTCAGCAGTTTCTTATCTACTTTTATTCCCTAATCTTAACAGCAAAAGAAATCAAACTATGAGCGTTTTATTAAATAAGGATTCAAGGATAATTGTACAGGGATTTACCGGTAGTGAAGGTACTTTTCACGCAGAGCAAATGCTGGCTTACGGATCGAATGTTGTGGGCGGAGTTACTCCGGGTAAAGGAGGCCAGTCACATATGGATCTGCCTGTATTCAATACAGTTGAAGATGCAGTTAAGGAGACAAAAGCTGATACTTCTGTCATTTTTGTACCGCCTCCATTTGCTGCTGACGCCATTATGGAAGCTGCCAACGCAGGAATAAAGCTCGTGGTATGTATTACTGAAGGAATTCCTACACTTGACATGGTAAAAGTTAAAGAATATCTATCTGATCATGAAACCATTCTCGTAGGACCAAATTGTCCGGGTGTAATTACTCCAGGAGAAGCAAAAGTCGGTATTATGCCTGGTTTCATCCATACAAAAGGATGTATAGGGATCGTATCGAGATCAGGAACCTTAACATATGAAGCGGTTGACCAGATTACTAAGGTTGGACTGGGACAATCTACATGCATTGGAATAGGTGGGGATCCTATAATTGGGACAACTACCCTGGATGCTGTTAAACTGCTGATGGAAGATGAGCAGACCAAGGGAATTATTATGATAGGTGAGATCGGCGGAAGCATGGAAGCCGATGCAGCATACTGGATCAAAGAGAACGGTACCAAACCAGTTGTTGGTTTTATTGCAGGACAAACAGCTCCTAAAGGGAGGCGAATGGGACATGCAGGCGCTATAATCGGTGGAAAGGCAGATACAGCAGAGGCAAAGATGCAGATAATGGAAGAGTGTGGAATACATGTAGTTGTTTCTCCCGCTGAAATAGGGAGCAAAATGGCGGAGTGCCTGGCATAGTTAGGAAGCATCTTCAGTTAACAAACAAAAATGGATAAAAACCAATTAAAGATAGCAGCTGAGTGGATATCCAAAAGTAAATATCTCGTTGCCTTTACCGGTGCGGGAATATCAGTCGAGTCAGGGATACCAGCTTTCAGGGGGGAAGATGGAATTTGGAACAAGTATGATCCGGAGATTCTTGAAATTGATAATTACCTGAGAAATCCGGAAGAAACCTGGCCGCTTATATATAAATTGTTTTATCAATATTTCAAAGGAGCAAAACCAAATGCAGCTCATAATATGCTCGCTACACTGGAGAAAAAGGGTATCCTCAAGAGTGTTATCACACAGAATATTGACAATCTTCACCAGGAAGCAGGATGTAGCAACATTATAGAGTACCATGGGAACTCAAATCGCATGGTATGTACTGTTTGTGGAGACCTCACTGAGGTTGGAGAGGAGGGGTTTTCAAGTGATATTCCCAGGTGTAAAAAGGAAAATGGCCTTTTAAAACCTGATTTTGTGTTTTTCGGGGAACCCATTCCACAAAAAGCCGCCGAGGATTCGATAATAGAAATAGGGAAAGCAGATGTATTGCTTTTGATAGGTACAACAGGTGAGGTGATGCCGGCAAGCATGGTCCCAAGAATGGCAAAAAACAACGGTGCAAAGATAATTGAATTTAACACGGAACGAACCGTTTATACACATGAGATCACTGATATCTTTCTCAAGGGAAAGGCAGGGGATATAGCTGAGGAACTTGTTAAATGGCTATAAATTAGTAGGTAGCCGCGTGCTAAAGCTATCGCGGTGGGGCAAGCTTCGTTTTACTCAGTGGGCAGTAGGTAGTGAGCCAATTTTTTAAATTCTCGGATATTTTGCATTTATTTGTACTTGAAACAAAAATCTTAATACAACATGGATTTATTAAAAGGAAAAGTGGCGCTAATTACAGGAGCGGCGAGAGGAATTGGACGAAAGATTGCTGAGGTTTATGCAAGTGAAGGTGCAAGTATTGCATTCACAGATCTCTCAAGGGATGAAAATATGGAATCCCTCGAAAAGGAGCTAAACACTTCAGGAATTAAATGTAAAGGATTTGTAAGTGATGCAAGTGATTACAATGCGGCGCAAGAGACTGTTGATGTTGTTATAGCTGAATTTGGAAAGATTGACATCCTTGTTAATAATGCAGGTATTACACGTGACACTTTGCTTATGAGAATGGAAGAAGAAATGTGGGACCTGGTTATTAAGGTTAATCTTAAATCAGTTTTTAACTTTACCAAAGCTACACAGAAGTACATGTTAAAGGAAAGATCAGGTTCTATAATCAATATGAGTTCGGTTGTTGGAGTTAATGGAAATGCCGGACAATCGAATTATTCTGCTTCAAAGGCAGGAATTCTTGGTTTCACCATGTCTGTGGCTAAGGAGCTTGGATCAAGGAATGTCAGATGCAATGCCATTGCACCGGGGTTCATTATTACTGATATGACAGGAAAATTATCTGATGATGTGAAAGAGCAGTGGATCAAGACTATCCCTCTAAGAAGGGGAGGAGTACCTGAAGATGTTGCAAATGTTGCTGTATTCCTGGGATCAGAGCTTTCGTCATATGTAACAGGGCAGACCATCTCAGTTTGTGGAGGAATGAGCTAAAAAATTAGCAGAATAAACCAGCATTTAGTATTTTTAAAACCGGGAAGAATATTCCCGGTTTTTTTGAATTAAACGCAATTTAAATACTGTATGACAAAACTGAAAAATTTAATTATTATTTTCTTTTTTGTTTCACTCCTTAATAGCTGTGAAGGAACGAAATCAGTTATCAGTTTTGAAATTCTTGAACCAGCAGCAATAACGTATCCTACTAACGTTAAGAAAATTGGCTATCTGAATCGCTCACCTTTATCTTTTACGTCATTTGAACAAATCGATGTACAATCGCTAAATGATACTGATTTATATATGCTTGATACTATGATCAGCAGATCCATGACCAGGGGATTTGAGGAAGGAAAAAGTGTAACTTCTTTACCTTATATGGACAGCATATTATATCTGACGGCCAGGAAAAAAGACACATTATCAAGAGAAGCATTACTGCCAAAAGCATGGGTAATGAATATTTGCCATGAATACAATCTTGATGCTTTAATTTCATTTGATTATTATATCATTAAAATTATCGAGTTCATAAATTACAATATTGTAGGCAGTCAAATGCTAAAAGATTACGTTTTTGTTCCCGAAGTTAGATGGACACTTTATATTCCGGAAAAGGAGGAACCGCTGGACATTTATACTTTCAATGACACCCTCTATTTTGTTTCCCAGGATACTTTCCCCTCTGAAAAATACCTTTCCGCGGTTGACATGATTAGAATGGGAGTTACAGATGTGGGTTATACATACGGAATCCGTAATGTGCCTGTATGGAATGAAATTACAAGGATAGTTTTTGTTGGATATGACAAAGAACTTCGCCTGGCCAGATCATTTACAGACAAAGGAGACTGGGATAGCGCCATGAACATTTGGGAAATGAATCTTGCTTCTGAAGATGTGCGAATGGCGGCCAAATCTGCCCATAACCTTGCTGTTTATTACGAGTTGGAAGATGATCTTGTAAAGGCCATGGAATATTCCAAAAAAGCCAATAGCTTGTGGCCATCTCCACGAATCGAATTTTATACACAGGAGTTGGAAATCAGACTGTTAAATAAAATGGATATTTATAAACAGGTAAGAATCAGTCAGTAAACTTTATCTATTTATGGGGAGTGCCTTGAGTACTTAGAGTACTTGGAATTACTTCCGTCCATAGTTTAATCAATCAGAATATATTTTCTCTTTTTGGGTAGAACAAATTCTAGCGCTATCTTTGTCGGTCTGTTTTAATAAATGAACTTTTCATATGGTAAATCTTATTTTTTGGTTGATCCTGATCATAATTGTTGCTACTTTCTTGTTGGAACGTTGGTTGGATCTGATGAATGTGCGACACACAGTTTCTGAATTGCCTGAGGCGCTGAAAGGAATATTTGACAAGGAAGAGTATAAAAAGAGCCAGTTATATAAAAAGGAAAACACTCGATTTTCCTTTGTTTCAAGTACTTTCAGCTTGTTGCTTATGGTTGTGGCAGTTGCTTTCGGCCTCTTCGGTTGGTTAGATGGAAAATTGAATAGTATTACTGATTCGTATTACCTCATAGTTCTGCTTTTCTTTGGGATAATTGGATTGTTATCTGATGTATTCTCCATTCCATTTAACGTATACGATACATTCGTTATTGAAGAGAAATATGGGTTCAACAGGACAACAGTAAAAACTTTCATATTAGACAAGATAAAAGGATGGCTGCTTGCCGTTATAGTTGGAGGTGGAGTCTTGCTTCTAATAATTTGGTTTTATTTGAAGACTGAATCATATTTTTGGATATTGGCATGGGGAATGACAACTTTCTTTTCAATTTTTATATCCATGTTCTATTCTAACCTGATCGTTCCGCTATTTAATAAGCAAAAGCCACTTGAAGACGGAGAATTGAAGACAATGATTGAGGATTTTACAGCTAAAGTGGGATATCGTCTCAAAAACATTTATGTAATTGATGGGTCAAAACGCTCTAGCAAAGCAAATGCCTATTTTACTGGCTTGGGTCCAAAAAAGCGTATTGTCTTATACGATACACTGATTGCTGATCTTGAAAATAGAGAGATAGTAGGAGTTCTGGCGCATGAGATAGGACACTACAAAAAGAAACATACTTTGTTGGGTATGATCCTTGGTATCCTCCAGACAGGAATAATGTTCTATCTTTTTTCCTTATTTGTTTCGCGACCAGAATTTTCCCAGGCATTGGGTGGTGATGTAGCAAAATTCCACCTGGGACTGATAGCATTCGCCATATTATATTCTCCTTTGCAGCTATTTGTGAGTATATTTATGAATATGATTTCGAGGAAAAATGAATACCAGGCCGATCGTTATGCAGCTGAGAACTTTGGAGCTGAGTATCTTAGTTCTGCTTTGAAAAAACTCTATAAGAATAGCCTGGGTAATCTTACACCACATCCTTTGTATGTGTTTTTTCACTATTCGCATCCTACCTTGCTGCAAAGGATTACGGCGATGGAGGGTGACAAGTAAAAAGGAAAAAGTATAAAGTAAATAAGAAAAAGAGGGGCAGAAAAAACGCCTCTCAATAATTATGAATGCAATAATAGTAACTATAGGAGATGAATTACTGATAGGACAGGTTGTTGATACAAATGCAGCATGGCTGGGTAGTAAGTTGACTGCTGCGGGGATCAATGTTTCTGAAATGGTCAGTATATCCGACTCACCTGAACATATAACTTCAACACTTGACCGGATCATTGGAACAACCGATGTTGTAATAATGACAGGGGGATTGGGCCCGACAAAGGATGATCTTACCAAGGAGACACTTGTCAAATACTTCGGAGGTCACCTGGTTATGAACGATGAAGTTCTCAAAAAAATTGAGGGGTTCTTCAAGAGCAGGGGAAGGGAGATCATTGATTCGAACAGAAGGCAAGCACTGGTTCCTGACAACTGTATTGTCCTTACCAACAACAACGGTACTGCACCGGGAATGTGGTTTACAAAAGACAATACACATGTAATTTCTATAGCAGGAGTTCCCTATGAGATGAAAGCAATAGCTGAAGAGCAAATTATCCCCCGGCTGCATAAAGCGTTCAATGTTCCGGCATTGATGAACAAGACTATCATGACCCAGGGAGTACCGGAATCCTATTTGGCAGAAATGATTAAGGACTGGGAAAAAAGTCTTCCCGATTGTATGAAGCTGGCTTACTTGCCTCGTCCGGGAATTGTAAGGTTGCGCCTGACTGTGGCTGGGAAGTGTGCTGCTGAAGGGGAGGGGATGCTTAGTGAGCAAATCGTTAAATTACAGGACATTATATCCGACCACATTTATGGTTTTGATGAGCTTCAGATTGAAGAGGCGCTGGGAGATGTATTAAAGGAAAAAGGTTTTAAACTGGTCACTGCCGAAAGCTGCACAGGTGGAAATATTGCACGAATGATTACATCAGTCCCGGGAAGCTCAGCATATTTCCTCGGATCCGTGATCGCGTATAGCAATGAAGTAAAAATTGACAAACTAGGCGTAAAAGTGTCAAGTTTGGATGAATTTGGTTCCGTGAGTAAAGAAATAGTTGAAGAAATGGTATCTGGTATTTTGCAAAAATTTAATGCAGATGTAGCGGTAGCAACATCAGGAATTGCAGGACCGGGAGGTGGAAGCAATGAGAAGCCGGTGGGCACAGTTTGGATTGCAGTAGCGACAAAAGAAAGGATTTACAGCAAAAAATTCTTGTTTGGAGGGAACAGGGACAGAAATATTGAACAGTCTAGTATTATGGCTATCAGCTTATTAAGAAAATTAATTCTGGATATCGTCTGAACTGTTGATAACTAAACTTTTTCAATTGAAAAATCTTCATTCTTTAGACGAATTCATTGTCTCTTATCTTCATAGTTGCCAGTTTATTACCGCGTTTTTTGTCTCGGAAAAAGAAGGTGAAATAATTAATATAAAAAGTTTGAATATTTGAAATAATTTAACGTACTTTGCGCCTCGTTATTGAGTATTGAATAGAAATCAGAAAGAAAATGTCAAGAGTTTGTCAGATTACAGGTAAGAAAGTGGTAACAGGTAACAATGTTTCTCACTCAAAGAGAAGGACAAAGCGCAAGTTTTATCCAAATTTGTTTGATAAGAAATTTTACCTGGCGGAAGAAGACCGTTATGTAAATTTAAGGGTTTCCGCTAAGGGACTGAGAATAATTAACCGTAAAGGATTGAAAGTGAGTCTGGATGAGGCCGTTCAAAAAGGTTTCTTGACTTCTTATTAATTAATTTAAGAGATTAAAAATGGCTAAGAAAGGAAATAGAATCCAGGTAATACTTGAATGCACAGAGCATAAAGATAGTGGTATGTCAGGCACATCACGCTACATTACTACGAAAAACCGGAAGAATACCCCGGACAGAATGGAATTAAAGAAGTACAATCCCATTCTTAAAAAAGTTACATTACATCGCGAGATAAAATAAAAATCTGAATTATGGCAAAGAAAGTTGTTGCATCATTACAAAAGGGAGAAGGAAGAACTTTTACCAAGTGTATCAAAATGGTAAAATCTACAAAATCAGGTGCTTATGTATTTGAAGAAGCTATAATACATAATGATCATATTAAAGATTTTTTTGCAAATTAGCATATAAAATATATTCTCTTTATTAAAGCTTTCTGTTACCAGAAAGCTTTTTTTTGTATTTTTAAATCACAAAATGGAGCTAAATGGGTTTATTTTCATCAGATAAAAAGAGAGATCTCGATCGCGGTCTTGAAAAAACCAAGGAGAATGTTTTTAAGAAACTCTCCAGGGCTGTAGTTGGGAAATCCAAGGTTGATGATGAGGTGCTGGATAATCTTGAAGAAGCACTCATCAGCTCTGATGTCGGAGTTGATACCACGCTGAAGATCATTGACAGGATAGAGCAAAAGGTAATGAAAGATAAATACCTTAATGCCAATGAATTGAACACGATCCTGAAATCAGAGATCGTTGATATGCTCAAGGAGAATAACCAGGAAGATATGGCAAATTTTAAGGAAGCTCTTCCTAATAAACCATATGTTATAATGGTAGTAGGAGTGAATGGAGTGGGAAAAACCACAACAATTGGAAAGTTGGCCTATCAATTTAAACAAGCTGGTAAAAAAGTGATATTAGGTGCTGCTGATACATTCAGAGCTGCTGCAGTTGACCAAATCAATATTTGGGCAGAACGGGTAGATGTTGAGATTGTTAAACATGATATGGGCACCGATCCGGCTTCTGTTGCATATGATACTGTTGCTTCTGCTGTTTCCAAGGATGCAGATGTGGTAATTATCGATACAGCGGGACGCCTGCATAACAAGGTAAACCTGATGAATGAGCTCACCAAAATAAAAAAGGTGATGCAAAAAGTTATTCCTGACGCTCCCCATGAAATTCTTCTTATTCTTGACGGCTCAACTGGTCAAAATGCCTTCGAACAAGCCAAACAATTTACTATTGCAACAGAAGTTAATGCGTTGGCATTAACTAAGTTAGATGGTACAGCTAAAGGCGGAGTTGTATTAGGGATTTCCGATCAGTTTAAAATTCCTGTAAAGTACATCGGTATAGGTGAGAGGATGGAGGATTTGCAGGTATTTAACAGGGAGGCCTTTGTTGAGACACTTTTTGGGGAATAAATATGAAGATTAATATCATTACCCTCGGTTGCTCTAAAAATCTTGTTGATTCCGAATATCTTTTAAAGCAATTCAGAGCCAACGGCCATGAAGTCTTTCACGATGACTTTGATTTTGCGGTTGATGTTGTAATATTAAATACTTGTGGCTTCATCCTGGATGCAAAACAGGAATCTATAGATACAATTCTTCATTATCTTAAGCTGAAGGCAGATGGCTTGGTGAAAAAAGTTCTTGTAATGGGATGTCTGAGCGAGAGATACAGGGAAGAACTTATCAGGGAAATGCCTGAAGTAGATGGTTTTTTTGGCGTTTGGGATCACGAAGAGATTGTTAAGACAGTTGGCTCCGTATATTATCCTGAATTTGTGAATGATCGCCTGATCACTACTCCATCACATTATGCTTTCTTAAAGATTTCAGAGGGTTGTGACAGGGCTTGTTCCTTTTGTGCAATACCTGGTATCAGGGGGGTTCAAAGATCACGTTCGATAGAAGACCTGGTAGATGAGGCAGAGAACCTCTCCGGCAGAGGTGTACGAGAGATGATTCTCATTGCACAGGATCTGACCAATTATGGAACTGATCTGTATAATAGAAAAGCATTACCTGATCTGCTAAAGGCATTGATCAGGATTGATGATATTGATTGGATAAGAATGCATTATGCTTTTCCGACTGGCTTTCCACTGGATGTGATAAATATGATGGCCGCTGAACCAAAAATCTGCAATTACCTTGATATACCTATTCAGCATATAAACGATCGGATACTTAAGGCCATGAACAGGGGACACAACCGTAAGAAACTGGAGGAGCTCCTGACAGCTTTTCGCAGTAAAGTACCCGATGTTGCCCTGAGAACGACACTTTTAGTAGGTTATCCGGGTGAAACAGATGCTGAGTTTGAAGAATTGTATGATTTTGTGAAACAGTTCAGGTTTGATCGAATGGGAGTTTTTCCATATTCTCATGAAGAGGACACGCCTGCCGGAGACGGAGAGAAAGACGATATTCCAGAGGAAGTGAAGCAGGAAAGGGTTGACAGGATCATGGAGCTGCAACAAGAAATTTCGCTTGAAGCAAACAGGAAAAAAATAGGTGTGGAATTAAAAGTATTGATTGATGAGGAGGAGGACGATTTTTACCTGGGCAGAACTGAGTATGATTCTCCAGAGGTTGATAACAGCGTTTTGATTCCAAATAATGGTAAAGCTGAGCTTGGTGAGTTTTATACGGTTCGAATTACCGATGCACAGGAATTTGATCTGTTTGGAGAGATATTATAAATAAAAATGCTTATAAAACACAAAAAGAGGATGCCTTTCTAAGACATCCTCTTTTTTTATGGTAGTTCGGCTAAATTAGTTTTCATCTTCTTTTTCCTTTTCATTTTTGCCTTCCGGAAGCTTTTTCTTACCCTCAGGTAGCTCTTTCTTATCCTTAGGAAGAGTTTTGGAACCTTTTTGAATATCTACTGTGATCTCAGACTTCTCTTCGTCAAAATCAACCAACAATGAATCACCTTCTACCAGGGAGGATTTAATGATAGTTTCAGCCATTGGATCTTCAAGATACTTCTGAATGGCTCTTTTCAATGGTCTTGCACCAAATTGTATGTCATATCCCTTCTCCACTACAAAATCCTTGGCCTTATCAGACAGTTCAATTTTGAACCCCAGGGAATTAACCCTCTGGTACAATCCTTTCAGCTCAATATCGATAATTAAGTAGATATCCTCGCGCGTGAGCGTATTAAAGAGTACCGCATCATCGATTCTGTTCAGGAATTCAGGTGCAAATGCCTTTTTCAGCGCTTTCTGTATCACCCCTTTTGTATGCTCATTTGCGGCACTCTGCTTGGCTTTTGTAGAAAAACCTACACCCTGACCAAAGTCCTTCAACTCACGGGAACCAATATTTGAGGTCATGATTACAATGGTATTTCTGAAATCGACTCTTCTGCCAAGACTATCGGTCAGCTGACCCTCGTCCAGCACCTGGAGAAGTATGTTAAATACATCGGGATGCGCTTTCTCTATTTCATCAAGCAGAACAACAGCATAAGGTCTTCTTCTGACTTTTTCAGTTAATTGTCCACCTTCTTCATAACCTACATAGCCCGGAGGCGCTCCCATAAGACGTGAGACAGAGAATTTCTCCATATATTCACTCATATCTATGCGAATCAGATTGTCTGTAGAGTCGAAAAGGTACTGTGCAAGTACTTTTGCGAGCTGTGTTTTTCCGACTCCGGTAGGACCGAGGAAAATAAATGTTCCAATGGGCTTATTCGGGTCTTTTAATCCTGCACGGTTGCGCTGGATAGATTTAACCACCTTCGCGATTGCTTCATCCTGTCCAACTACACCGCCCTTCATTTCCTCTGCCATCTTCAGAAGACGGGCTCCTTCTGCCTGGGCAATGCGTTGTACCGGCACGCCTGTCATCATAGCTACAACTTCTGCAACTTTCTCTTCATTAACAGTCTCTCGGTTAAGGACAAGCTCTTTTTCCCATTTCTTTTTCTCTGTATCCAACAATTCAAGGAGATCCTTTTCTTTATCTCTGAAGCTGGCTGCTTTCTCAAAATTTTGGTTCTTCACAGCAAGTATTTTCTCTTGCTTGGTCTTTTCCATCTCATGTTCCAGGCTCACAATTCTTTCGGGAACAACGATATTAGATATATGAACGCGAGATCCTGATTCATCCAGTGCGTCAATCGCTTTGTCCGGTAGATGCCTGTCACTGATATATCTCTGCGTCAGCTTCACGCACGCATCAATGGCATCGTCGGTATAAGTGACATTGTGATGGTCTTCGTAACGCTCTTTGATATTATGAAGAATGTCTATAGTTTCTTCAACAGAGGTAGGTTCCACGAGTACTTTTTGGAAGCGACGTTCCAGGGCACCATCTTTTTCAATATGCTGACGGTATTCATCCAGGGTCGTTGCACCAATACATTGAATTTCACCTCTGGCCAGAGATGGTTTCAGCATATTTGCTGCATCCAGCGATCCTGTAGCTCCCCCGGCACCAACAATGGTGTGAATCTCATCGATAAAGAGAATAATATTGGAATTTTTAATCAATTCGTTAAGAATGGCCTTCATTCTCTCCTCGAATTGTCCCCTGTATTTTGTTCCGGCAACGATAGAAGCCAGGTCAAGGGTTACAACACGCTTATCGAACAGAACTCTGGATACTTTACGCTGTGTAATTCTTAGTGCAAGCCCTTCTGCAATGGCAGATTTACCAACCCCCGGTTCACCAATGAGGATAGGATTGTTCTTTTTCCTCCGTGAAAGAATCTGTGCCAGCCGTTCAATTTCTGTTTCCCTTCCTACAACGGGGTCGAGCCGGTCTTCTTCAGCTGCTTTTGTTAGGTCAATCCCAAAATTGTCCAGTACAGGAGTATCAGATGTGGATTTAGATGATCCGCCAACACTTCCTTTTCCGCTACTGCCAGATGATCCGCCTCCAAAGGGTCCTTTGCCTTCTTCGTCCTCATCGCCAGGAAAATCAGCTTTGTTTTCAGGTGAAATCGGATCAGATTCCTGTTTCACTTTGTTATATGTAATCCCATTTTCGACGAGATAACGGGTAGCATAGTTGTTTTCATCCTTTAGTATGGCCAACAGCAGATGTTCTGTGTCAATGGTTTTCTCCTTCATTGCCCTTGCTTCCAGGTAAACCATTTTAAGGGTTCTTTCAGCACTTTTTAAAAGGGGTAAACTATCGGGATCCGCTACCGGAGCCGGTTTGTCGTTCTTTATCGTTTTCTCGATGGACATTCGTAAGTCATACAAATCAGCACCCAGGTTAACGAGTGCATCAATGGCCTTACCTTCTCCGTCACGAAGGATTCCAAGGAACAGATGTTCCACACTAATGTGCGAATTTCCAAGTCTGACCGCTTCCTCCTTACTATAACTCAATACGTCCTTAATCCGTTGTGAAAATTGAGCATCCATATGTAATATATAATTGAATTTATGTTTCATAACAAAATAAATATAATGACACGAATATAACAATAAAACAAATTACAATTATAAACAGTTCAATGTTAATAATTATGGTACTAAGTTGCTGAAAATAGAGCAGAAATCGTTATTTTCGTATGCGAATTTTAGTTAGATTAAAATTTTACATAAAGTATTGATTATAAATTAGTTTTGACATATGGCTGAAGGAGAAAAAATACTAAGAATTAACATCGAGGAGGAAATGAAATCTGCTTATATCGATTATTCGATGTCAGTGATCGTTTCACGTGCTTTACCGGATGTTAGGGATGGCTTAAAACCAGTGCACAGGAGAGTATTATTTGGTATGAGGGAGTTGGGTGTTTTGTCCAACAGATCTTATAAAAAATCTGCCAGGATAGTGGGTGAAGTAATGGGTAAATATCACCCACACGGTGATTCATCCGTTTATGACACAATGGTTAGAATGGCACAGCCCTGGTCCTTGCGTTATCCCCTGGTAGACGGTCAGGGTAACTTTGGTTCAGTAGATGGCGACAGTCCGGCTGCAATGCGTTATACTGAAGCAAGGTTGCAGAAGATCGCTGAAGAGACCATGGCAGACCTGGATAAGAATACAGTTGATTTTCAACTTAATTTTGATGATACCATTGAGGAACCAACAGTTCTTCCTACCAAGATTCCTTTGTTACTGGTTAACGGAGCATCAGGTATTGCGGTTGGTATGGCGACCAATATGGCGCCTCATAATTTGGTTGACACAATAAATGCAACAATAGCATATATTGAGAACAAGGAGATTGAGATATCAGAACTAACCACCATTATAAAGGCTCCTGATTTTCCAACAGGGGGTATCATATATGGTTACCAGGGAGTCAAAGACGCGTATGAAACTGGCAGAGGCCGGATTGTTATGCGAGCAAAATCCGAAATTGAGGTAACTGATTCTGGTCGGGAGAAGATCATCGTGACAGAAATCCCTTACATGGTAAATAAGGCTGAACTCATTAAGAAAACAGCTGATTTGATCAACGATAAGAAGATCGAAGGGATTTCCTATATAAATGATGAGTCTGACCGAAATGGGATGCGGATTATTATCATCCTTAAAAAGGAAGCAAGTGCAAATGTGGTTCTCAATAATTTATTGAAGTATACTGCGCTACAGACAAGCTTCAATATCAATAGCATTGCCCTTGTAAAAGGAAGACCTAAGACCTTAAATCTTAAACAGTTAATCACGTATTTTGTAGAGCACAGGCATGAAGTGGTTGTCCGAAGAATTCAGTATGACCTTGAGCAGGCAGAAAAACGTTGTCATATTCTTGAAGGTCTTTTAAAGGCCCTTGATCAGATTGACGAAGTTATTGCCTTGATCAGAGCTTCCAGAACTCCGGAAGAAGCAAGAGACGGACTGATGGAGAAGTTTGGGTTTACTGAAATTCAGTCCAGGGCTATTCTTGATATGCGTCTGCAACGCTTGGTAGGACTTGAAAGAGAAAAACTACAGGAAGAGTATGATACACTGATGGAGCAGATTACGTACTACAAAAAAGTTTTAGGAGACGAGGGTCTTCGCATGGAGATTATCAAAGAAGAACTTCGAGAGGTACAACAGAAATATGGAGAAGGACGCCGTACGGAAATTCGTCCTGATGAGGGTGAATTTAATCCGGAAGATTTCTATGCAGACGAGGAAATGGTGATTACCATATCCAAACTTGGGTATATAAAACGTACACCATTATATGAATTCCGTACACAGAACAGGGGAGGAGTAGGTGCAAAAGGAAGTACAACAAGGGATGAAGATGTTATTGTTAGCATGTTCTCAGCAAGTATGCACAATACAATTCTCTTCTTTACTAATAAAGGAAGATGTTTCTGGCTTAAGGTTTATGAGATCCCGGAAGGAACTAAGAGTTCTAAAGGTCGAGCTATCCAAAACCTCATGAACATTGAAGCGGATGATGATATCAGGACATATCTGAAAGTTGGGAGTTTAAAGGATGAAGACTATATAAATAATAATTTCATCGTTCTTGCTACCAAAAAAGGTGTTATTAAAAAGACCAGTCTTGAAGCTTATTCACGACCAAGGACCAACGGTATCAATGCCATCAATATCAGGGAAGGGGATACGCTTCTTGAAGCACGCCTGACTGATGGAGAATATGACATAATGTTTGCCGTTAAATCCGGTAAAGCCATTAGATTCCATGAATCAAAGGTGAGGGCTATCGGAAGAACAGGTTCAGGTGTGAGGGCAATGACCCTGGCAGGTCCTGATGACGAGGTGATTGGCATGATTATGGCAAAAAAAGGTGAGCAGGATATTATGGTAGTATCCGAGAATGGGTATGGGAAACGTTCATCGATTGATGACTATAGGATCACCAACAGGGGTGGTAAAGGTGTAAAGACCATAAATATCACTGAGAAAACAGGCCAACTTATTGCCATTAAGGCAGTTACAGATGACGATGATCTGATGATTATCACAAAAGTAGGAATAGCAATCAGGCTTTCTGTAAATTCTGTGAGAGTGATGGGAAGAAATACCCAGGGAGTGAAGCTGATTAATTTGAGAGAAGATGATCGAATTGCTGCTGCAACACAGGTGCCTTCACATAGCGAAGAAGAGGAAGGCGAAGTAACAAATAATGAGGCAAATAATGAGGCAAATGATATAGCAAATAATGAGCATGATACAGAAGAACCAGGATCAAAAGAAGAAAATAATAAAGAATAATTATCTATTAGATTATTCTTTCAGAAAAATTTGGCACCTTATTTGAAGAATAGTATTAAAGTTTATATTTTTGGAACAAATAAATTACAATACAATGAAACGATTACTTTTAATAATTACCGTGTCAGTTTTTCTTGCCTCAAATGTTAGTGCCCAGAGCGCAGCAGAAGTGATTCTTCTGAATCATAAAACCCTGTCAAAAAAAGCAGCGGCAAGTGATAAACAAATCAAAGATGAAAAGAAGAATATTAAGTCAGCAACCTGGGTGAAAAGAGGAAAAATTTACCAGGATATTTTTACACAGGGACTAGAACAGGTTCAGTTAGGTATGGGAACTACCGGCATGAAGGTTTTTTACGGAGATCCGCTTGGTGAGCCAGAGATCGATAGTAATAATGTGGAGATATATAAATATGAAACCATTAATTATTACTTCGAGGATGGGAAAATGAGGGCATGGACTAGAAATAATGCAATCAATGAAAATCCTTTGGATGTTTCTCTTAAGAGCTATCAGAAAGGAATTGAACTCACTGAAGCTGAGAAGCAGATAAAAGCCCAGGAAAAGATTAAAGGAAACCTTAATGATTTGAAAATCCAGTTCCAGAATTCTGGTCAGAGCAACTATTTCCTCGGTAATCATGAGGCTGCATTGAAAGATTTTGAGTCTATCCTGGAGATAAATAAATTTCCTGTTTTTGAAGGAGTGGTTGACACTATGATGATTAATTTCAGCGGTATTGTGGCACGTGAGATCGGTAGATTGAATAATGATGAATCGAAGTACAGGGAAGCCATAAATTATTATAAAATGCTTACTGAATTGGATTATGGCGGAACCAATATGTATATTCAGATGACTAGAGACTATTATTCTATTGGAGATACCCTGGGTGCAATAGATAACCTGAAGAGAGGTTTGAAGCAGTATCCTGACAGCACGGTGTTAGTAACCTTGACTGCGCAGGCATATTACCTGATGAAAAATAATGAAGGTGGGATAGCTTTTACAGATGCAAGAATGGCTGAGAAACCTGATTGCGCAGAAGCATATTACTGGAAAGGATTGTTAATAACGAATCATGATAATCTTTCACAGGATACTATTGATCTTGCATTAGAATTATATAAGAAGGCAGTTGAAGTAGATCCTACAAAAGCAACAATCTGGTACCAGGCAGGATATGTATATTACGCGCTAGGAGCAAACTATTTTGAGCTTGAAGGATATGAAGCTGATGCAGATCGGCGCAAGGTGTTGATTGAGAAGGGTGATAATAATTATGAAAATGCGGTAATCAACCTGGAAAAGACGTATGAGATCGCAGGGGATGAGTTAAATCTTAAGTCAGAATCACTGGAATTATTGAAACGTATTTATTATAAATTATACGGAAATGAAGATGAAAGATACTTAAGTACTATGGAAAGAATTAAGAACTTGTAAATATAAGAGAAGGGAAGGATATATTTATTCTTCCCTTTACTTTACTATTTTGTATTTAACATAATATTAATTATAGGACAATAGGGGTAAAATTTTGAATTATGCCTAAATATTGGCTTTTACTGACTTATAAGAGATTTTTAAAGCGATTTTCACGTACAATTGTACAGTTGATATAAAATATACGATTCTAAACGCGTTAAGATTTCACATTCCTGCTTAGTATGAATATGAAGATTCACTTACTGTTTAACTTAAAAAAAATTAGCACTTGCCACGAGCACATCGACTATTCGTAACAAAGAATCCCAGGAAGCCGCCAATTAAAATACTATTCCATTATATATCTAATTATATAGATACAAATATACGTACAATTACATCATTATAATTGTGACCTGGATTTATTTCGATTTATTTTTCTTCTTTTTACGTTTTGCCAGTGCTTCTTCATTCTCATTTATTAGCGATTGCCAGTCATCTGTATTTTCTTCAGAACTCTCCAGGGTATATTGGTAATCTCCTTTCGTAATATCAATTCGCCTAATGGGTTTTTCCAAAGTCGATTCTATGGAAGCTAATATCTCTTTCTCCTCTGTACTGCAAAATGAGACTGCCTCCCCTTTTTCAGTTCCTCTTCCTGTCCTGCCTACCCGGTGTACATAGTTTTCGATGCTTTCAGGAAGGTCGTAATTGACAACCAATTCCACATTAGGGATATCGATACCCCTGGCACTAACATCAGTAGCAATCAATACCTTTAATTCACCATGTCTGAAGCTGTGCATAGTGCGCTCCCGGTCCTTTTGTTCTTTATCGCTATGTATGGTATCTGACTCTAATTCAACTCTTTCCAGTGCATTTTTTACTCTTTCGGCACGAACTTTCGTTCGTACAAATACCAATATTTTCTTATCAGGGCTATTTTTAATCATTTTTTCCAAAAAGAAGCGTTTATCGTCCATTTCAACAAAGGCCACTGCATGGGTAATATTCTTACCAACCGGATCTTTTGGTGATATTTGAATACGAATGGGATTTGTGACCAATGAATATGCCAGGTCTTTTATTTTTTCATTAATTGTTGCTGAAAAAAACAGGGTTTGCCTTTTCCTGGGAAGATGCATCATTAAATCCCGGATATCTTTGATAAATCCAAGGTCAAGCATATGATCTGCTTCATCAAGGACCAGTATTTCGACACGGGAAAGATTCAGAACTCCCTGGCTTACAAGGTCAAACAACCTTCCAGGGGTGGCGATAAGCACATCCACCCCTTTGGCCAATTGTTCAATTTGAGGATCTTGCTCTACCCCGCCATGAATACAAAAAGTAGTCACCCTGGTATGTTTGCCCAGTGAAGAGAAAACGGATTCGATCTGTAAAGCCAGCTCATGTGTTGGAGCCATTACAAGACACTTTATTCCATCGGGACGACCTACAATTTTGCGCTCCTGTAGAACATGCAGAATGGGTATGGCAAAAGCAGCTGTCTTTCCGGTGCCTGTTTGTGCAATGGCCAATACATCTTCTCCCTTTAATATTGGAGGAATAGATTTAAATTGGATATCTGTAGGTTTCTTATATCCTAATTTAGAAATACTCATCTTAATTCCATCGGCGATGCGGTACTGTTCAAATTTCATATTTTCAGCTTAGAGTACAAAGATAAAATAAGGTAGCAACATTTTGACTATTAAAAAACTTCCTCCCAATTATATAAAACTATTATCTATGTACAATGGACTATGGAAAGATGATCTGGACCAATCCCGGTTTCAAAGAGCGCCACCCCTGGCATGGGCGAGATGAAATTTGGATCCGGAAAAGGATTTTGACAGCTATATGGGGGGAATAGTGAAGATGGGCGATTATATTTATGGGACCGGTTTTGGCAAAAGGGATTTAAGATCTATGAATGTTAGTAAGGGGCAGCAAAGAACATTTTGCGTATCCAGTGATATATAGAAGAGTATTATATCAAAGGCACGGTTCCATGATGATGGCTTATAACATAAAAGAAGAGAATTAGCTGTCAAAAACAGCTAATCAGCCAGTTAATACCGTTCGTCCAGCTAATTTATCCATTTATGATGAGAAGATTGATTTTTAGCAAATAAGCTGTAAAAAACTGGAAATGATAAATATATATGTATCTTTGTACTGATTTTTAAAGCTGTGATTTTATTTTCAGCATTTTGCAGAATATAAATGAGCAACTTTTAGTCATTAATTAAGCCGGGTAACCGGCAAATAGTAATTCTAATTTATTTTTTTATGAACATTTTTGTTGCCAGACTAGATTATGGCGTTACAAGTGAAGACTTAAGAACAGTTTTCGAAGATTTTGGCGAAGTAGATTCAGCCAATGTTATCATGGACAAGATGACCGGAAGGTCAAAAGGTTTTGGTTTTGTTGAAATGGAAAACGAGGAAGATGCCCAACGTTCCATCAACGATTTGAATGGTACTTCCTTGAGGGGAAGAGAAATTGTTGTTAAAGTTGCAGAATCTCGCGAGAGAAGCAACGATAGCAGAGGTTCTTCACGTTACTAGAACTGAGTGTAAGATAACACACTATAGACCGGCCTTGAGTCGGTCTTTTTTTTTGTAATAATATTTAAAATGAGAGGTTCAGGTAGATGGCAGGTGTAAAAGGAACAGCTTCAGCATGTATATTTATTGTAGTTAGCTGATCAGATGGGACTCTTACAAAATTAGAGTATTTAATATTTTCAGTGTTCAGGATATTGAGTATTGATATACCAGCTTCAAAATTATATTGCCTCACACCAAACCTGTAAATAATAGCAGCATCTAAGCGGCTATACGGATACCTCTCCTGTAATATCAGTTGATTAAAGGATGAGCGGTTGATAAAACCGGAGCCATAGACATAATATTGCAGATATATATATATAGGATCGAAATTAAGTAAAAGGGCAGTTTTGATTTCATGCCTTTGATCATGTGGAGCATCCCTGTATAACAAATCCGGAAAATAGTCGAAATACTCCTCTGTCTTATTAAGTGAGTATGATATCCATCCTTCATGTTTTCTATATTTCTTTTTTACAAACAGATCCATTCCATATGATCTGCTGAATCCCTCAAAAACATCTTTAATATTCTCTCTTAACAAGCTAACATACCTTGTAAGTCCGGACGTAGTTTTGTAATACGCTTCAGCACTGATTGTCAGATCATTTTTATGATAGGATATTCCGCCTACCTTGTGCACTGAGTGCAGAACTGGTACGTCTAGATTATCGGAAATGGCCCAAAAATATTGGTAGTTGCCAAAATCATCCAAAACTGAAGTTTGAGATATGAATTGCTTATAAATTCCCCAGGCAGCATAGGTATTCCAGGCCACCGGTAATTTTCCCTCCCCATAGCGGAATGGCTAAATTACTGTGAATCGTTGCCTCATTGACCCCATTTATGGTGGTATTCTCACGCTTGAACAGTTCTTCCTGGTTTCTTATCAGTATGACTTCATCATATTTGTACAAATTCTTATTAAAATCAGAATAGCTTGTAGAAAAGGTGGAATTAAATCCATTCACCCACTGCTTACTCCAATTGATGCCAGCTCCTCTCTGCCTGCTCTCCTCTTCAGCATGCTGATTTACTAATACATTTTTTCTCTCCTGATCAACATCATAAGAGAAATTATCTTTTCCCTGGTATAAGCTTATGAAATAATTGCCATCCTTGCTTGAATTTCCAGCATACTTCAGATTAAAATCACCAAAAGTATAGTCAGGATTCGTAGTTATATCCGATGTGCTCTGATTGGCCTGCAATATTGGAATATTTATGTCTTCAGGATTATACAGATTGTAATATGTTCTCCGGAAAGCAACCATTAGTGCAGATTTCTCATTAAGCGGTATACTCGCCATGCCACTCATGGTCATATTGTTTATATTCATATTTAAATTTGGCGAAGTCTTATCTCCTCCAATGCCCTTTATATCGACAATCCCTCCTACCCTCTCACCGTATTCTGCACCGTATCCACCCTTAAGCACTGTAATATCCTTTACCATGTATGGATTTATAGCGCCAATATTATCGTTGAAATTTTTTAATCCGAAAAGGGTAAAGCCATCGAACAGTACTTTGCTGTGTCCTTCATATCCACCCCAAATGATTAGCTCGCTTGACTGCTCACCTGCAGCCAGGATCCCTGGTTTTAGTCTTAGAAAATTAAAAACTGAATTATCTCCATTACCCGGTAATTTCTTTGCGGTGGCATGGTTCAGTCTTATTTTTCCGGGGGAATCTCCTATTTCTGTGGAGTAATCGACCACATTTCCTTCTATAATAACTTCTTTCAAATCTGTATAGGATGGAACAAGGTAAAGGTCATGATTGTCCTTTACTGAGACCATTGTGTCGAGTATATAATAACCTAAATATGAAACAATTAGATTGAATATCGAATCGTTTGACTGTTGATAAAACCGGCCTTCAACATCAGTAACAAGTCCATGTCCATTCGCAATTACATGGGAAAATGGTAATGTTTCGTGTGTGTCTTCAGCCAATACTCTTCCATTCAATGAAAAATACTTTGGTTTCTCTTTGTAGACAATGTATACTCCATTCCTGTTCTCGAATGTATATGGTACATCTTTCAATAGGGCTTTCAGAGCAAGATTAGCTGTGGTGAAGGATTGCTGAACTGTTACTCTCTCCCTGGCTAGTTGCCTGTCATTATAGGAAAGTTGTATATTATAATCTTCAATTAATTGAAAAAAGACCTCATTTAAAGGCCTCTGTTTCGCATCAATTACCACTTCCTGGGATAAGAGCATGGTAGATATGAATACAAATAGTAATGTAAAAATCAGAGGTCTGAAAATCAATTTATTTGGGATTGATGGTATATTCTGTTTTTGAGTTTTGAACATAGTCTAATTCAAAGGGTATACATATTGCTTCCAAAACATCTTCAATTTTTAATGCTCTGCTAAAGTTTCCGGAAAAGTCAAGGTCCAGTTCCGGTGACATATTGATATGCACACTATAATACGAAGAAATTTGTCCGAGCACTTCCTGGATTGGTGTAGAATTGAAAATGAAATAGTATTTCTCTTCAATTGGTTCCGGTTTTATTTCGGCTTTAATCAGCCTGACATTATAGTTTCCATTTTTATCAATGAGCACCTCTTCATTTGCTAAAAGAGTGGCGGCCACAGTTTTGTTGACTGCCCTGACTTTTACTGATCCTGAATAACAGCTTACCTTATATTGTTCAGAACGTGAATAAACGGTGAAAGTTGTACCAACAACTTCAGTAATTCCTTTACTTGAAATAACAGAAAATGTATTGCCTTTTTCCACTTCAAAATACCCTTCCCCCTCAAGCATTACTTCACGCCTGATTCTCCACCAATACGGATGATAGGAAATTTCAGAATTATGTTGGGTTTCTATTGTGGACCCATCTGGAAGTACCAGACTGCCTATGTCATTTCCAGAGAAATCGGTGTATGTGTAATTGCGTAAAAATAGTGTTGCTACAGTGAGCAAAACAACAAATGAGGCAGCAATATACAGGTAGGCAGGTATTCGATATGAGATAGCAGCAGATTCGGGTTCTTGATCCATTTTGGCAGCAAGTGCTTCCCATACTTCTTCCTTGTCTTTTTTAAATGGAATTTCCATACGGGGAAGGATCTCCTTGTTAAGATCTTCCACCTTTTTACTACTAGTATGTTTGCTCTCCTTTTTCATGGATTAATTAACTCTTTTTTTAAAACATCCAGGGCTCCCTTCATTCTCTTCTCCACAGCTTTGATTCCTATGCCAAGTCGGTCTGATATCTCATAATACTTTAAGTCATCTCTTCTGCTTAGTAAAAACACAACTCGTTGCTTCTCTTTTAGTTTTGCTAAAGCATTGTTATATTTTTGATGTAACTCCATGTAAATCATCTCATCTTCCGGCGAAAGGTTTTCTATGTCTAAGGTAAATTCATTTTGGTATTTTTGAGAAATTTTTTCACGTCTGTAATGACTTATGTAAAGATCTCCGGCAATTTTATAGAGTAGTCCTTTTTCCTTCCCTGGCAAAAACCTTAATTGTTTCTCCCATACCTTTAGAAAAGTTTCCTGGGCAATGTCAGTTGCAAGTTCATATTGTGATCATGTCTTTTAAATTCTCTGCGAAATCTACCGCTGATCAATTCGATCTCTTCAGATTCTCCATCCTTAGTTACCATTGCGATATTGTCACATTCTCCTTCTCCAAAATCAATGAACATTGACTCATCGTTTCTGGTAATTTCAATTACTCCGCTCAGGATAAACCTACATGCTCTGTCAATCAAAAGATGCTCTATTATTTCCCTTTCAAATTTAACTACTCCATTTACTGAAATTGTACCACCACCCGTTTTCATAAAGATATCATCACTGAAATATGGTGTATCAAATCCTTCCAACCACTCCTTTGATTGAGAAAAGGCCCTGGTGATAACCAGTGTATCATTCCTGGTAATGCTTGTTACAGACTCAGAGGACATCACCCAGTTTCCTGCATCATTCATACCTTCATTGGAGATATTAGCACTCTTTTCAACATTCTTTCCTCCAATTACCATATCCACATATTCTAACGTATAGCTGGCTCCCGGATTTGTAATTGTATCTGAGATAGTAATTATCATGGTCCCGGTCTTGGTATTGCCACGCCTGGAGATGCAATCCTCTCCATATACAATTGTTATAGTCTTAGGAAAGGTTTCTCCTTCAACTGTAACTTCAGCACAGTTGGGAAAGTAAGGACCGAAAAAGTGACGGGGAATGATCATGCGTGGACCAATGAGACCAGGGAAATGTGCTGCAAATCTTGCTGTACTCACTTCCTCATCTGTTGTCTCTTCAGATTTCAAAGCACTGATCTCATCTTCAGCAATTGTGTAAACATCTGAAACTGTGTCGATATCTTTATTAAATGAATTGTCACAGCTTGTAACTGTGAAAGCAAATATCGCACCCATTAAAAAAATAATTCCTTTTTTCATGATTTTTGTTTTAGTATTTCTATTCCTGTTTTTTGAACTTCGTCCGTTCAATCATATACCGCATAGAAACAGAAATACCCTACCAAAATAAGGAATTATTTTACTAAAAAACACTTATAATACAGATAATGTGTGAATTACAGAAGTAGAATTATCCGATTTTTCTCATCCTGATGCTCTTAGGAGTGATCTCAAGGTATTCATCCTCTTTGATATATTCCATGGCCTCTTCAAGAGAGAATTTTATTGCGGGGGTAATTTTGGCATTGTCATCTGTACCGGAAGCCCTCATATTTGTAAGCTGCTTTCCTTTAGTTACATTGATTACCAGATCATCATTCCTGCTATTCTCGCCGATCACCATCCCTACATAAACGAGATCTTGCGGATCAACGAAAAATTTGCCACGATCCTGCAGCCTGTCCAAAGAAAATGCATTGGCAGTACCGGTTTCTAGGGATACCAATGAGCCTTTGAGTCTCTCAGGAATATGTTCTTTCATTTTAGCGTATTCAATGAAACGGTGAGTCATAACAGCTTCTCCCGCACTTACTGTCAAAAGATTATTCCTTAAACCAATCAGTCCACGGGAAGGAATATTGAATTCAAGATGCAGCAAATCGCCCTTTGGCTCCATAATAAGAAGATCTCCCTTTCTCTTTGTTACCAATTCTATGACCTTACCGGAATATTCTTCAGGAACGTCAATTACTAATACCTCGTAGGGTTCACACTTGACACCATCTATATCTCTGAAAATAACTTTAGGTTTACCCACCTGGAGTTCGTAGCCCTCCCTTCTCATAGATTCTATTAAAATAGAGAGATGAAGAATTCCCCTGCCATATACTTTGAAACGGTCTTCTGCTCCGGTTTCTTCTACTTTCATGGCCAGGTTTTTCTCAGTTTCCTTCATTAAGCGATCCCTCAGGTGTCTTGAGGTCACGAATTTACCTTCTTTTCCAAAGAATGGACTGTTATTGATAAGGAATAACATACTCATTGTAGGTTCATCAATAGCAATTCTGGGCAATGATTCGGGGTGTTCCAAATCTGCTACAGTATCACCGATTTCAAAATCATCCAGACCCACAACAGCACATAGGTCGCCGCTTCTAACGCTAGTAACACGCTCTCTTCCCAGGCCTTCAAAAACGTAAAGCTCTTTAATTTTTACTTTCTTTTTGACTCCTGCACTTTTACAAATTGTATATTCTTTTCCTTCGTAAATATCTCCCCTGAAGACACGTCCGATAGCGATCCTGCCAACAAAGTTTGAATAATCGAGAGATGCAACCTGCATTTGAGGAGTTCCTTCCAGATATGGACTTTCAGGTATAACGCTGATGATGGTGTCCATCAAAGGGAAAATATCATTTCCGGGATTTTTCCAGTCTTTGCTCATCCAACCATTTTTAGCAGACCCAAAAACTGTTTCAAAATCCAACTGATCATCAGAGGCATCAAGGTTAAACATTAACTCAAAAACATCCTGTTGAACGTCATCCGGACGGCAGTTTTCTTTGTCAATCTTGTTAATTACAATGATGGGTTTTAAGCCGAGTTCGATGGCCTTTGTCAGTACAAATCTTGTCTGCGGCATTGGGCCCTCAAAAGCATCAACAAGCAGGAGAACAGCATCAGCCATTTTCAGGACGCGTTCAACTTCACCACCAAAATCGGCGTGACCCGGAGTATCAATGATATTTATCTTATGGCCCTTATATCTAACAGATACATTTTTTGAGAGAATGGTAATTCCACGTTCTCTTTCCTGATCATTGCTGTCTAATATTAACTCCTTCTCCCCTGTTCTGTTCTCTATTGTTTCACACGCATAAATAATCTTGTCAACCAAGGTGGTTTTACCATGATCTACGTGTGCTATTATAGCTATATTTCTGATTGCTTCCATTGTCTTAATTTAAGAGGTGCAAAAGTACTATATTAAATGCAGAAATAGGCATGTTGTAATAACTATCTATGTATTGATAAACTATTAGTTTGGACGTGCCAATTGAATCTGTCAGTGTTGTACCTCAAACAATTAACAAAATAAGATCAAAGTTGTTTTTAATAATCGAAAAAACTAATCTAAGGATTTAATAGACAGATGTATAAGCTATTTTAACCAGGGAAAACATAATAAAATATTGTAATAAAATGTGCGGTGGTTCCTAGAATGACCAGGAGATGCCAAACCAGGTGGTGATGAAGAAATTTACCTTTTTTGTAGAAAAAGATTCCAATCGTGTAGAATGCTCCTCCTATAAGTATTAGAAGCCACCCCAACAGCGGCATGGAATTTATTACAGGAACAATGGCAATGAGAATTAACCAACCCATTACTGCATACGAAATTACAAAGAACAGGTTTACTCCTTTTTCGAAATTTACCGGTTTATTCAGGATAAGAAAGGTTCCAATTAGAGCGCACCCCCATTCAATTCCGAAAATGGTCCATCCTAGCGGGCCGCCAATGGTTACAAGTGCAAGGGGAGTGTAAGTCCCTGCAATAAGAAAATAGACAGCAATTTTATCCATGCTAAAGAAGAAGTTTTTAATTTTCCCCTGTTTCAGTATATGGGTCATGGAAGAAGACAGATAAAGTATAAGCATTGAACAGCCAAAAACTGCTGCAGTTATAGTATGGATCGCTTCTCCATGCACAATAGTTTTATGAAGCATAAAAATTAGTGCTGTAATTGAAAGTATGAATCCAATGAAGTGTGAAATAGCATTGGCCATTTCTTCCTGCTTTGAGTATCTTGATTTTTCGGTATAAGTTGTCATTTTATAAGTTTTGTGCAAAGATATATTGTGAATGCTTGTATTGTCAAATTGTTTATCCCAAAATAGAGCAGATCATCCCCTTTCCTGCTGATAGCGTTGTTTAGATTACCTTTACCCCAGTCACAATACGTAATTGAGTATATCATCCAGAAAAATGCTTTCGTCACTAAATATCACTCATTCAAAATAAAAATTTACTAACTTAGCTAATCAAGGTACCGCATAAATGAAACTATTTCAACCATTCATCCTCATTTATATTTTAATGCTGTCTGTTTCTATTGACGGTTCATCTCAGAGAAGTACCGTTGACTCACTTTTTGAAGTGACAAGAAACCTGGAGGGGTATGATCTGGCATTTGCAAATCTATACCTGGCACAAGCACTAATTAGTATTGATTCAGATTCAGCTGAGCTATATATTAAGATTGCAGAGGACTATAATAGTAATCACTACAATAAAAATATTGATGCATTCAGTCTTAAATTACGAGGTTTGATCGCTGAAGAAAACGCTGAATATGAATTATCGATGGCGCATCGCCGACGTTCATACGAGCTGTTTAAGGAGCTTGGTGATCTGAATGAGATGGGCTGGACATCACGTGGAATCGGGACCTTGTATTATATACTTGGAAATTATGAGAAGGCAACAGAGTACTTCATTTTGAGTCTTTCAGCTTTTGAGCAGGATAATAATAAAAGGGGGATCGCTGATATTTATAATCTACTCGGAGCAGTGAATTATGCAACAGGTCATGCGAAAAAGGCACTGGATTATTACACCTCCTCTATTGATGTTTTCAATGAGATTGGCGAAAATATTGTTGTAAGTAAGGTGTACAACAACATTGGACTTATTAAGTTTGATGAAGAAGAGCACAGCGAAGCATTAAAATATTATGAAAATGCTTTGCAGGGTTTTAAATTAAGTGATAACCAGGAAGCCATCTGTGGTACACTTGGAAATATGTCATTGTGTTACTTCAAATTGGGACAGGTGGATACAGCTTTAGATTATATCCACAAATCCAGAAGACTAGCTATAATTAATGAGAGTTTAATTGACGAAATTAGTGCCTACGTGAATATCGGTGCTTTTTACACTGAAATTATGCAGCTGGATTCAGCACAAATTTATTTAGATAAGGCCATCTTGATGTTAGAGAGAAACAATATTATGCCTTTGCTGGAAGAAGCGTATAATGAATTGTCGAAGTTGTATTCCTCTAAAGAGGACTATAAAAATGCATATGAATATCGGTTGAAATTTTTTGAAGTGCATCAGAACTTACACGAGGAGCAGTCTGAAGCAAGAATTGATATGCTAATGAACAGCTACGAGCAGACGCTGAGACAGAATGAGATAGAGCAATTGACATTGGACCAATTGACTCGTTCTCGAATCAATAAGGTATTTGGAGCTCTGGTTATTGTTACCATCATACTTTTGTTTATTATGGTATACGGGTATACTACCATTAAGAAGAAGAGCAGTCTTCTCGAAGAGAAAAATAATGAACTTCGTCTTTTTAACCAAAAAATGATCGATTCTGAAGATGCTCTCAAAAAGGTAATAGAAGATAAGGATAATCTCTTTACAATTATAGCCCATGACTTAAGGAATCCGGTTGCTGCAGTCAGTGGATTCTCTGAATTGCTTTATGATAATTATAATCAATTGGATGTTGGAACCCGCAAGGAGTACGTATCTCAGATTATACAGGGCTCTATACGCACCTATGAACTACTGGAGAACCTTCTTCTATGGGCGCGTTCACAGATAGATTCCATTGCTATCAGGAAAACTGAATCCAATATTCATAAATTAATTGAGGACAGTGTCGTTGGAGTTCAGTCGAACATTCAGCGAAAGGAAATTAAGCTAGCGATTACAGTTGATTGTTCTTTTGATATTTTTGCAGACTATGACATGTTAAAAGCAGTAATCAGAAACCTGGTAACCAACGCAGTAAAATTTAGTTTCCCAGGAAGTGGTATAACTGTAAAGTGCTATATATCTGATAATATGTATCATATTTCCATTTCTGATCAGGGAATTGGTATGGAGCCCGAAATAGTAAAAGGATTGTTTACTCAGCGAATTGGTACTACTACCCCTGGAACAGCAGGAGAATCAGGTTCAGGACTTGGTTTAATGATTTGCAAGGATTATATCGAAAGACATAGTGGTTCCTTAGACGTATCAAGTCAACCCGGAAAAGGAAGCACTTTCACTGTTTCTTTGCCTCTAAAAGAGGCTACTTCTTAAGCTTGTCTTTAAACACTTTCGTAAATTTTTCCACTTTTGGTTGAATAACCATTCTGCAATATCCCTGACTGGCATTGTTTTCAAAATATTCCTGGTGATAATTTTCGGCAGGATAAAATTTTGAAAATGGGGTAATTTCAGTTACAATTGGATTGGCCCATATTCCTTCCTGATCAAGTTTAGCAATAATTTCTTCACTTTGCTTCTTTTGTATCTCATTATGAAAGAAAATAGCGGATCTGTATTGTGTACCAGCATCAGCACCTTGTCGGTTCAATGTTGTAGGATCGTGGGTAAGGAAAAATATCTCCAGTAGTTCAACAAATGTTACAACAGAAGGATCAAATGTAAGTTGCACAACCTCTGCATGTCCGGTTAGTCCTGTGCATACTTCTTTATACCCGGGATTCTCAACGGATCCCCCTGAATAACCCGAAACCGCAGCAGAAACGCCTTTGACTTTTTCATATATCGCTTCTGTACACCAGAAACAACCGCTGCCAAATGTGGCCTTCTCTTCTTTAACAATCATGGATGACGATTTTTCAATTAACTTAATATCAGCACTATAGATAGATGTATAATTAACTAATAATGCAATCAGAAATATAGTATATTTTCGCATTTCTTCAATAGTTTATATTTAAACAAATAAGCTAATACAAAAGTTTGAACTAATTGAGAATATTTATCGTAAATTTAGTTCATGCATCCTGCATTGTATTATACTACGGAGACTGGAAAGAAAGTAAAGTGTCTGCTTTGTCCGCATGAATGTATCATTGCCAACAATGAAGTTGGGATTTGCAAAGTGAGAAAAAACAGCAATGGCAGACTTTTTGCTGAAACATATGGACGTGTTACGGCTCTCGCTGTGGATCCGATAGAAAAAAAACCGCTCTACCATTTCTTACCCGGGCAAGGTGTTTTGTCTATTGGCTCAATTGGATGTAATATGGCGTGTTCCTTTTGTCAAAACGCACATATTTCTCAAGTCACTCCTGGTCTCAGCAATTCCCTGATGCAGTATAGTGCGAAGGAAATCATTGATCAGGTAATTGCTCTTAAACAGGCGATTATTGCCTATACATATAATGAACCTATTGTTTTTTATGAGTTTATGATGGATTGCGCCAGCTTAGCTAAATCGAAGGGAATTTATAATGTGATGGTCTCCAATGGATTTATAAATGAAAAACCATTGGAAGAATTAATCAGGGTTATTGATGCCTTTAATATAGATTTAAAAGCATTTGACAATGGATTCTATAAAAAAATTACTCATGCTCGTCTCGATCCGGTTTTGAAGAGTATTCAACAAATAGCAGATTCAGGGAAACACATGGAGCTTACTTTTCTTGTTATACCTGATTTAAATGATGATGCAGTGCAATTTGAAAAAATGATAAAATGGATCGCAGATGTTTGTGGCGAAGACCAGGTATTGCATCTCTCCAGGTATTTTCCACATCACAATATGCATAAGAGTAGCACACCACTCCGCACCATTGAGGAGTTGACAAAGATTGCCCGTAGAAAGCTGAATTTCGTATACCCTGGAAATACAGGTCTTACTTTTGATGCCAATACTTATTGTCCTGAATGCAATGAGCTACTTATTGAGCGAAGTGTATATGAAGTAAAGTTGCATGGTCTAAGTGAAGGGAAATGTAATAAATGTGGTGTTTTGATTCCCGGTGTATTAAATTTTTAAGCGCATGGATACAAGATTTCCAGCAGTTGAAGGCAGGTTTTATCCCGGGTCAAAAAGGGAGATAGAAGCACTTATTGAACAAATCGATCAGCGCAACAGGTATGAAGAGTTGAAAATGAGCGATATAGATGTTATTGGTGTTATTCTGCCACATGCAGGACATATCTACAGCGGATATCAGACCATACCTTTTTTTAAATACCTATGCAGGGAAAACATTATACCGGAAACGCTAATTATCATACATCCCAATCATTCTGGATATGGAGCTCCCATCGCCATGGATAAACACAAGTACTGGAACAATGCAATGGGTTCTATGGAGATAGACAAAGAATTAGCTAAACTCCTTCCCTATCCTGAGGACTCGAGGGCACACGACAACGAGCACTCCTGTGAAGTAATATTGCCCTTTGCTCAGTATTATATTAACAAGCACGATCTAAGAATTCTTCCAATAAGTATGAGTCGTCAAACTGCAAATGAAGCTAAGAAACTAGCTGAGAACATAGAGGTAGCAGCTAAAGAACTAAATCGTGATGTACTTGTAATTGCATCCAGCGATTTTTCACATTTTCAAACAGCAAAAGAAGGATACCGGCAGGACCAGTTTATTATAGATCAGATTGTAGCAGATAATATAGAAGGACTGGAAAAAGTTGTATATGATCACAGGATCTCAGCATGCGGAACCGGACCTATCATGTCCTTGATGGCTTATTCAAGAATTGTTTCCCAGGAGTACAGGACAAAAATTCTTGCCAGGGGACATTCAGGAGAAGTAAGTCCCTCCTCCAGCGTGGTGGACTACATTTCCATGTTGTTCTATTATTAACGTTCAATTTGTCCGATAAAATGAATTTTAGCGCTTTACAACGAAAAAAGTTACTTGACATAGCTGAATCAGCTATTCTGAATTGCCTGGATGTTAAACATGACATTGAAATACCTGGTGAAGAAATCGATGATGAATTTTGCAAGGAAGCTGGTGCATTTGTATCTGTATATGTTAGTAACAATTTAAGAGGATGTATCGGGACATTTTCTCAAAACGAACCTTTGTTTGAGAATGTGAAGAAGATGGCTGTTTCGGCTGCTTTTGACGATAGCAGGTTTAAGCCGATAAGATTGGATGATATTGATGAATTAAAAATTGAAATTTCCGTATTAACGCCACGCAAAAGAATTTTCTCACCTGATGAGATAGAAGTTGGCAAGCATGGTATATATATTATCTCAGGCATGAACAGGGGAACATTGCTTCCGCAGGTTGCTGTAAAAAATGATTGGAGCAATATAGAGTTTCTGGAATATTGTGCTCAATATAAAGCAGGTATTCACAAGAGCGAATGGAGAAATGCTGAATTATACACATATGAAGCCATTGTTTTCTCTGGCTAGTCCTCCCTATTTCTTACTAAATATTGTTATTTTCATTATCAACTATCTTGCTTTTTTTCCTTGAGATGCAGCAAATGGAGGAGAAAAAAAAGGAAAAATAGTTTGAAAATTCAAATCATTAGCTAAATTTGTTCTCATTGAATTAGTAAGTATTCATAATTAAGATACATACTAACCCTAAAACTATCATCTATAAATAAGTATCCTGTTCTATCCCAGAACAGGATTCTTTTTGCCCCTTAGTCTGTAGTTTTATTCATTTTATTAAAAACCTATGCAAGTTATTATCATATTTGGTATATTCGGGACTTCATCCTACAATACACAATAAAAATGGTTAAACGAGAAAACAGAAATAAAAAAGGACTTGTTATTGTAATTGCAGCTATTGCAGCAACAGGTGGATTATTATTTGGGTTCGATACAGGAGTAATTTCGGGTGCAATACCCTTTTTACAGGATTTCTTTGAACTAACAGATTCACAGGTTGAGAACCTGACAGCTTTAGGATTAATTGGTGCTGTATTCGGAGCATTGGTAGCCGGACCTATTACAGATTATCTTGGACGAAGGAAAGTTATACTTGCATCTGCCTTTATATTTGCAACAGGTGCATTATGGACAGGTTTTGCTCCAACAGTTACTCAGCTAATGATTTCACGTTTTTATCTTGGTCTTGCAATTGGAGCATCCTCCTTTGCTGTACCATTATATATTTCCGAAATATCTCCAACAAAAATCAGGGGTACCCTGGTTTCAATGTTTCAGCTTCTTATCACGGTGGGTATTCTTGCCGCTTACCTCAGCGATACTGCAATAGCTGACAACAATAACCTTGAATGCTGGCGTCCTATGTTATGGGTAGGTGTTGTGCCTGCACTCATTCTGTTTATTGGAATGTTTTTTCTTCCGGAGACTCCACGTTGGCTAATGAGTAAGGGAAAAGAAGAGGAAAGCCGTAAAATTCTCAATAAAATTGAAAGTCCTGAATTTGTTGAAGATTCTATTTTAGCCATGAAATCTGATATTGCCATAGACTCTAGCCAGGCGAACTGGAAAGAAATTTTCAAGCCATGGTTGAGGAATGCGCTAATCATTGCTGTTGGTATCATGTTCTTCCAGCAGTTTGTGGGAATTAATACAGTAATTTATTATAGTCCTAAAATATTCCTGGCAGCAGGATTCCAGGGTGCAGAGGCTGCTATTGCTGCTTCCGTTATTGTTGGTGTAGTGAATGTATTGTTTACTATCCTTTCACTTTTCATGATTGATAGATTAGGAAGAAGGAAACTATATTTTATAGGATTATCCGGCATTGCCATAGCTCTTGTTTGTATGGGATTAGGTTTCATGCTTCCCGGTGCAGGTAAATGGTTCCTCGTTATCTCGATGTTGGTATATATCGCATTCTTTGCCATCAGCCTTGGCCCATTAGGATGGCTTATCATTACAGAGGTCTTCCCAACCAAGGTTCGAGGTATTGGTTCATCTATCGGATCCCTCTCAAACTGGGGGTTCAATACACTTGTTGTTTGGACTTTCTACAAGATGGCAAGTGCCATTGGCAGTGCTAAGGACGTAGTTGTGCCGGAAGGAAGTGATTTATCAGATATTTGTCCATCATGTATCGGCAGCGTATTCTGGATTTTTGCAGCAGTTGCTGTAGTAGGTCTCGTTTGGGGTTACTTCTTTATCCCGGAAACCAAGGGGGTTTCGCTTGAAAAAATCGAAGCTCACTGGAAAGCTGGAAAGAAACCAAAAGATTTGTAATTTATATAACAATCAGATACATAAGTAATAAGCCCTGGTTTTCACCAGGGCTTTTTCTTTTACCTTTTTTTTTGGCACTGATTTTGAATATACTTAATCAAATAATAAGAATCTTTAAAATCTCTAGTCATGAAAACAAGAATTAAAATAATGACAATGCTGATAGCGATGATGATCGGTACACTGGCAGCCAGTGCACAATCAGCAAGGAGAGGAAGCTCAGAGCAAAAAAGGACAACCTCTACCAGCAAAACATATAAGAAGCCAACACAACAATCTAATAAAACCACAGCCAGGAAAACACAGTCATCGAGACAAACTCAGACTGCTCAAAGAGTAAATACTCAACAGCGTACTACTCATCCGCAACGCGGGAATGCAACTCATACTCAAAGAAATAATTCTCAGAGAATGAGTACAAGCAATCATAAGAATCCTCGCAGCGACTACAGGGCTCCTAATAAAACGGTTCATGTTGGTAAAACCTATGTTGATCCAAAACCCGTTAAGAGGTACAATAAGCAGCAGGCATATAATAACAATAAGAGGCTTACACATCGTGTAAACAATGTTACTACACATCACAAGCATCAATATTATCCTGCAAGGAAAGTAAAGATTCATATACATCCAATGACTTATCGCGGAAACTACAGGGCTTTGTACTACCCCCGGTATTCTGAAATCATCTGGACCAGGTCAATGCACAGGCACTATGTAGCTCTCTATCCCCGATATACAGGATGGCACTACAACTGGGGTTACAGAATTCAGACCATGTCAGTGTTCGACGCCAGGTACAATGTAGGAGAAATGGCAAGAGTATATGGAAGGGTTTACGCCACATGGTACAACCAGGAAACTGATGACCTGCTTCTTTTCTTCGGAGGTGAATATCCAAACCAGGAGTTCACAATGATTGTCCCTGGAAATGTAGCCAGACGATTCAGTTGGAGACCCGAAAGATACTTCCTTGGACAACATGTAGCAGCAACAGGACTGATTACAGCGTTTGAAGGAGAAGCTGAAATGCTCCTTAAAAAGAAATCACAGATCAGTGTATATTGAGAATGAATAATTATAAATAAATAGGGGTAGAATTAATTCTACCCCTATTTTATATTGTTTGACTCAAGGCATCGTCTCAGGATATAATGCAGGGTCTATTTGAATACCTTCTTCAGGGATTCTGCCCAGGCGGGAATTCTTGTTTTATTTTTTGAACCTTGATTTTCGTAATCAATCGCAAGACCAAGAAAGAGGTTTTCACGTACAGCCCTCGAACTTTCAAATTCGTAGCCTTCTGTACTCGTAAGGCCTATAATTTCACCACCTTGCTGCTCGAGTAACTCCGCCATGATTCCAACTGCATCTTGAAAATTCTCTGGATATCCTTTTTGATCTCCAAGTCCATAGAGTGCGAATTTCTTACCTTTCAAATCCATATCCTCAATTTCAGGAACAAATTCATCCCAGTAGTTAGGTAATTCACCATCGAACCAGGTTGGGACACCAAGAATCAGCTGATTATATGATGTGAATTTTTCTGCAGTAATATCTTCTGCATTAATAAGTTCTACTGCATCATCGTTCAATGCAGCTTTGATTTGCTCAGCAACTTTGGCTGTCTTCTTAGTATTGAAACTATATATTATTGCGGTTTTATTCATTGTATGAATTGTTGAAGATTAATAAGCGATTAATTTGTCTAAAGCGGCTTGAATTCGCTCAATATCAGGGAGAATAGCTTTTTCAAGTATCCTGTTAAAACCAACTGGTGTAAAGGTGGATCCCACCCTTATTACAGGACCATCAAGTGCTTCGAAGGCCTGCTCATTAATAATAGAAGCAACTTCTCCTCCAAATCCGCCAAAGACCTTATCTTCATGAACTATCAAAACTTTACCTGTTTTCTTTGTTGATGTGAGGATAGCATCAGTATCCAATGGACTAAGTGACCTCAGGTCCATTACTTCCACAGACACCCCCTTCTCGCTCATCCTGTCAGCAATATCAACGCACATAGGGGTTGTATTGCCGTAAGTAATAATACTAACATCAGTTCCTTCTTTCCTGATTTTGGCTTTCCCAAATGGTACTTCAAAATCATCTGGAATCGCTGTAGCAACCTTAGGTGAATTATAGAGTGCTTTTGGCTCGAGAAAAAGTGTGATTCCCTTTGAGCGCATGCTGGTACGTAACAATCCAGCTGCATCATCAGCATAAGTTGGATACACAACACGAATGCCTGGAAGCGTCGTTAAGGTTGCCTCAATGTTTTGCGAGTGGTATAATCCTCCCCCAATGTATCCTCCAGACGCAAGCCGGATAGTTATATTTGGTGAGAATTGCCCATTTGATCTCCAATAGTCATGAGATGAATCGAGTAACTGTTCCATGGCAGGCCAGAAATAGTCTGCAAACTCTGCACCTTCCACAACTATTCTTATTTTTTCATTAAAACGACTCATACCGTTTGCTGTACCAACGATGAAGTCTTCAGCAATAGGTGCATTGAATACTCTTTCCTTTCCAAATTCCTGCTGTAAACCCTTGGAAACATTAAAAATTCCACCTTTCTCTTTATTGGCAATATCTTGTCCCCAAATAAAGGTGTCAGGATTATGTCTGAACTCAGCCTTTAAGGTTTCGTTAAGGCCTTCGATTAATTTTTTGGGTTCATCTGTTTTGCTGTGCAAACCTTCCGGGTACTTCTCAGATACATACGCTTCTGGTAATACATAATCAAAAATAGAAGCAGGATCTGGATCTGGAGCGCTTAAACCGGACTTGTGTGCCTTCTTTACAATCTCCTTTGCTTCATTCTCTATTGCAACAATCTCCTCTTCAGTGAACCTCTCATATCTAAGCAGCAATCTCCTGTATTTTGCAAGTGGGTCATACTCATTCACATAATTCAGTTCATAGTCATCGCGATAGAGATCATGACGGTCTGAGTTTGAGTGAGAATGCATTCTAACGCAGTTGGCATGTACAATCACCGGCTGCTCGTTCTCTTCAACAAATTTTTTGGCTGCTGCCATAGTATTCATAGAATCAAAAACATCCTTACCATTGCAATGAAATATTTCCAGGTTTTTAAATCCACTGAAATTATTGGCGACCTTTCTATTGGCAGTCTGGTCTTTCTTTGGAACAGAAATACCATATCCATTATCCTGGAAAACAAAGATGACAGGTAATTTCTCATTTGATGCGCCATTGATAGCTTCATATACATAACCTTCAGAAACTGATGATTCTCCCTGGCTGCTTATTGCAACTCCAGGAACCTTATATTTCTTAATAGCTCTTGCAACTCCAGCTGCATGTTGTGTATGGTTACCCGTGCAAGAGGAAGAATTATGAATATTCCACGCTGGTTTTGCAAAGTGGTTAGACATATGTCTTCCGCCCCCAGCTACATCTGTTGCCTTTGATATTCCGTTCAGTATTATCTCCTCTGCAGATATACCGGCTGAATGCGTTGTGAGCATGTCCCTGTAATATGGAAACAGGTGGTCATGTTCACGGTCAAATACTTGTCCGATAGCGAGCTGTATGCCATCATGCCCAGCATAAGGTGCATGGTATGACCAGCCAATAGCTTGCTTCAGGTAGTTCGGAGCCCTGTCGTCCAGAGCCCTGCCAACAACCATTAATTTAAACCACTTAGCAAGTGTTTCTTTATCGGTCTTCTTAATATGATATTTTTTTTCTACTGACATTATATTTTAGTATTGTAAGGTTTTAAATAGTGCGGGAGGTATCAAATGATTCAATGTAATCTCCCAGGGACTTCAGGAAGGCACCACCCAGGGCACCATCAATGATTCTGTGATCGTATGTAAGTGACAACCACATTTTATGCCTGATGGCAATCATATCACCTTCGCTGGTTTCAATGACAGCTGGCTTCTTTTTAATGGCACCAACTGCCAGTATTGCGACTTCAGGTTGATTTATTATTGGGGTTCCAATATCATTCTTAAAAGTTCCGAAATTGGTAACTGTAAAAGTTCCTCCCGAAATATCATCAGGACTAAGCTTGCTGGAGCGGGCAGCTCTTGCCAGTCCGTTAAGTTGTTTTGTGATCCCTGTAAGGTTCAGGTTATCAGCATTTTTAATATTTGGAACAATTAGGTTATTATCTTCAAGTGAGACTGCGATTCCAAGGTTGATATCTTTTTTAACAATAATATTATCTCCATCAACTGATGAGTTGATCATTGGATAGTCACGCAGAGCTTTCACAGTTGCTTCAAGGAACAATGGAAGATAGGTTAATTTCTCTCCTTCTTTTTTCAGAAACTCATCTTTGTTCTTTGTTCTCCAATTTACCACGTTGGTAACATCAATTTCAAGCATATTGCTTACATGGGCAGAAGTCTGCTTCGAGTGGATCATGTGTCCCGCAATAAGCTTCCTGAGTCGACTCATTTCTATAACTTCATCTCCTTCAGATTTTTTTACAGGAAGGGCAATTGGCGCTTTGACAGGTGCTGATTCAGCTTGCTGAGAGACTGTTTTTCCACCTTGCCTGCTTTCCAGGTAAGCCAGGACATCATTTTTATTTACACGTCCATTTATTCCTGAACCTGGGATAGCATCCAATTCTGACTGGGAAATATTTTCTTCTTTGGCAATCTTCTTTACCAGTGGTGAATAGAAGCGACCACTTTGGGACTGAACATTTTCTGTCAGTGGTGCAGGTGCAGCGGCTACTGCAACTTTCTTTTCTATCTCAGCAACAGGGGTTTCACTTACTGCATCCGGGCTACTTTCCTCAGCGCCGATTTCAGACACACCATCCATGTCGATAACTGCAATTACAGTTCCAACAGCGATTGTGTCATCCTGACTGAATAAAATCTTTTTTATAACACCTTCAACCGGAGATGGTATTTCTGAATCAACTTTGTCAGTAGCTATTTCAAGAAGTACATCATCTTCTACAACTGTATCTCCCTCTTTAACAAACCATTTAGTAATTGTTGCTTCTTCAATGCTCTCTCCCATTTTTGGCATTAAAATATCAAATTGTGCCATACTTATATCTTTTGGGTTTTTATTTCGTTCTTAATTACGTTGATATAACAACAAATAATTAAAAATGTTTGGTCTTAAAAGTATAGTTTAGATTTGTAAGATTATTCTGAATCGAATTCCAGGTCTAAGGATATGAATCGATCAGAGGGTTTTCGGTCTTTGATCTTTTTAACTTTGTATGAAGGATAGAGAAGTTCAATGTCGGGATAGCTGATTTGAAATATCATGGACAACAAGGAGAAAATCTTTGGTCCCTGTGGTACTATCACGATTTTATACTCCTGTCTCAGAGGCAATAACGTGTCTATTAGCAGCTGATAGATCAATTTTGTATTCTGCAGAGGATATCCTTTTAGAAACCTGATGGGTGTTTTGTTTATTAATCCATGATTATTTACAAATACGTTTTCAACATATTTCTTATTGATGGTAGGATCAGCATAAAATAAAACGGTTTCATCAGGACCAATTATATTATGTATCTTCTCGCTGATATTTCGTTCATTTCCCAAACCCAGAATGAGTGCAGTTTTCTTGTTTTCCTTCCGATTGTTTAAGAGATCACCGTTAAACGTGAATTTTTTCAGTGATATGTTCTTCTTCAATCGAGTTGGTTCATTATAGATCCCCGGACAATACACAATCCTAAGATGAAAATGGTCAAAATCCACATTTCCCTGCAGATATTTCAGCAGTCCGTGGTACCAATCACGCGTCATAACAGAGATATCAATGAGAACATGAACTCTTTTTGATTCGATTCCACCAAAAAGTGTCTCATAGTTTGGTGAACTATGGGTCTTTTGAATTATCTGCCTGAATCCCTGGTCCTTAAAGTACTTGTCATTTTCAGGCCTGGAAATATCATTTAGATGTTCATCGAAACCGAAGGCAATCTTTTCGCAGTCCAGATGCTTCAATTTTCCAGGTATAAACCTGGCCCTTGTTTCATAACCAGATGCAGCAATGAAGAAATCAGGGTGAAAGTCCAGGAGATCTTCAGGATTAGTGTGAATGATATTATTCAGCTCCATACTATCTTATAAAGCATCAAAGATAGTATGAATTATATGAATTAAAGATATTTCTATATGAAAAACCTAAAGTTTTGGATTGTTCACAGGGATACTGTTAATA
>Ga0307990_1000248_pt1 | contig 51650 bp, 45 predicted proteins | sample EllFjometagen129_FD_203168 | JGI IMG/M metagenome (GOLD analysis project Ga0307990, IMG submission 203168) | Marine microbial communities from Ellis Fjord, Antarctic Ocean - #129 | ecosystem: Environmental > Aquatic > Marine > Unclassified | place: Southern Ocean | collected 2014-10-08
TGGCAGTTATAGAAAACAACTTGGGTAAAGCTATTCAAAGAATAGATATTTCTAAAAATGATTATCGAAATATGATAGACCTGTCTGAAAATAAATCTCATGATTGGCAATCCTTATTAAAAGAAGAAGAGCAAGAGGAAGAAAAACGTAAAAAGAAAAAGAAGAAGAGGAAATCCGCATATTGATTCCGAATATTCAAGATTAATCTTTATGTATTATCCGTATGTATACACAAGAAATTGCTATCATTCCGCACTTGATGCGGAATCCAGTCGTATTCTGTAACATAATTCTGGATTCCTGCTTTCGCAGGAATGATAAACATTTTAATCAAGCGCTCGCTTATTAAAAAGAATATATCCGAAATTAAAAAAGAAAAAATAAGGATTGTCTGCACCTTCGTAATAATTAAAGCTAAAACTTGCCGGACCAACAGGCGTATGATATATTAACGATGATGAAGTCATGTAATATCTGTATTCAAAAGGCTCGGCATAATAAGGATTTAAATCTTCATCTTTTAATATTTTTTGATATGGCTGAAAAACATAAGCTTCAAGCCTGAGGTCTAAACGGTTTGTAATATTAAAAACGCAATTTATGCCACCTGCTGCATAAGAATGTGCCTTGTAATTTTCAAGAAATAATGTTTTACTGTGAGGTACTGGACTAAATGTAGGGCTACTTAACAATGTAGAAGTATAGTTAGAGAAAAACGGCTGATTAGAATAAACACCTTCAAAATAAACGCCGGGCGTGAAAAACCCATTGGTCTTAAAATAATGACAATATACGCTGCTAACATTATACCAATTATGATTTTGCGAAGAAATATTCTTATACACAGATGCTGAACCAGGAAAATGCTTTTCTTTTCCATCAACAAATCTTGCATTCAACTTAAAGTATGAACCTTTATTTCCGTACTGTTTATAGTTTATTGTCCTTTTTTCAAATTTCGCATTAAAAGTATAAAGGTCAAAAATAGTTTTGTCTGTAGTATCTGTTTTTAAATAATATTTTGTCTGATAATAATTATCGGTCATATTTGCTATTGCACCACTAAAAATTATTCTGCTTTTATTACCAACAGGCATTCCTATATTAGATTTAAAATTACTTTCGTTAGATATTAAATACGAAGGTCTGGTATCTTCAAAAAACAATCCGCTGTAACTTCTAAAATAATCCCATCTGTTAAAAGTAGCACTAACATCAACAAAGAAAGGTAAGCTGGAAGGAAAATCCATTCTGCTTTTCAATTTTACCGAACTATATAATCGTCCAAAATATAAATTTGCCGAAGTCTCATAAGCTTGTTTGTCAAGATAATGATATTTTGCTCCAAAATATGCCTGATTTATTGGGCTTGAAGAAATATTTCCGCCAAACTGAACTTCAAACTTTTTCTTTTGTTTTATTTTTAATGATAGATCAAAATACCCTGAAGCAGAATCTTGTTTTAAAACAGGATAAATAGATTCTATTTTATTATCGGCAACTAATTTAAAGTATTCCTTTTTTAAACTTTTAAGTGTTAATGCTTTCTTATTATGGTACAAACTTCTTAATACGTATACTTGTTGTCGAAAATTTAATCCTTTAACGCTAATATTCTTAATTACAATTTCGGGCAGGTCATTTTTATATTCCTTTCTTTTCTTTTCCACATCAAGCCTGCTAACTCTTCTTTTAACCTTTGTTAATATTTCATTAATTTTATATGATGCCTCAAAATACCCGTTTTTCACTAACTCATCTACCTTGTCAAAATCCATTAAACCAACATTGTTTACAATAGGTTCAATAAGCACACCTTTTTCTTTTGGGATATTAAAATTAGTGTTTATTAATGTTACCATATTTTCTATCTGAAGCATTATATCGTCTTCTCCCGGTTTATCGGAATTTGACGATACTTTTGAGCCAATAATAAAATCAGGTTTAAAATCTTTTTCCATAACATCAACAGGGAAATTATTTAATATTCCGCCATCAAAAAGTAATCTGTTATCAATTGTTATAGGTTTAAAATAAAACGGAAAAGTCATAGAAGCTCTAATAGCCGATGGTAACATACCATTTCTAAACACTATTTCTTCTTTTTTATGAACATCGGCAGCAATACATCGAAAGGGAATAAACAAAGAATCAAAATTATAGTTTGCTTGTGCTGCTGCTGCTGAAAATATTTCCAAAAACGCAAAGTCCATCTGATACGGTGGAACTATGTTTGTTGGCAACTTTGGTTTTAAAATAGAATCGTAAGAAAAATCCAGCTTAACCCACGATGCACTTGGTTCGTCTTCTTTGAAATAATAAAGATATTTTTCTTCAATTATTCCAAAAGCCCAGTTATTAAACTCTTCGGATTTAAATAACTTTTCCATATCCTCGGGCGAATAGCCAATAGAATATAACCCTGCAATTATAGCTCCAATAGAAGTTCCTGCTATATAGTCAATTGGAATATTATTTTCTTCAAGAGCTTTTAATACCCCAATATGAGCCATTCCTTTTGCCCCACCACCACTTAATACTACCCCAACTTTCTGAGAAAACAGTAATTGCGTAAATAGCATTAATAATATTAAAAGTTTAATTTTTTTCATTTTAAAATTTTGCAATCATTCACGGTATAAATTTAATAATGGTTCTATTGTTACATTGCTCTATTGTTAAATTTTTAATTTCAGGTTTGTGTATTTGATAAGTTGGTTTAGTTCTTTTGGTAACTTATCTAATTCTTTGAAAATATGATTATATTCTTTATTGGACAACAGTTTTCTAATTTTTGATTTTTCATTCCAGTCAAGAGATTCTTTAATAGAACCACTACTGTAACGATAAAACTTAATTTTATCTTTCTTATGATAACGTCCAAAACCCTCTGCAACATTTGCAGAGATTGAATCAACAGCTTCAACAAATTGTCCGCCAATGTGTTTTTTTGCAAACCAATCCCATTTAACAACAATTCCCCATACATAATTACTTAAATTAAAAGCTGTCTTATAGGCATCTATATCATTGAGTTGTAAATACTTTTTTTCCATATTCCTTGTTGTATTTTAACAATTTAACAATAAAACAATAGAGCAATGAAACAATTAAATCATCCCTTCATCAGCAAAACTAAAATATTCTTTTTCAACAACAATTATATGATCTAATACTTTAATGTCCATAATTTCGCCTGCTTCTTTTATCTTTTTTGTAATTTTGATATCAGATTCACTTGGCTTTACATTTCCCGATGGATGATTATGACACAATATTATTGATGTAGCTTTTTTATCAAGTGCTTCTTTCATAATTATTCTAATATCTGTTACTGTACCGGTAATTCCACCCTTGCTTATTCTTATTTTATCAATTATTTTATTAGACCTGTTTAATAAAAGTATCCAAAATTCTTCGTAAGATAAATCTGCAAGAATTATGCTAAAAATAATATATGCATCATTGCTGCTACTTATTTTGTTTTTTTTAATTAGATCCGATTGCTTTCTTCTTTTTCCCAATTCCATAGCAGCAATTATAGTTATAGCTTTTGCGGTGCCAATTCCCTTATTTTTTTCAAGTTCTTCAATTTTTAATTTTCCAAGTTCGTTTAAATTATTATCTACATTTTTTAAAATTTTCTTTGAAAGCTCTACAGCAGATTCATTTTTATTTCCCGAGCCTATTAATATTGCAATTAATTCAGCATCACTTAAACTATTAATTCCTTTATTTAAAAGTTTTTCCCGTGGTCGGTCTTCTAATGCCCAATCTTTGATTTTTAAATGCTCAACTTTATTCATAATTTTAATAATAATATAAATTTGAATAATAATTGCTAAAATAAACACTTATTAATAATTAAATTAACATTTTATCAACATTTTATTTTTATTTCATAATACGCAACAAGTAAGGGTGTTAGGTGTGAGTCGGTGTTGTTGTGAAATAAAAAAATAAAATATTTTTTCATTTTTGTTTGTAAAGTATGAGAAAATAAAATATTTTTACGTTTTTAATATTATAAAGTAAAGCTTTTTAACCGATTTAAAGTTATGAGAAAGTATACAATAATCATTGTGAGTATTGTTTTTTCAATTTTATTGTTAAATAATTGTAAAAAAGGAGAAAACGATCCGTTTTTCTCTATACATTCACGTAAAGCAAGAATGGTAGCCGATTGGGACATTGATTCTAAAAGTAGTTTAATTACTTGGGTTCTTGATAATGGAGAAACAGCTATTGTTGATTTTCAAATTACAGGAAAAACGACTGTTACTGAAGATGTGGATTCTATCAACCATGCTCCTAAAGATACTCTTAGGCAAAGAGCCGGTGAGGTATATGAAGGTTATTATCATTTTAACAAGGATGGTTCAATGGAATATATTTTACATTATAATTTAGTTGATGATAGTACTAAAACAGATGAAAGTACTGGAGAAACAGCATCAAGAATAATAACTACTGTTTATAAAGTTAGAGCATCAGGTACATGGAATTTTATGCATAAAATTGATGATTATAAGAAAAAAGAAAGAATTTCAATGGTTTGGGAAAGTTATAATACTTCAGTTAATGTTATTTATAAAAGAGAAGTTTTAGATGCAGATGGACTTCCAGTTGTTCCTATAGTTAATTGGACTACGTTTTCAGCTACAGAAAACAAATATGCAAATGGAGAGAGTGCAGAAGTATGGGAAATTGATCAACTTAAAAATAAAGAAATAATTTTGCAAAGAAATGTTGATAGAGTTTATGTTCAAAGTGACCTGTATACAGGTTCTAAAACTACTGCAAAAGGATTTGAAACTATTCTGTTAAGCAGAGAAACAGGTAGTAGTAGTACTACAGAATAAATAAAAAATCTCATTAAAATTTATAAGTTATGAAGAAATTTTTAATTTTTATTATTGTTATTGCTTTAGTAGCACCTTTTTTTACAGCATGTAAAAAAGGAGAAGATGACCCTTTTTTAACAATTAAATCAAGAAATGCAAGACTAATTGGCGAATGGGAAATGGTAGATTACAATGAAACGAGTATAACTACTACTTCAAATACTACTACAACTACCACAACTACATATAGTGGTACAACTTATACAAATACTGTTGTCGATGATAATGGCTCTGATTCAAACACAGGAACTGTAGCTTATAGTGTTACTTTTAATAATGACGGAACATTTGACAGGGTCGTTAATATTACAGTAAACAATGATACTTATACATCTGTAACAATCACAACAGATAAAGGGGTATGGTATTGGGCTTGTAAGAATAATGAACTTGATACTAAAAATAAAGAAGTTTTAGTTATGCAACTTTCTTCACAAATTACAACATTTACTGCTGGTTCTTACAATACTACTGATTCATACACATGGGAAGGATTAAATTGTCCTTTAGAATATCTTAAAATTAAAGGTTTAAGCAGCAAAGAAATTACTTTTAATATGGAAGGAAAATATACAGACAACGATCCTACAATTACCTATTCAACAACAACTACTGCAGAAGGTAATATGGAGAAATAATAATAGATCTCAATATATAATATTAGAAAAAGCTCCAAACGGGGCTTTTTTTATTTGTTATCTTGTTCTGTCCTAAAATTAATTATTGACACAAAAGGATTTGTGTTTTTAAATAATTCTAATGAAAATAATAGAATAAAAGCTACTTATACAAAAAAATAGCAGATATTATTTTTTTATAAACTTTAACATAATTATATTTGCAAATCTTTAATTTAAAAATTTAAAATTTAAAAAATCATGAAAAAACTTTTAACTATTATTATTGTAATTGCTCTTACAGCACCTTTTTTTACTGCATGTAAAAAAGGAGAAAATGATCCAGGTCTTTCAATCAAATCAAGAACATCCAGATTAACAGGGGAATGGGAATTAACAGAAATGGAAAGAACATCAACAAGTACATATAGTGGTACTAGTTCTACTTCTATAACTACTTTCAATGGTTCAAACATGACTTCAACTTCTGGTAGTTATACTTCAACTTCTATTTATTCTGAAACTATTGAGATAATGAAAGATGGAACTTATAAATCTAACACAAACCAAACCTATACAGAAAGTGGTAATATATACACTAATAGCTCAGAAGGTACATGGGCATGGGTTAGCGGAAATAAAGAAGATGAATATAAAAATAAGGAAAGAATTTGCTTTACAACAACTAGCTCTACTTCAACATCTAGTTATGGAGGATCTTCAAGTACATCTATATTTTCTGCTGATGGCGATAATAACGATCTTTATGTTATGAAAATAGATGAATTAAGTAGTAAAACTTTAGTATTTACTAGAGAGTATAATGATAACGATGATGGAGACACATACACTGTTTCTGAAACATCAACTTACGAAAAGAAATAATCAAGTTTAATATATAATAAAAAATCCCCGAATATTCGGGGATTTTTTTTGCTCTATACTGAATGGAAATTGCTAGTGAAAGGAACTTTTATATTTCAAATTCTGCAATTTCATCACTCTTTTTAAACTTAAATGCTTTTTTTACTTTTTTGTAATTAAATATAAGCAGGTTTTTTTGATCGGGGTATAAATCATCTAAAAATGAGCTTCTAAGTTTAATGCTTTTAATATTATTAATATTTTTTAGTTCGTAATAAAGCCAAACAGCTTCAAAATTTGTTTCTTTTCTTAAAAAATTAAGTTGTGATGCTGCAACTTTTTTGTTGTTGATAGTAAAATCAAAATTTTCAGTTATATATTTATTGATATATTTTTTAGAATTTTCATCAAATTCATTGTTCATTTTAATATCTATTCCGTATTTCTTTTTCAGTATAGATTCAAAATCATCAGTAAATATTTTTATTGCTATTGTAAACGATTTGGTATTTTCGTTGTAATCGATATTAGTTAAACTGATATGTATAGGATGTATAAATGACAAACTAATAAAAAGTACAAAGAGCCATAATCCTGTTTTCATCTGTTTATACTTTTGCCTTTATTTTAATGCTCTCAAACTTTCAATGGCAAGTCGATAAGAATCGAATCCGAAGCCAATTATAGCGCCAAGGCAATTTTTTGCAATAAGTGATGTATGCCTTTCAACTTCTCTCGACAAAATATTTGTTATGTGTACTTCAACTACCTGTGTCTCTATTGCAGCAATAGCATCGGCAATTGAAACAGAAGTATGGGTATAACCACCTGCATTAAGAATGATGCCATTATATTCAAAACCAGTCTCATGCAATTTGTTAATTAGTTCTCCTTCTACATTAGACTGAAAATAATCTATTTGTATATCTTTAAATAGTTCTTTTAGTGTGCCCATATAGTCTTCAAAATTTGCACTGCCATATAAGTTTTTTTCACGTTTACCAAGTAAATTTAAGTTTGGGCCGTTAATGATCTGAATTTTCATATTTTTATAATTCAATTTATTGAAATAAATTATTTATATTACAAAGGTATAAAATAAACAAATAAATTTAAATGAAAATTACTTATAATACTTGGGATGCTTAATTATAAAGTCTTCATAACTTTCAACTTTAGCATTTTTTGCATCCTGAATTGCAGTTTTATATAAGTTTTCTAATTGTTCAGCATTTGGCTCAGGGAAATTTATATTAATTAGAGCACTTTTAGTATTTTCTGAAATTGTAATCATTGGGTCACCTAATAAACATAAACCCATTGACCATTCTTCAGTAATACTTGTGTTATTATACCAATAGCAGAATGATTTCCCCCAATTATAATCATTTGCCAGTGCAGAATGAAAATTATTAGGAGAATAATTCCCCCCTGTTTTAGTTGTTCCCATAATTGCTAATCCATAGCTTGTTCCCAAAACATTTGTCATTCCTAAATTATCTTCAGTATATCTTGCACCTGAACAATTAAACATATTAAAAAATGAGGCTTTGAAATTGTAATTCTTAATGTCGTTAGTGTTAATGTATTCACTAGCGCCTTGATAGTGAATTGCCAGAGAACTTGGGTATGAATGTATCATTTGGTGAACATATTCAGCACCCTGATTTGTTAGCTTATTAATATAATTTGTTTTTGAGGTTTCATTTATATCAATACATAAATCTGTTTGACTATAAAGACCTGTAGTATTAACTTCCCAATAATTTAAATAATCCGGTTCCCAGTCATCATCAACAAAAATATAAACGCTTTCATTAACTAAAGAGCCATTGTTTTTATAATTATTAACTCTATCTAAGTAAGATTTAATTTCAGAATTGGATCCAATAATTCTTCCAACACCAATTTTAAGATTTAAAGTTGAATGACTTTCATATTTGCCATTAGCATCGGCGTCTGTGAAACCGGCATCGGGGTCCATTAAATATAAATCGCATGGAAATTCTTCATATTTATCAAAATTATCAGGTCCATCCATTTCGTACCATGCAACAGGCAGATCACCAATTAAAAATGCTCCTTTAATCTGGTATTCATCATAATATTTTTTTAAAGTGTCGCGTAAAGCATTAACGCTACCACTTTCCCATTTTATAACTAGTGCCGTTGTATCACTGGTACCTATATCATTTATATAAGTATTTAGTTTTGATTCGATATCATTATAAATACTATTTTCAACAATTATTAACATGCTTGGATAAAGTGGAGTTTCCGGTATTATTTCTTCTTCCTCATCTTTCTTTTCACATGAAATAATAAAAATTGAAGAAAATAGAATAATTATTAAGTAGTGTAGTGTTTTTTTCATGATTTTATATTTAAAACAAAAACTTATACGTTGACATTCAAATTTGGTTTTATTGACATAACTCTAAATTGAAAGAGTATTTTGCTTTTTAAAATTTACTGATGAATTTAATATTACTTTAACACTTTTCACAATTCCTTTTTCATCAAAACCACACTCGCTATATAATTGTTCAGGTGTTCCGTGTTCAATATACTTATCTGGAACACCCATAAGATGAACATCTGATTTATAATTATTTTCTGCCATAAACTCTAAAACTGCACTGCCAAATCCACCAACTATTGTGCCATCTTCAATTGTAATTATATTTTTAAACTTATTAAAAACTTTATGTAAAAGTTCTTTATCAATAGGCTTTACAAAACGCATGTCGTAATGAGCTATACTTATTCCATCATTTTTTAATGTTTTTGAAACATTTGTAATAAAATTCCCTACATGGCCTATGGTAAGAATCGCAATATCTTCTCCTTCTTGTATAGTTCTACCTTGTCCAATTTTTATTTCTTCAAAATTTTTCTTCCAATCAACAAATACACCTTTTCCTCTTGGATAACGAATAGCAAAAGGCCCATTATTTTTTAGTTGTGCAGTATACATTAAATTTCGCAATTCAATTTCATTCATAGGAGCAGAAACAATTAATTCGGGAATGCAACGAAAAAAAGCAAGGTCAAAAACTCCATGATGCGTTGGCCCATCTTCGCCAACCAAACCTCCTCTATCCAAACAAAATACTACATGAAGTTTTTGTAAAGCAACATCATGTATTACTTGGTCGTAAGCCCTTTGCATAAATGAAGAATAAATATTGCAAAATGGTATTAAGCCTTGTTTTGCCATTCCTGCAGAAAATGTAACAGCATGTTGTTCGGCAATACCAACATCAAAAGCTCTATTAGGCATTTTTTCGAGCATTAAATTTAACGAGCACCCTGATGGCATTGCAGGAGTAACACCCACAATTTTATCATTTTTCTCGGCAAGTTCTATTATAGTTTCTCCAAAAACATTTTGATATTTTGGAGGACTGGTTTTATCAGATTTGCTTGAAATAAGTTCCCCTGTTTTTTTATCGAATAATCCAGGTGCATGAAATCTTGTTTGATTTATTTCTGCTTGCTTAAATCCTTTACCTTTTCTTGTAATGCAGTGAAGTAATTTTGGTCCCGGTATTTCTTTAAGGTCTTTTAATGTTTTTGTTAATTGAATTACATCATGCCCGTCAATTGGTCCGAAATATCTGAAGTTTAATGTCTCAAATAAATTACTATGTCGAAGAATGATTGATTTTATACCATTATCAATTTTTTGAGCAATTGCCTGAGCATTTGGTCCCCACTTACTGATTTTACCCAACAATCTCCATACATCATTTTTAACCCTGTTATATGTTTTTGAAGTTGATACATCAAGCAAATATTCTTTTAAGGCTCCAACATTGGCATCAATTGCCATATTGTTGTCATTCAATATGATTAGTAAATCGGATTTGTTATGCCCTGCATTATTTATTCCTTCAAAAGCCAAACCTGCTGTCATTGCACCATCGCCAATAACTGCAACTATTTTTTTGTCTTCGTTAAGATGCTTAGCTGCAACAGCCATGCCCAAAGCTGCAGAAATTGAAGTAGAAGCATGCCCAACACCAAATGAATCATATTCACTTTCATCGGGTTTTGGAAAGCCGCTTATACCCTTGTATTTTCTATTTGTATGAAAAACATCGCGGCGACCGGTTAAAATTTTGTGACCATAGGCTTGATGCCCAACATCCCATATTAATTGATCATAAGGAGTTTGAAATGCATAATGTATCGCAACAGTAAGCTCAACAACACCAAGGCTGGCACCAAAGTGCCCTGGGTTTGTTGAAACCTCGTCTATTATAAAATCCCTTAACTCTTTACAAACATCAGGAAGTTCACTTATTTCCAGTTTGCGTAAATCTGAAGGATCATTTATTTTATCAAGTTTACTTTTTTTTTGTTTTGCCATTTATAAATGATGCATAAAAAACATACAAAGTTAATAAAACATATCGGTATATGCTTAAATTGAACTTACAATATTTGTTAAAATTTACATTGAGCAGGTCTATTGATATTGAAATCTCTATTGTTCATATTTTTGTTAGTAATTTAACTATATGCTTAATTATATGATTTTAATTAATTGTAATTTTGACCATTAAACTAAATTTAATGGTTATGCGTATTAAAAATGTATTTTTCGTCTCAATAATTTTAATTAGTGTATTGTTTTCTTGTGTACCTGCTCGTCAGTATCAGGATTTAAAAACAAAAAGTCAAAAATGTGAAGAAGAAAGAACTTTATTAAAAGATAAAAATAATGAATTAAATGTAAAAGTTACGGAATTTCAGGCAAATATTGATGAAATGGCAAAGCAAATAAAAGGTTTAATTAATGATACAACTGTTGTTGGAATTTCATTAAGAAAACTTACCAGTCAGTACGACAAAATAAACGAATTAAACGATGAACTTTTACGTAAGCTGCGACAAAAAAATATGAATGAATCTTCTGAAACAAGAAAACTGCTTGCCGAATTACAAGAATTACAAGAAGATCTTCAAAAACGAGAAGATGAAATTAAAGATATGGAAAGAGCTTTAGACGAGAAAAAGAAAAATCTGGATAATCTAACAGCTGAACTTGAAGAAAAAAATAAAGTTTTGGAAGCAAGAAATAAAAGACTTATTGAGTTAGAAAGTATGTTAAACAGAAAAGATTCTGTTGTAAATGCACTTAAAGACAAAATTTCTGCTGCCTTGAAAGGATTCGAAGGCGAGGGACTTACCATTGAGCAGAAAAACGGAAAAGTTTACATTTCACTTGACGAAAAATTACTTTTCAAATCAGGCAGGTGGGAAGTTGATCCCAATGGACAAAAAGCATTAAAAAAACTTGCAGGTGTGCTTGAAAAAAATGAAGATATAAGTGTTAATATTGAAGGACATACTGATAATGTTGCTTACAATGGTTCCGGGAATGTAAAAGACAACTGGGATTTAAGTGCAAAAAGAGCCACGGCAATAGTTAAAATATTACTTAAAAACTCAAATATAAATCCTCAAAGATTATCTGCTACAGGAAGAGGAGAATTTTTACCTGTTGACCCTGCCGACAATAAAGAGGCAAGGCAAAAAAACAGAAGAACAGAAATTATTTTAACTCCAAAACTTGATGAATTGTTTAAGTTATTGGAATAGGATTTAGATTTAATACGAACCGGATTTAATTAATTATAATAACTTTACTGTAAGTTTTGCTTGTTATAATATTGCTTTTGTAGTATATAAATGATTCCCAATTTTTTTTGAAAGATACATGCATAATTCAGTACAACTTTCGCATCAATATTTTAATCTCTGAAAAAAAACAAAGATGTTTGAAATTATTAATATTAATTTCTATTTTTGCCAAAAATTATTAAAAAATTATGGCTAATAAAAAAGATTTAGATGCCCATTATACAGTAATGGATAAAATTTTTCGACTTAGTATAGGAGAGATTGGTGCATATAGTGGCGCCAGATATAATGGTGAATTTTCAATGAAACTTGAAGATGCTCAACATCGCAAACATGAATTTATTGCAGAACACCTGAACATAAAAAAAGGTTCAAAAGTTCTTGATATGGGCTGTGGTTGGGGCGCTTTTGTCAATTACCTTAATAATGATGTAGGTGCTGTTGGTCATGGTGTGGTATTGGCAAAAGGGCAAGCAGATGCATGTATTAAAAATGGGCTAAATGTGAAATACATGAATATTAAAGATGTAACATCAGAAACTTTTGGTACAAATTTCGATGCAATTTGTGCTATGGGAAGCCCTGAACATCTTAGTTCAATTGATGAATACAAAGAAGGAAAACAAGACGAAGTATATAAGACTTTCTTTAAGCAGCTTAGTGATATGATGCCTGTTGGGAATAAGATATATATACAGACAATGGTTTTTGATAAGAATATAATGCCTATTGAGAAAATTCCTTTTGGTTACCAAGATGTATACAAAAAAGAACATACAGATGCAGAAATGATGGCTATGTTATGCGACGTTTTCCCTGGTTCTTGGTTACCATACGGTTCAGAACAGGTAATTGAAACAGCTAAGCCATATTTTAAATTAACACATATAGATAGTGGTAGAGCAGATTATATTGAAACAATTCATCAATGGACTAGTAAATTCCTGCAGTTCCATTTCTATAAATATTTGCTTTTTGCATCTTTGGGACCTAAATATGTAACCAATAAAAATTTCAGACATTGGTTCAGACGTTTTAAGGTAGCTCCAAATCTTGTTACATTCCAAAGAGAAATTTTAGACCATTTCAGAATGGTTTTTGAGAAAGTTGAATAGTGGTAATTGTTATTGATTCAAAAAAGCCATTTTAATTGCAGTAATTGCAGCTTCATCTCCTTTATTGCCATGTTTACCTCCTGTTCTGTCAAGAGCCTGTTGTTGAGTGTTTGTTGTTAATACTCCAAAAATAAAAGGAATATCAAAGCTTAAATTTAATTCGCTAATACCATAAGATACACTTTGGCAAATGTAATCGAAATGCTTTGTTTCTCCTTGAATAACACAACCAAGGCAAATTATAACGTCAACATCTGAGTTTTCTGCTAAAAGCTTACTTCCATATGTTAACTCAAAACTTCCGGGAACATTCATTTTTGTAATATTTTCTTTTTTTGCACCATTTTTTACTAGTGTTTCAAAAGCACCTTTATACAAAGCTTCGGTAATTTCAGCATTCCATTCAGAAACAACAATTCCAAAACTCATATTGCTTGCTGAAGGAACTGTGTTTGCATCATATTCCGACAAGTTTTTAAGTTCAGTAGCCATTTAATTATATGTTTAAATAAATCTGCACGAAAATACAAATAAATAATGTACCAAATTCATCATTTTGAAAATTTTATATCGCTGAATTTATGTCAATTATATTTCATACATAAAAATACTGAATAAATATTTATGGAATAGAAAATGTATTTGAATCAATTAAACAGAAATCAGTAAATTATTAATTAAAATATTAAAATTATGAAAACAATAGCATTTTTAGTAGCAATTATTATCAGTTCGTTAAGCTACACTCCATCACAATATGGAATTATTAAAGGAAAAGTAACTGATAAAGATACAGGAACTCCAATAAATAGTGCATTCGTTACTTTATTAAAAGACGGAAATTTTGTAAAAAGCACTAAAACTCTTAAAGACGGGACTTTTAGTTTAAAAGATATTGACCCTGACACATATTCATTAAAATTTGTGCATAAAGATTTTATTAAAGAAATTAAACAAAGCGTTGTGATAAATGCAAATAAATCTACAACTATTAATATTAAACTAAAATCTATTGTTCCACTGGTATTAGCTGAAGATGATGTAAATGAAGCAGTTGTACTTGATGAAATCAGTATTTCTAATTGCAAAGTAAAACGTGATAGAAGTAAATATTATAAATCAGGAAGTTGTAAGCCTGCATCAGGTTCAACTATGTCTTATGATGGTGGTCAAACTGTTGATTGGAACACAGAATCTTATGATAAAATCAATGAAAATATTTTTAAAGAAGTTGTTAATAATCCATTATCAACATTTTCTGTTGATGTTGACAGGGCAGCATATGCAAATGTTCGCAGGTTCTTAAATAATAATCAACAACCGTATAAAGATGCTGTAAGAATTGAAGAAATGATAAATTATTTTGATTATGATTATCCTCAACCAAAAGAAGGACAGCCTTTTTCAATAAACGTTGAAATGGCAAAATGCCCATGGAATGAAGAACATGAATTATTACATATTGGATTACAAGGTGATAATATGAAAAATCAGGAAATTCCCGCAAATAATCTTGTATTTCTTCTCGACGTATCAGGTTCTATGGGTTCTGCTAATAAGCTTCCATTATTAAAGCAAGCCTTTAAAATATTGGTAAATAATATGCGCGAAGAAGATCGTATTGCAATAGTTGTTTATGCAGGAGCAGCAGGCGAAGTTCTTCCTTCTACATCCGGTAGCAAAAAAGCAAATATTATTGCTGCACTCGATAATTTAAATTCAGGCGGATCAACAGCAGGTGGTGCAGGTATTAAGCTTGCTTATAAAATTGCAAAGCAAAATTTTATTGAAGATGGAAATAACCGTATAATTCTTGCTACTGATGGCGACTTTAATGTTGGAGCAAGCAGTAATTCTGAAATGGTAAGACTTATTGAAGAAAAAAGAGATGACGGGATTTTCCTTACCATACTTGGTTTTGGAATGGGTAATTATAAAGATTCTAAAATGGAAACAATATCGAATGCAGGAAATGGCAATTATGCATATATTGATAATATTTTGGAAGCAAAAAAAGTATTTGGTAAAGAACTATGGGGTACACTATACACAATTGCAAAAGATGTAAAATTTCAAATTGAATTCAATCCAAGTCAGGTAAAAGCATACCGATTAATTGGTTATGAAAACAGAATATTAAATAAAGAAGATTTTAATGACGATAAAAAAGATGCAGGCGATATTGGATGCGGACATACTGTTACAGCATTATATGAAATAATTCCTGCAGACTCTGATGAAAATGTTTCAAATGTAGATAAACTGGAATATCAGGCATTAAAACCTGTTAGTACCAGCAAAAATTTAATGACTGTTAAACTTCGTTATAAGAAACCTGACGAGGACATAAGCAAACTTATAGTAAACAAATATAAGAAAAATGAGATATTTAGATCTAAAACTACCGATAACTTTATTTTTTCTGCTGCTGTAGCTGAGTTTGGAATGTTGTTAAGAGATTCTAAACATAAAGCAAATTCAAATTTTGAGCAAACATTAGCTTTGGCAAAAGCTGCAAAAGGCGCTGACGAATATGGATACAGAAACGAATTTATTAATTTAGTTCAATCTGCAGAATTGTTATTGAAATAAATTGTTTATAGTTTTTTGAACATCAATTTTGCCACCGGTTCACAGAATCGGTGGTTTTTTTATTTATCAACACCCACAATCATTATTTCTTTTAAATCTTCTTTTGTTGCTGTTAATGGGAATTAGAATATTTAAACCTCCATAGGCAATTTCTTTGAAAACAGAAAATCCACCAAAAAACTTAAAGTTTATATGACATGTTTTTTTAGTTTTAATTCTAAACCCCATGTTAGCATACGGACCAATATCACCACTCATAGTAACAGTAGCGTTTTCAGAAACAACGCTACTTGGAGGGGCAGATATTGCATATAAACCAAAACCTATAAAACCACCCAAAGGACTTCTTGATTTTCGACTTGCTCCGGCATAAGCATTAAAGTTGAAAGAAGTGGCTGCAGAAGGTACCACTGCAAAAGAGGTTTTATTTTTTGTTTCAAAAAAGCCTGTAAAAACAGAAACATGAGTATCGAAAGAAAAACTGAAACTATTAGCTGTTTTTATTACCGTTTTTCTTACATCAAACATTACGTTTGGTCCATAAGCCGAAATTCCGCTAAAATCACCTACTGCAATACCGGCACCTACCGAAATAGTTAATGGATTGCTTTTTTTATTACGCTGTCCGCTAACATTAATACTTAATGTAAATATCAATAATGATATTAGAAGTATATATAAAACTTGTTTCATCCTTTATGCAAAGATAAAAAATATAGTTTATTACTAAGTATGGACAAGCCAAAATCAAAAAGAAAATTTATCATTAAAGCTTTAATTAAATCATCCCTAGTACTCGAAATTGCTTTACAAGAGCCTTGTTATATCTTTACTTTTACATTTATCATTTGATATTTCATTTGATTATATTGCTAATATATAGGCGTTTAAAACTGTCGGTATTATTACATCATAAATAATTAACAAATCAAAATTTTCATCTAATACGATAATCTCCATATCTCACTTACTTGCAGTTGTTAATCTCGGCAAAAGTTATTAACACCCGTAAAAGTTATTAACAAAAGTGGGAAAGAGTGTTTGTAAGTGGGATTATGTGGGTTTTTTTTGCTTATTTTACACTGTTTTTAAAACAGAATTCAAAATGACAACATTTATTGGTGATTATCCTTGTAAAGTAGATGCTAAAAGCAGAATATTGTTGCCTATAGCATTTAAGAAGCAGATGGATACATCGGCACCCGATAAATTTATTGTTAAAAAGGATATATACGAAAAATGCCTTGTGCTATACCCAATTACTGAATGGGAAAGCAAAATGAAATCCCTTAGAAGCCAGCTAAACCCATATAATAAAGAACATAACAAATTTTTGCGAGAGTATTTAAAAGGAATGGTAGAAGTTTCTCTTGATGCAAGCAACAGAATTCTCGTGCCAAAGAGATTGCTTGAACTTGTAAACATTAAAAAAGATGTAATTCTTGCAGGACAGAACAACAAAATTGAGATTTGGAGTAATGAAAATTACGAACAAATTGGAACTAATGAAACAGAGTTTGAAACATTGGCAGAAAAACTCTTGGGTAATAACTTCACTGAAAATCCTGAATAATGAATTATCATGAGCCGGTTCTGTTAAAAGAGAGCATTAATGGCTTAAACATTAACCCCGACGGCGTTTATTTGGATTTAACTTTTGGTGGAGGCGGACATTCAAAAATTATTTTGGAACACTTGAAAAATGGGAAATTGATTGCATTTGATCAGGATGTTGATGCAGAAGCAAATCTTATAACTGATAAGAACTTTGTTTTTTATAAAAGCAATTACAGATTCTTCAACAATTTTTTAAGATTCCTGAAAATTGAAAAAGTTGATGGAATATTAGCAGACCTTGGTGTTTCCAGCCATCATTTTGATACTAAAGAAAGGGGTTTCTCTTTTAGATTTGATAGTCCCTTAGATATGAGAATGAACAATGATCAAAAATTGAATGCTGAAATTATTATTAACGATTACGAAGAAGAGCAGTTACGAAAAATATTTATTGATTATGGCGAATTAAAAAACTCATATCAGATAGCAAAAAAAATAGTAACATACAGGAAAAACAAAAGAATACAAAAAACAGAAGATCTAAAAAATGCCATAAAAGATATTATTCCAAAAACAAAAGAAAGCAAGTTTTTAGCAAAATTATATCAGGCAATACGGATTGAAGTAAATGATGAAATAGGAGCATTAAAAGAAATGCTGGAAAAGACTCCGGAATTTATGAATGATAATGCAAGACTTGTAATCATCTCTTATCATTCGCTTGAAGATAAGCCGGTTAAAAATTTTCTAAAAACAGGGAGATTTGACGGGAAAATTGAAAAGGATATTTATGGTAATTATTATCGCCCTTTTAAGCCTGTGTACAATAAGGCAATAGTTCCGTGTGAGGAAGAACTTAAATTAAATAACAGAGCAAGAAGTGCAAAACTAAGAATTGCAGAAAGAATATATGAATGAGGATATAAAAAATATGGCGGAAAATGTTCTTGAGGAAGAAAAGAAAGAAAAAGAGCATAAAGAACAAAAAGTAAAGAAGGAAAATATTTCAAAAGGTATTGGTTCTGTGAAAAATGTTATTGACGGAACAATGCTTACGAGCAACAGAACCGTAAAACAACTTCCTTTCATATTCTTTCTCGGCGTATTAGGTCTGTTTTATATAGGTAACAGATATAATGCGGAAAAAATTGTAAGAAAAACTAATAAAGTGCAATCGGAGTTAAAGGAACTTAGATCAGAACAAATTGCAGTAGCATCAGAATTAATGCAAATAAGCAAACAATCGGTGGTTTTAAAGTTAATTGAAAATTACGAACTCGATTTAATTGAATCAACAGAACCACCTAAAATTATAAAATTCGAAAAGTAACAATGGATAAAAGTAACAGAAACATACGCAAAGATATATTGAGAAGAGTATTTCTTGTATATGGTATAATGTTGTTATTTGCCATTGTTATTATAGCTCGCACAATATATATACAGGTTGCTGAGGGAGATATTTGGAGAGAAAAAGCTAATAGTTATGCACTAAAGAATATAATCATTGAACCAAATAGGGGTGATATTTGTGCAATTGATGGGCGAATTTTGGCATGCTCTGTTCCGTATTATGATATTAGAATGGATCTTAACAGTGATGCGCTGGATGTTGAAACATTTAATAACAATATTGATTCTTTATCTTTTTCTTTATCACGTTTATTTAAAGACAAAACAAAATCTGAGTATAAAAAAGAACTTATTAATGCGAGAAAAAAGAAATCCAGATATCACTTAATTCAAAAACGTGTAACATATCTCAAGTTAAAAGAACTTAAAACATTTCCCTTATTCCGCTTAGGTCAATTTAAAGGAGGGTTAATTGTAGAGCAGGATAATAGAAGAATAAAACCGTTTTTAAATCTTGCATCTCGCACACTTGGTTATTTAAGTAAAGATGAAACCATGTCAATAGTAGGATTAGAAGGAGCTTACGATAAATATTTAAGAGGAATACAGGGTGTGAAATTAATGCAAAAAATATCAGGTAATGTCTGGAAAGAAATTAATGATGGCAATGAAGTTGAGCCTGTACACGGAGATAATCTGATTACTGCTATTGATATAAATTATCAAGATGTAGCAGAAAATGCCTTAATGAAAAACCTGCAACTGCATGAGGCAGACCATGGTTGTGCTATATTAATGGAGGTTAAAACAGGAGAAATTAAAGCAATTGCAAATCTAAAGCGAAGTGAAAATGGCAATTATTATGAAACGTATAATTATGCAATTGGAGAAAGTACAGAACCCGGTTCTACTTTCAAGCTGGCGTCTTTAATGGTTGCTCTTGATGAAGGACGAATTAATTTAAAAGATAGTGTTGAAACAGGAAATGGCATAATAAAATATTATGATCTTACAATGAGGGATACAAAACCTCATGGAAAAATTACGGTTCAGGAAGCTTTTGAAATTTCATCTAATGTTGGAGTTTCAAAAATTATTGTAAAAACATACAGCGAGAATCCATTAAATTTTGTTGATAAGCTTTACAGAATGAACCTCAATGATAAACTAAATCTTGAAATAAAAGGAGAAGGAAAACCTTTAATAAAATATCCGGGAGATTCATTATGGTCAGGGGTTACTCTTCCGCAAATGTCAATAGGATATGAGGTTAGTCTAACTCCTCTGCAAATACTTACTTTTTATAATGCCGTGGCAAATGACGGGAAAATGGTAAGACCACTATTTGTTAAATATTTGTGTCATCATGGAGATACTGTTAAAGTGTTTGAAACTGAAATCATTAATCCTTCTATTTGCTCGTATGAAACCATTAAGAAAGTGAAAATAATGCTTGAAGGGGTTGTTGAAAGAGGGACTGCAAAAAATTTAAAAAATAACAATTATAAAGTTGCAGGAAAAACCGGTACAGCACAAATTGCAAAAACAAAACATGGCTATGGCATTAAGAAAAGTTATCTGGCTTCTTTTGTTGGATATTTTCCTGCAGATAATCCTAAATATTCTTGTATTGTGGTTGTCCATTCACCGGCTAAAGATGTTTATTATGGCAGTTCAGTTGCCGGTCCCATATTCAAAGAAATTGCAGATAAAGTATATGCTACATCATTAGATATACATCCCGACATTATATACACAGACAATTATATAGATATTCCAAAATGTAAAGACGGATTTAAGTTTGATATACTTGAAGTTCTAAATAATTTAAAAATAAATTCAATTAATAAAAGCACAGAAAAATCACAATGGATAAGCATTTTAAATAATGATACTCTTTTAACAATTAATAATAAAAATATAGCCGATGCTTGTGTGCCAAATGTTAAAGGAATGAGCATTAAAGATGCAATTTTCTTGCTTGAAAATATAGGATTAAAAGTTGATGTTTATGGGAAGGGAACAGTTAGAAATCAATCATTAGAGCCTGGCCAAGAATATAATACCGGTGATTTAATAATTATTGAATTAGGATGATAAATTTAAAAGACATATTATCAGGTGCAGATATTATTAGCATAAAAGGCTCTGTTGGAAAATTGGTAGGAAAGATTTCTTTTGATTCCAGAAATATTGATGATACAAGCCTGTTTATTGCAGTTAAAGGAACAGTATCAGATGGTCATGATTATATTAATTCAGCTATTGAAAAAGGTGCGGTGGCAATTGTTTGCGAATTAATACCCGAAAATATAATTGATGATATTGCTTATATTCAAGTTAATAATTCAGCTGTTGCACTCGGTATTATTGCTTCAAATTTTTATGATAACCCAACAAAAAAACTAAAACTTATTGGGGTAATCGGAACAAACGGAAAAACAACAATTGCAACATTATTATACAGGACTTTCAAAAAATTAGGATATAAAACAGGTTTACTGTCAACTATTGAAAATTACATTGATAATGAAAAAATTGATGCTACACATACAACCCCCGATGCTATACAATTAAATAAACTAATGCATGAAATGCTTGAATGTGGTTGTGATTACTGCTTTATGGAAGTAAGTTCACATTCAATTCATCAACATAGGATTTCCGGATTGAAATTTAAAGGCGGGATTTTTACAAATATCACACACGATCATCTTGATTATCATAAAACTTTTAAAGAATATATAAATGCGAAAAAAATGTTTTTTGATAATCTTACTGACGATGCTTTTGCCTTGACTAATAATGACGATAAAAATGGCAAAATAATGATGCAAAACACAAGAGCATCAAAACACACATATTCTTTAAAATCTATGTCCGATTTTAAATGTAAAATTCTTGAAAGTCATTTTAATGGCATGTTATCAGTTATAGATGATAAGGAAATATGGCTAAACTTCATAGGGAAATTCAATGCATATAACATTCTTGCAGTTTATTCCACAGCAATATTATTAAAGCAAAATAATGATGAGGTTTTGACGGTAATGAGCGAATTAAAACCAATAACCGGAAGATTTGAGTTCATTAGTTCAAAAAACAATATTACTGCAATAATTGATTATGCACATACTCCCGATGCTCTTTTAAATGTGTTGAATACTATACGCGAACTAAATACTGACAATAAACAGATTATAACAATAATTGGAGCGGGTGGTAACAGAGACAAAACCAAACGACCGAAAATGGGAAAAATTGCAGCAGAAATGAGTAGCAAAGTAATACTGACTTCTGATAATCCTAGAAACGAAAACCCCGAAACAATTATAGATGAAATGTATAAGGGGATTGATAGCAAAAACTTAAAAAAGATATTAAAAATTACGGATAGAAAAGAAGCTATAAAAACATCATTTATGCTAACAAATTATGGCGACATAATATTATTAGCAGGTAAAGGGCATGAAAACTATCAGGAAATAAATGGAGTAAAACACCATTTTGATGATAAAGAAGAAATTATGAAACTTTTTAATGAAAATTAAATTATGCTTTACTATTTATTTGATTATTTAAACGACTTGAATTTTCCCGGAGCAGGAATGTTTCAATACATCACATTCAGGTCGGCAATGGCAATAATTATTTCGTTAATAATATCTCTGTTTTTTGGTAAAAAACTTATCGGATTTCTTCAAAAAAAGCAGATTGGTGAAACAATTAGAGATCTTGGATTAGAAGGTCAACTGCAAAAAAAGGGAACTCCAACAATGGGAGGAATAATTATACTTACCTCAATTTTAATTCCTGTAATATTATTTGGTGATATTTTAAATTCTTATGTAATCTTAATGATAATTACCACAATATGGCTTGGTTTTATAGGCTTTCTTGATGATTATATAAAAGTATTTAAAAAGAATAAAAAAGGTCTTTCAGGTAAATTTAAGATTTTAGGGCAAATTGTTCTCGGCATAATTATAGGTCTTGTTTTTTATTTTAGCGATGATATTAAAATACGCGAAAACATCAATGATCAACAGGGAAATCCTGAGACTGAGTTCATAGAAAAAGATGATTGTGTTGTTGAAGTAAATGTTACTCAGGATATTAAATCTACAAAAACTACAATACCATTTTTTAAAAATAATGAATTTGATTATGAATCATTAGTGCGGTTTTTAGGTGAAAACAGCAGTAAATGGGTTTGGATAGTTTTTGTTCTTGCAGTTATATTAATAGTTACAGCAGTATCGAACGGAGCAAATATGACAGACGGTTTAGATGGTTTGGCTGCAGGTTCGTCAGCTGTAATTGGAGCAACATTAGGCATTTTGGCTTATGTTTCAGGTAACACAATTTTTGCAAATTATCTTAACATAATGTATATCCCGAACTCCGGTGAATTGGTAATATTTGCCAGTGCTTTTATTGGTGCAATGATCGGTTTCTTGTGGTACAATTCTTACCCAGCTCAGGTTTTTATGGGCGATACAGGAAGTTTGGCATTAGGAGGCATCATAGCTGTTTTTGCAATTCTGATAAGAAAAGAGCTCCTTATTCCTATTCTATGCGGGATATTTTTTGTGGAAAATTTATCGGTGATTTTACAAGTTACATATTTCAAATATACTAAACGTAAATATGGTGAAGGAAAACGAATATTTAAAATGGCTCCCTTGCATCATCATTATCAGAAAAAGGGGTATGTAGAACCAAAAATTGTAACAAGATTTTGGATTGTAGCGATTATGCTTGCTGTTTTAACAATAATAACTCTTAAAGTTAGATAATAAGTTGAATAAGAGAATTGTCATATTGGGTGGTGGAGAAAGCGGAGTAGGTTCTGCTGTATTAGCGATGAAAAAAGGATTTGAAGTCTTTTTATCAGACAATTCTATTATACAGGACAAATATAAACAGATATTAAATAAATATAAAATAGACTGGGAAGAAGAAACTCACACTTTTGATAAGATATTAAACGCTGATGAAGTAATTAAAAGTCCAGGAATCCCTGACAATATTCCTGTTATTAAATCAATAATAAAGAAAAACATAAAAATAATATCAGAAATTGAATTTGCCGGAAGATATACAAATGCAACAAAAATCTGCATAACAGGAAGCAATGGAAAAACAACAACAGCATTTTTAACATATCACATACTGAAAAAAGCAGGCTTAAATGTTGGACTTGCAGGAAATATTGGCGATAGCTTTGCTTTACAACTTGCAGAAAAAGATTATGAATATTATGTGCTTGAATTAAGCAGTTTCCAACTTGATGGCATGACTGATTTTAAAGCAGAAATTGCAATATTGCTCAATATTACACCAGACCATCTTGACAGATACGATTATGATTTTCAGAAATATACAGATTCCAAATTTCGCATTATTCAAAACCAGACAAATAAAGACTTTTTTATTTACTGGGCTGATGACCCTGTTCTTATAAAGGAGTTGAAAAACAAAAAAATGCAAATGCAAACATTTCCGTTTTCATCAGATCATAAACTTGAAAACGGAGCTTATTGTTCTAATAATAACTTAATAATAGAAACCAATTTTATTGAAATTACTATGTCAATACAAGAATTAGTTTTACAGGGAAGACACAATACTCACAACTCAATGGCTGCGGGTATTGCTGCTTCAATTTTAGAAATTAGAAAACCCATAATCAGAGAAAGTCTGATGGATTTTCAAAGTGTCGAACATCGTTTAGAGCCTTTTATTAAGGTTCACGGAATTCAATTTGTCAACGACTCTAAAGCAACCAATGTAAATTCTACCTGGTATGCATTAGAAAGTACTGCGGCAGATATTGTCTGGATTGTTGGTGGAATTGATAAGGGCAATGATTACAGCCAGTTAAAATCATTAGTTCAAAACAAAGTAAAAGCAATAATTTGTCTTGGCGTAGATAATGCAAAAATTCACAAAGCATTTAAGAAAGTTGTCGACACAATTATTGATACTACTTCAATGGAAGAAGCTGTTAAAACTGCGTATTATCTGTCAAAAAAAGGAGATACTATATTATTGTCCCCTGCATGTGCAAGTTTTGATTTGTTTAAAAATTTTGAAGACAGAGGTTGGCAGTTTAAAAATTCAGTTAGAGAATTATAATTTGTAAGATTGATGAAAGAACGCTTGTCAAAATATTTTAAAGGGGATGCTGTTGTCTGGATAGTAATATTTTTACTATCTATAATTTCCATTCTTGCAGTTTACAGTTCAACAGGAACTCTTGCATACAAAAAGATGGGAGGAGATACAACATACTATCTTTTCAAACATGGCTCATTACTAATATTTGGACTTATTGTTATATTCATTATTCACAGGATTCCATATAAATATTATTCTCGCCTGTCTGTAATATTCCTGTATTTGGCAATACCAATGTTACTCTGGACATTAATTAAAGGGGCCAGTTTAAACGAAGCATCAAGATGGGTTACTTTGCCCGGTGTAGGATTAACTTTTCAAACGTCCGACTTTGCAAAGTTTATTTTAGTAATGTTTATAGCACGATTTTTATCTCAAAATCAGGAAAATATAAAAGATTTTAAAACAGGATTTAGAGCAATTATGATTTGGATACTTATAATTTGTGGATTAATTCTGCCTGCTAACTTTTCAACTGCGGCCATTTTATTTTCTACCTCATTAATATTATTATTTCTTGGCAGAGTTAATCTCAAATATTTACTTGGATTAATAGGTATTGGGCTTGTATCAATTTCAATATTTATTCTAATTGCAATTAATCTTCCGGAAGATAGTCAAGGACGAATAGGAACATGGAAAAATCGAATAGAAAATTTTAGCAACAGTAGCGAAGAGGGTAATTTCCAGGTAGAGCAAGCAAAAATAGCAATAGTCAACGGAGGTATTATTGGAAAAGGCCCCGGTAATAGTATGCAAAGGAACTTTCTCCCTCATCCTTACTCTGATTTTATTTATGCAATTATTATAGAAGAATATGGAATGTTTGGCACTATTATATTGCCGCTTCTTTTCCTTATTCTCTTGTTTCGGGCAGGGGTAATAGTACAAAAATGCAACAGCCAATTTGCTGCATTTCTTGCCATAGGATTAACATTTATGTTAGTGTTTCAGGCATTTATCAATATGGCTGTAGCTGTTAACTTAATACCAGTAACCGGACAAACACTCCCTTTTGTTAGTATGGGAGGAACATCAATAATTTTCACAAGTGTTGCTTTTGGGGTTATACTCAGTGTAAGCAGGACAGTTAAAAATGTAGAAGAAAATGAAGAATAAAAACATAAAAGTAATTATAAGCGGTGGAGGTACAGGAGGTCATATATTTCCTGCAGTTTCAGTAGCAAACGAATTAAAGAAAAATAATAAAGATATTGAAATACTTTTTGTTGGTGCAGAAGGTAAAATGGAAATGGAAAAAGTACCGTCTGCAGGGTACAAAATAATTGGTTTACCTGTAAGAGGTTTTCAAAGAAAATTTTCTTTTCAAAACATTTCATTTTTCTTTAAATTATATAAAAGCTTAAGACAAGCACGTAAAATAATTAAAAATTTTAAGCCCGATATTGTTGTTGGTTTTGGAGGATTTGCAAGTGGACCTGTTTTAAGAGTTGCTTCAAAAAAGAAAATACCAACTCTTATTCAGGAACAAAATTCTTATGCCGGTGTTACAAACAGAATATTGAGTAAAAGAGTAAATAAAATATGTGTTGCTTATGATGACATGGATAGATTTTTTCCAAAAGAGAAAATAATTATTACAGGTAATCCTGTACGACAAAGTTTACTTGAAGGAAAAGAAAAAAAGAATGAAGCATATACATATTTTGAATTACAGGGCAATAAGAAAACTTTACTTGTTGTTGGTGGCAGCTTGGGAGCACTTACTATTAACGAAAGTATTGGAAAAAATATTGAAAAAATTATTGAAAACAAAATACAACTTATCTGGCAAACAGGAAAAGATTATTATTTACAGGGCAAAGCCCAAGCTGACAAATTTAACAATGCAGGAATAAAAGTTACAGAATTTATTACTCGTATGGACCTCGCATATTCAATATCAGATGTGGTGATTTCACGTGCAGGAGCAATTACATTATCCGAATTAAGTTTATTGTGTAAGCCTGTTATTTTAGTCCCCTCTCCAAATGTTGCTGAAGACCATCAAACAAAAAATGCTATGGCATTAATTAAAAATAATGCCTCAATGATGGTTGAAGATAGTGAGGCAAGAGATATTCTGGTAAGCAGTGCAGTTGATTTAATAAATGATGAATTCAGATTAAACGTATATAAAGAAAGTATAGCAAAAATGGGAATTAAAAACTCAGTAGAAATAATTGTTGAAGAAATTTTTAAACTTATAGATATAGATCAAGAATAATGAATATTACCGATTATAAATATATCTTTTTTATTGGAGTAGGAGGCATTGGTATGAGTGCCTTGGCAAGATATTTCATTAATCGGGGAATATATGTTGCAGGCTATGATAAAACAGCAACAATTCTTACTGCTAGACTTAATAAAGAAGGTGTTGATATTCATTTTGAAGATAATATTGAACTAATTCCGGATGTTTTTAAACAAATCGATAAAAAACATGAAACACTTATAATCTATACTCCTGCTATTCCGGACAATCTTAATGAACTAAATTACTTTATTGATAATAAATATAATATTTTTAAAAGGTCCGAAATATTGGGCAATATTGTAAACTCTTCCAAGGGAATTGCAGTTGCAGGTACACATGGTAAAACATCGGTATCTACCATGATTACTCAAATTTTAAAGAACTCAGAACTTGATTGCAGTGCATTTTTGGGTGGAATTTCAAAAAATTTTGACGGGAATTTTGTTTCATCAGAAAATAGTGAATATGTAGTTGCAGAAGCAGATGAGTTTGATCGTTCATTTCTGAAATTACATCCATATTTTGGTATAATTACTTCAATTGATGCAGACCACCTTGATATTTACAAAAATAAAAATTCATTAATTAATTCTTTTGTATCATTTGCAGAAAACATAAAAGAAGGAGGCACATTATTTATTAAAAAAGGAATAACTATAAATATTAACAATACTAAAACATATACATACTCTTTACAAGATGGTGGTGATTACTATGCCGATAATTTAAGAATTCATAATGAACTTTATACTTTTGATGTTATAACACCCGATAAAACTATTTTTGATGTAAGACTTGGAATATCGGGATTATTTAATGTTGAAAATTCTATAATAGCAATTGCTGTCGCCAATCAGTTAGGCGTAAATGAAATCCATATAAAAAAATCACTAAAAGAATTTACAGGTATTCAGCGTCGTTTTGATTATAAGATCAATGATAAAATAATTTATATTGATGATTATGCGCATCATCCAGAAGAAATAAAAGCATGTATTACGGCCACAAAACATATATATAAAGACAAAAAAATTACAGGTATTTTTCAACCACATTTATATTCAAGAACTAAAGATTTTGCCGATGAATTTGCAAAAAGCTTAGAATTGTTAGATGAATTAATATTGCTTGACATTTATCCAGCACGCGAATTACCCATAGAAGGTGTTAATTCTGATATGATATTAAAAAAAGTAAATCTATCGAATAAAGAAAACTGTAATTTGTCAGAATTGTTTGATGTGCTTAAAAGCAAAGAAATTGAAGTTCTACTAACTATGGGAGCAGGAGATATTGATACAAAAGTTGAAGAAATAAAAGAATTATTAATAAAGAAATATAAAATTGAAATTTTATAAAAAAATAATAGAATTAGTAGTTTGGGTACTTATATTAATGTATCTGATTCTTGTATTAGGCTTTGTTTCCGATATGGAAAATGAAGTAACATGCAAAAAAATTGATGTGAAAATTATTGACAAAACGGAAAATCAATTTGTTGAAAGTGCAGATATTATTTCTTTGTTTAAACAACATGAAAATAAAATACTTGGTTATCCTTTCGACAGCATAAGAATTTCCGATTTGGAAGAACTAATTTTAAAAGAACAACACTCTGTTAAGAATGCCGAAATATTCACTACAATTGATGGCAAATTAAATATCCATATCAAACAGCGAAATCCAATAATGCGAATAATAAATTACAACAATAGTAGCTATTATGTAGATAACGAAGGCGCTTTAATGAGTTTGTCAAAAAAATATTCTGCACATGTATTAATAGCAAATGGAAATATTAATGAACCTTACAATTTGCGATACACAACAAATGTATTTGTAGCAACAGAGAACGATGAATTAGGCAGAGGTTCATTATTGTTTGACCTTTATACTTTATCTAATTTTATTTATAATGACCCATTCTGGAAAGCACAAATTCAACAGATATATGTGTTGGACAATAATAATTTTGAGCTAATACCAAAAGTTGGTGATCACATTATTGAATTTGGAGGAATAGATAATTATAAAGAAAAATTCAGGAATTTAATGTTAATGTATCAAAAAGGATTTAGAGCAGAAGGATGGAATAAATATAAATCAATAAATCTTAAATATAAAAATCAGGTTGTTTGTTTAAAAAAATAAAATTATGGACTCAAAATTCAAAACTATTGCAGCAATTGATATTGGCACAACAAAAATAGTTGCTATTATCGGGAAACAAGACGATGACGGGAAAATTGAAATTCTCGGAATTGGCAAAGCACAATCTCTTGGTGTGAAAAGAGGCGTGGTATTAAACATCGAAGATACGGTTAACGCTATTGAAAAAGCTGTTAAGGAAGCTGTTGAAAAATCAAAAATCGAAATTGAAGATGTATATGTTGGTATTGCCGGTCAACATATAAAAAGTACCAGAACAAGTGGACAACGATATATTGAAAATGAAGAAACCGAAATTTCTCAGAAAGATCTTGAAATTTTGAAAAACGATATGTATAAAATATCGCTTGAAGCCGGTGAAGAGATATTGCATGTACTGCCACAGGCATATTCGGTTGATAATGAGAATGGAATAAAACACCCTGTAGGAATATCAGGCAAAAGACTTGTTGGTAATTTCCATATTGTAATTGGTAAAACGGCATCTATTAATAACATTAAAAAATGTATAAACCGTGCAGGACTAAGTGTTAACAGCCTGATACTTGAGCCCATGGCTTCTGCATTTGCAGTTCTTACCAAAGACGAAAAATCTACAGGAGTTGCTTTGGTAGATATAGGTGGTGGTACAACTGATATTGCTGTATTTCATGATGGAGTAATTAGACATACATCTGTAATACCTTTTGGTGGAAATGTTATTACAACTGACATTATGGAAGGATTTAAAATATTAGAAAGATTTGCCGAAGAATTAAAAATTCAGTATGGTTCAGCATTACCCGAAATGGCAAAAGATAATGAAGTTGTAACAATACCCGGCATTAGTGGACGACCACCAAAAGAAATATCACTAAAGAGTCTTGCATTTGTTATAAATGCCAGAATGAAAGAAATTATTGGTGCAATATCATTTCAAATTGATGAATCGGGGTTTGGAAAAAATCTTGGAGCAGGAATAGTATTAACAGGTGGTGGAGCTTTGTTACACAATCTTACTCAACTTTTTGCATATCAAACCGGATATGATATTAAAATTGGATTACCTCAAAAACATATTACCGGAGAATTTGCAGAAGAAGTTAACAAAACAATATTTGCTACAAGTGTAGGATTAATATTACAGGGATATGAAGAAGAAAAATATCGAAATATTGATGATAATAAATCCAAAAAGAAAAGCAAAAAAAGAACCAAGAAATTGCAAAAAGGAAATGATACTGAAGCTCCGATGAAAAACTGGTTTAAAAATATAGGAGATTTTTTTGTAGAAGACGATAATAAATTTGATGATAAAAATAGTAAAGAAGAAAAATAAAAATTAACCTTAAAATTCAAAATCATGACAGAAGAATTAATTAACTTCGATTTACCTACAAACAAATCGTCAATAATAAAAGTTTTAGGTATTGGCGGTGGTGGTGGAAATGCCGTAAATTACATGTTTGAACAAGGTATCAAAGATGTAGATTTTGTTGTATGTAATACTGATGCGCAAGCATTAATAAAAAGTCCTGTTCCAATAAGAATACAACTTGGAACATCACTAACAGAAGGAAGAGGTGCGGGCAGCAAACCCGAACAAGGAAGAGAAGCTGCAATAGAAAATCTCGATGATGTTTTAAAAGCAATTACCGATAATACAAAAATGATTTTTATTACTGCCTGTATGGGTGGAGGAACAGGAACCGGTGCAGCTCCAATAATCGCTAAGGCAGTTAAAGACCTTGGAATATTAACAGTAGCCATTGTAACTATTCCATTTCGTGCCGAAGGTCCGATAAAAATAGAAAATGCAATTAATGGGATTGCGGAGATCAAGGAATATGTTGACTCTCTTTTGGTTATTAATAACGAAAGATTAAGAGAAATTTATGGTAATCTATCTTTGACAGAAGCATGGTCTAAAGCAGATAATATATTGTCGGTAGCTGCAAAAGGTATTGCAGAAGTAATTACAATAGCAGGTCATATCAATGTTGATTTTGCCGATGTGGAAACCGTAATGAAAGATAGCGGTATAGCTATTATGGGGCAAGGAGTAGCCGAAGGAGAAAATCGTGCAGTTGATGCAATAAAGGAAGCTTTAACATCTCCTTTGTTAAACAATAACGATATTAAAGGAGCCAAAAATATCTTGTTAAACATTACTTCGGGAGTAGAAGAAATAACACTTGATGAACTTTCAGAAATTTCGGAATATGCACAAGATGCTGCAGGAAATAAGGCAAACATTATTTTTGGTTCTTGTAAAGATGAAAAACTCAACGAGCAAGTTGCTGTAACTATCATTGCTACAGGTTTTGACGCAAGCAGTATTCCTGAACTGCATTCAAAAATGTCTCAGGAAAAGAAAGTAGTTGGTTTAGAAAATGTTCATCATGAACCCAGTAATATTCAACAAAATAATGAAGAATTCGCAATTTCACAAAAGACTTTGATCTTTGAAGAGAAAGAAGATAAAACAGAAATTGACCATTTGCATGAATTTTATAAATCAAAACCTGAATCTGAGAAAACCGATAAGAAAGAACAGATAGATTCTCAGGCTGATACTGAAGAAACAAATACAGTATATGATTTAATGGACCCCGACAATATTGATGATATTGAAAAAACACCCGCTTATAAGCGAAACCAACAAAACATAAACAATAAAAATAATTATTCTGAAAAAAGCGAAGTATCAAAATATACTTTGAAAAACGAAAATGATGAAACAAGTTTAAACGATTCTAATTCGTTTTTGTATGATAATGTAGATTAATATGCTTTGTTTTATTATTTTTGTTTAATGAGGGCAGATTAAATTAAAGATATTAAAAGTAAAACTTATATGGAGAATGAAAAATCTGCAATTGAAATATTAAAGGAATTCGCGGATAAATCTAATAGAAAGATTGAACATTATAGAAAGGATTATCCGGTAAGCAATTTCAGACCAAGATTCCTTTATCGTAGTTATGCAATAATTCAAAATAGCTCTGATAATACAGTTTCTTTTATATGTTACAGTGATTCAAAAGCGTTTGGAGATAATGCCTTTTTTAGTGAATTTTTTTCCCAATATCAGCTGATATTTCATCAAAAATACATATAGGGATGCTTCTTTTCGTTTTGATTCTAAAGTTATAATAACAGAAAATGATTTAAGTGAGGCAAATCAGATTTTAAACAACTACATAGTACAGGATTTAATACTTAAGGCTCTTAAGCATGACGAAAGAATTAGAGTTGGAATAAATAACATAGAAATTGATGCTATTTCCGATGCTAAAGACAAATCTGATTCTAAAACGGAATCACATTTCGAAATTTATATTACAGGTCAATGGTTTTTAGAAAGTTCATCAATTGAGGAATTATTTATTATAGCAGATGAATTAAGAAGATTAATAAAATGAAAAGATTAAAACAATTATCAATTGGAGTAAAAAGGTTGTTGCTTACAATCTCAATCATCATGTCCTTAATAGTACTATTTGGTAGTTTTTTGCTTGCCTCCGCTCCTTCAGGCAGGTGGGTGGTGTTAACATACTACCTTTATTGTATAGGAACAACTTTTGGAATATTTGTAATTTTTTGGGTAATTACAAGATTGGTCTTATGGATTGTTGATGGATTTAGGTCGAGGCAAAATATTTTTTAAAATTATAGTCTCACTGATTTAAAAAACATATTCCAACGAAAACATCACTCCACGTGGAATATTTAATTCTAATACATAGCGATCTTCTGTTCTGATTGGTGGAAATGTGTATTCTGCCAGTTCTGTTCCAAAATCATAAATATTATATATTGATAAATTTATACTTAATTTATTATTCATAAAATTGGTAGTGTATTTGCTTCTTAAAACCGTATTGAAAAATGCATCTTTTCTTGTTCCGCCACCTTCCGAAATAATATTATCACCTTTAATATGGTTTTTCCAAATTGCAATTTGTGTGTTTTTGCCATCATTATATAAATAAGTATCGAAATCGGCAAAAGGTTGTCCGTCAGCATATTTTAACTGAAATATAAGTGAAAACTTATTGCTGAATTTATAAGATGTAATAAAACGGGCAACATAAGCACGGTCGGCATCTAATCTGCCATAATAATTAATATAATTATTAGGATTTGCAGTGGTTTCGGACAAAACTCCAATATTGTTGTGTAAAACACCGTTGCTAAGTGCTCCAAAACCAGAAACCGTATGTGCTGTCCATGATGCCGATAGCAATAATCGTTTAGAGTTGAACTGATATTTTAATGTAACTCCACTCGAAAAAGGATTATTAAATAAAAAACTATTAACGGATGTTGCTTGTATTATTTTATTGTTATCAAGATTTTCTACAGTATAATTTGTTTCTCCGTTTTCTAAAAGATAAACGGTTTCATTCTTATTACTGGTATAATAGCCTTTATTATCAGACTGATTTGTATAATATGTTTGCCAGGTATTTACATACTGTCTGTAGAATGGCGATAAAACAATATTATGTTTTTTAATCTTTATTTTTACAGGTATCTCAAAATAATAGTATCCTGTTTGTTTGATATCGCTGCTTAAAGTATGATATTTTCCTCCTGTAGTGGTAAATAAGTCGGATTTTTCACTTGCCTGATACAGATGGTCATTATTTGTATCGTTCCAGTAGTAGATATTTCCATTCATATAATTATCGGATATAAATCTTATCTGGTCGAAATTGAACGATACTCTTTTTTTCCCTGTTATAATGGCAATTTGAATAAACTTTGATGGGTTATACAATGCTCTTGCATCTGCCTGCCAGTTTAATTTTTGATATGATGTATTTTGCAATATAAAACCGTCTAAAGTAATATCGCTTGCAAGAGAGAAATTAAATTTTTTGTTATCTATTACATTATAATTTAAACCAAAAGTATTTTCCAGTAATCCTGATGTAAACTGTTTGCAGTTCCATTCATAAACATATAATGACACAAAAGAAGTATCGGTGCTTTGATAATAAAAAGGATTATTAAAATTGGAAACGCTAGGTTGAAAATGTATAATACTGTTATACATATCAATTTTGAGCATCAGCTTTTCACTTATTTTTTTTGTTTTATATAGTGCATACGATATTTCAAATTCGTTGGCATTGGGGTACCATGGTTCAAAACCTTCGCCATCATGGTCAACAATGTTTCTTGAAAATTCTATCTCGTTATGTCTTATTTTTTTGTACGATACATTAAATCCTGTTGCAAGGCTATTATTGATTGTTTTGTTTTTATTGCCAAATAACGATAAATTCAAGCTGTTTAGTTTTGCAGTTTCGCTACTATTATAATAATATTCTGAAAACATATTATCTCTTTCATTGTAGCTTACCAAATAATAAGAATTGTCAAATAGTTTTTTATTTATTGTAGGTAATTGTCCGTTAAGATTAAATTGTGTATAATTTTCGGTGTAAAACCTACTTATTCCTTTATAATCAAAATCGGGATTTATTCTTGAGCTTGTATTTACAGAAAAATTTTGTCTGTAGCTTTTTCCTTTTATTTTAATATTATCGGACCAGTAAATATTATAGGAATATTTAATTCTACGCTGTTCTTCAATAGGCACATAAAGTGCTTCTCTTGCTGTGCGATGAAATAAATGAACCATATTTTCTGTACCTGGTGCAACTCCGCCCAAATCTCCTCCCTGATTATATGATATGCCAATTACTGATTGTTGGTTTGTATCTGATAAAAATGATACTGATGAATTCCAAATATCTATACTTAAATCAAAATTTGTCATATTTAACTTATGTAAAGCGTTTCCTGAGAAATAATGATCATCAATTCTAAAATTGTTTACATAATATTTGTTCCACTTAAAAGAATTGCCAAGAATACTAAAGGTAAAAGGGTTTGGTTTTGAAAAATCACCTGTTGTATGTGTTTGACAAATTACAAATTCCTGATAATTGTCGAGATACTGTTCAATATCATTATGCAAATACCTGCCTCTGAAGAATGAAGCCGGAATATTCTGATTACCAATTATATTTAATGTGTCGTAATTAAGGGTGTCTTTGTTTGCAAAAGCAGCATTACAATTCACCAAACATTTTGTATTTGAACATTTATCCAGATACGTTTCGCTATCGGGATTAATTCGACTTACTATTTTCAGGTCATTATGTTCCTGAAAACATAGTCTCATTGAATAAGACCTGTTAATTTGTAAAACAAAAGGAATTAATAACATAAATAATCTAAAAGTCGCTCTTTTGTTCATTATTAAGTATTTGGGATGAACATTTTATAATTGTTATTTGGAAATTATTTGGTATTTGTTATTTTGTGCTTTAATTCAATAATTGTTTGATTTTATTGGATGTATTCTATATCGTCATAATTTCTTTTTCCTTTTTATCGAGAAGACTTTCTATTTCTTTAATTTGATCATCGGTAATTTTTTGAATTTCTAATTCTGTGTCTTTTGTCATATCTTCAGAAAGTCCATCATTTTTCAATATTTTAACCTCATCGTTAGATTCGCGTCTTGAATTTCTAATTCCAATCTTAGCATTTTCTCCTTCAATTTTTACTTGTTTAACAAGTTCTTTACGGCGTTCTTCTGTAAGCATAGGAATATTTATTCTAACTATTTCTCCGTTATTAACAGGTGTAAGTCCAATGTTTGCGGTAAGAATAGCTTTTTCAATTGGCTCTACCATTTGTTTTTCCCATGGTTGAATGCTCAAAGTTCGTGGGTCGGGTGTATTAATATTTGAAACCTGACTTAAAGGAGTGTTTACTCCATAATAATCAACAAATATTCCATCTAACATTTGCGGGTCGGCTTTACCTGCACGAATTTTTAATAATTCACGTTCAAGATGGAAAATTGTTTTTTCCATCTTTTCTTTTGTAATTTCCATGAGCATTTCAACTTCTTCGTTCATGAGGCAAAATTTTTAATTAAGAGCATAAAGATATTTAGTAACCGTTTACAGGGTTTAAATCGTTTGTCGTTACCCGTTACCTTTCAGTCGTTAGTAATCGTTGATTTTGAGATAAAGGTAGAACATTATAATTTCATATACAATTATAAATCCTTTCTTTAAAATTACCAAACAAATTTGCATAAATTTTTTGCAATTTGCTAAATTACCCCGTTGAATTTCTTTTTTATCCAATTGGGGCTTTCATATCATTTTTATGTTGCCATGAAAAATTATTAAAGTATCAAACCAAACGACAAACGACAAACAACAAACAACAAATAAATTATTACATGAAGATAAATTTGTCATATTATTTCCATTGAAATTTACTATGAACGGGTACTATGATTTAATTCTTTACTAAAGTTCCAATATTTTCATTTAAAATTATTTTTTTCAGGTTTCCCTGTTTATCCATATCAAAAACTAATATTGGCATATTGTTTTCTTTGCACATCGTAAAAGCAGTAAGATCCATAATTTGCAGGTTTCTTTTATAAACTTCATCAAAAGTAATTTCGTTAAATTTTGTAGCAGTTTTATCTTTTTCGGGGTCGGCAGTATAAACTCCATCTACTCTGGTTCCTTTAAGTAAAACATCTGCTTCAATTTCTGCGGCTCTTAGTGCTGATGCAGTATCTGTTGTAAAATATGGATTTCCGGTACCTCCTGCAATAATTACAACTTCCTTGTTTTTTAATGCTTTTACAGCTTTTTGTTTACTGTAATATTCCCCAACAGGCTCCATGCGTATTGAAGTAAACACTCTCGCTTTTACTCCTGCATTTTCAAGTGCCGATTGAATTGCAATACTGTTTATTACAGTTGCAAGCATTCCCATTGAATCTCCTTTTACTCTGTCAAATCCTTTGTCAATACCCGATAATCCTCTAAATATGTTACCTCCTCCAATTACAATTCCTACCTCAGTACCAAGTTCTACAATTTGTTTTATATCCTTGGCATAATTATTTAATTTTTCGGAATCAATTCCATATTTAGTTTTTCCTAATAAAGATTCGCCGCTTAATTTTAATAATACTCGGTTATACTTATTCATTTAATATAAATAATAATTAAAATGTAAAGTTAAATAAAATGACTAAAATACTTAGAGTTTAAAATGACTAAAATATTTAAACTAATTTAATGGTGATAATGAGGTGATAAGAAATTGCCTTTTTAATTATTTTTATATTAGAATGACGATAATGCTTCTTCTTTAATTTTATAAATGGAACTACCCGTGCTTAACCATAAATAATCGTCTTTATCAAATTTTGCATAATTGAAATAACTTAATTTATCATCATAATTGCTTAAAAAAGGAACCCAAAAACTATTTTCATATGCAAATGTTAAAGAATAATGAATATGCGAAGCTGAAAGAAGTAGATTATTTTCATAAAATAATTTATAGTAATTATTAAACAAATACCAATTTTCATCATCAAACATTTCTATACCGGAATCAGTTTCAATCCACTTTTTGTTATTATTGTCAATATATATATATCTTACTGAATTATCTGTAATATTGGAATTTGATGTATTATAGAAACACCAATTTGAATCGTTTTCATATTTGAACAATCCTGCTCCTGTACTAAACCAAAAAGTATCATTGATTTTATCAACTGGGTGATAATAAGAATTATAATAAAAATAAGAATTAACATTAGTAATATCGTATAAGTCAAATAATAATGTCCATTCTCCATTCTCATATTTGTAAAATTTATCTGATGCTGTAATAAATAGGTCATTATTATTATCAATAAATACTTTACCAATGCTTGTATTCTGAAAAATAGAATTGTCCTGACTAAAATCTTTCCATGTGTTATTGTTAACATCAAATCTATACAATTTATTGTTAGCATTTATCCAAATATTATCATTATTATCAATTGTTAAGTTCCTAATATAATTATCTGTTAATATTGTATTTGAAGTATTATATACTGTGTGATTATCCCCATTAATATTTAATAAACCTTGCGTTGTTCCTATCCACAAAATGTTATCAGAATCAAAATCAAAATTAACAATACTCGCATTTGAGAAGAAATCTGCAATATTTATTTTTTCTATTATACAGTTATTTACTACTTCCTCTTCCTCTGATTTTCCAAACAAGTCATACTCTTTATCACATGAGAGTAACATTATTATTGGCATTATAAAAGTTAAGTAATATATTAGTTTGAATTTCATAAGTTCTAACTGTTTTTATTGTTTAACACATAGCATAAACCAAATCGTAAATGGAAAATTTTTGGTAATAAAACTCCTCTTGGAGTTGTAGTTGATCTTAGTTTTTCAGGTAATTGCGGATCGTCAATTTTTTCATACCCAATTTTAAACCTGTTTAACTCAATTGGGATATTAATGTTAAAATACATTTTTTCAGACAATCTAATATCAAGTGAAGGTAATAGTTCGACAGGTAGATAAAAAAAAGTAGTTCTTGAACGAAAAGCTGAGGAAGTAAGAGGTTTGTTAAGAATACTGCTATAATAAAACCTTGTTGAGAAACCTATATAAGGTCTTAATTTGGAGTCATTATTATGAAGAATATAATAATTAAATTGGTAACGCAATGATGCCTCATAACTAATTGTTGTAGAGCCGCCTGTTAAATCATTGTATCCTATTTCTTCTTTTGTAATAGTTGTTTTTGTTTGATTTACCTCAAAAGAAAATGGCATTAATTCAAATTCGTGGCTTATTTTTTTTCTTTTCTTTGTTTCAAGTGCCAATGAAATATTCCCAAACTTAAAATCATATCCATCGGTTGTATATGTGTAGCCATTTTGTGTGTAAATATCTTCGGGTTCATAATATTTACTGTTCACATATATTTTGAAATTTCTAACTTTTTTTGTTGAATCAGAACTTGCCGATATATTACTGCAATAAATTATCAGAAATATAAATAATAGTGTGTATTTTTTAATAATATCCATATTGATTTTTCAATATTTATTAAGTTAAATTATTCGAGTACAATGATAATACAATATAATATAATGAAATATATCGTATTTTTAAGTATTACAAATACAAAAATAAACCACATTAAAATAGCGATTTATTTCAGTCGTTATAATAATATAACAATTGAGAAATGTGGCAATAGAGCAACAAACACTTATTTTACAATCACAAAATTTTCCTGTTCTGTAATTTTTTCACAATAATTACATTTTAGAGCAATCTCTCCATCCTTTTTCAATACTTTAAATTTTGTAGAAACATTTTCGTTATTTGTAATACATTTTGGATTAAAGCATTTAATTATTTTTTCAATATTTTGAGGAGTATCAACTTTTGCTTTTTCAACAACCTTATAATTTTTAATAATATTAATATGAGCTTCGGGAGCAATTATCGATATTTTATTAATATCGTTTGTATCGGGATATTTTTCCGAAATTTTAATAATTCCTTTTTTACCAAGTTTTTTACTGTCGAAATTAGAGCCAAAAGTTATTTGTGTATCAATTTTATGTAATTCTAAAACTGTTAATACTTTAAATAATACTGTTGCAGGTATATGGTCTATAACTGTACCATTTTTAATGGCACTTACTTTTAATTCTTTTCTGTGTTCCATTTTTTTATGATATTAATTTTTTAAACCTAAAATTAAAGAAATAATAGCCTGGCGGGTATAAACACCATTTAATGCCTGTATAAAATAATACGCCTTTTTATTGTCATCAACATCTTCGCTAATCTCATTAACTCTTGGTAATGGATGTAAAATTTTCATATTGGGTTTTGTATTTTCAAGCATACTGTTTTTAAGAACATATGCATTTTTTACTTTTTCGTATTCAATAGGGTCGCTAAATCGTTCACGTTGTACTCTTGTTACATAAACAATATCGGCTTCGGAAATTATATCTGTAAATTCTTCGTGTTCAAAATATTTAATGCCTTTTTCTTCGAGAAACATTTTATATTCATTTGGCATTTTAAGCTGTTTTGGAGAAATAAAATTAAATATCGGATTAAAATTCGACATTGCCTGAATAAGAGAATGAACTGTTCTGCCATATTTTAAATCGCCTACTAAAAACACATTTAAATTTTCTAATGTTCCTTGTGTTTTCTTAATTGAATATAAATCTAACAAACATTGTGTAGGATGTTGATTTGCTCCGTCTCCGGCATTAACTATTGGTACTTCCGATACTTCACTTGCGTATCGTGCACTTCCTTCAATAGGGTGCCGCATAATAATAAGGTCGCTATATTGTGCAACCGTTTTAATAGTGTCTTTAAGAGATTCGCCTTTTTGTACACTTGTTGAACCAGAGTCGGTAAAACCAATAATTTTACCACCAAGTTTATTAATTGCACTCTCAAAGCTAAGTCTTGTACGAGTTGATGGCTCAAAAAACAATGAGGCAATTACTTTGCCTTCTAAAATGTTTTGAACCGGTTTTTTTTCAAATTCTTCAGCAATTTCTAATATTTTAAGATATTCATCTTTTGTATAATCGCTGATTGAAATTAAATTTCTGTTTTTCATTTAATTTTAATGATTATTACAAGTTAATAATATGTTTAAAATTGTAAAAAAAAGACAAGAATATGCCTTGATTTGAAACTTAAAAGTATAGAAGTTTTATTTAGAAACTACTGCTTTCACTTATTTATTTATAAAAGTTATTTACAGGTTAAGCATAAGAGTTTCATATAGTTTAAGCATTGAATTAACATCTTTTTTATTTACCTTTTCATTTGGAGAGTGAACATTTTCTTCTGCGGCTCCAATAAAACACCAATCAATTGGATATGGTAATTTTTGCAACTCACTGCCATCACTTCCGCCATTTTCTTCAACTTCAATTTGATAATCAATATTATAATCTTTTGCTATTGACAATATTTTCTCAAAATACTTTTTTCTTGGTATCATTTTATCCCGTTGCGATATTACAACGCCTTTCCCGGGTTTTACACCATTGGTTATCCATGTAATATCGGCAATTAAAGAATTTTTGATTTTATATGTTTCATAAATATACTTTGTAAGAACAGCAACACTTCCTCCTCCGTGTTCTTCCCAGCATGTAAATGCAATAATCCCATTCTCAAGAGTTTCAGATAGTTTCAACATTACCCAAATTCCTAATCTATTATCTAAAAAACACGATTGTATTGTTTCATTATCTTCAATAAACTCTTGCTTAAATATTAAAGATGTCCCTCTTTCAATATTTCTGTTATATTGATACGATAATTTCTTCGTTTCCTTATTTACTTTTAATTTACATTCTATATTTCCTGTTTTATCTTTTCCATGCAGAATAGTATTATTTTCTGTAACCGGACCACCAATTTTAATTATTTCCTTTTCATATCTAACATTAAACCCAACGCTATCCATGTGGGCAAATATCATTGTTCTTGGTTTCCCGAAGACCAGCATTAAGCAATCCTGAAAATCGTCGCCATAAACAAGTTGAGGTTGTGCTTTCCAGTTTTGCTTATTAGAATTAATATATTTAATTAAAAATTCTTTTATTCTAAATTCTTCTCCTGACGGAGAATGTATTTTGCATAACTCTTTTAAAAGTTCCATTTTATAATGTTTTCAGGTAAGTTGCTTTAATATCTTTTATTAATTCAAATTTATATAATATTTTTTCTGTCTTGCTCTTTTTTACAGATAATTCAATTTTACAATCTAAATCGAATTCTTGCTTAATTATTTGCAAGTCGTTATCCTTAATTAATTTCATAACGGTATTTAAGTTTTCGTAAGTAAACCCGAAAGAATAAATATCGCAAATATATTTTTCAATAATATCTGCATTATTAATTGCATCGGCAGCAGAAGTTTTATATGCATTAATAAGTCCGGGAATACCAAGTTTTGTTCCGCCAAAATATCTTACAACTATTATCAGAACATTAGTTAAGTTATTTGATAATATCTGCCCAAGAATTGGTTGTCCTGCTGAATTATTTGGTTCACCATCGTCATTTACCCTGTAATTATTATTATCCATTCCTAATTTCCATGCAAAACAATGATGTCTTGCATCGTGATATTCTTTTCTGATTTTTTTTTGTATTTCTTTTATTTCATCTTCATTTGCAACAGAATATGCTAATGATATAAATTTACTGTTTCTGTCTTTGAAAAACCCTTTTGCAGGTTTATTAATTGTAAGATATTTGTCCTCAATATCAGGCATAACTAAGAATAATGATTGCAAGAAATGAAATAAATATTCCAATCCAATTAATTGTTGACATTTTTTCTTTAAACACTAGTAATCCTATAATAACAGATAGTCCAACAATGCCTATATTGTTTATTCCAAACAATATTGAACTGTCAAATATATTACTATTTAGCGCTTTTATTATAAAATATATAGTGCCAAAATTTGTAAATCCAAGTAAAATACCAAAAAGATAAACATTAATATTTTTAAAGCTTCTAATTACCTTTTTATTAAAAATACCTGTTAAAATTCCGGTAATTCCAGCAGTCATAAATAGTATTGCACTAAACAGGGGTGTAAGGTCATTGTCAACATATTCTTGTTGCGAAAATTTAACAAACAAATCAACAAGCCCCATTCCAAAAAAAAGTATTATAGGTAAAAGAATTAGTTTTTTATTAATATTGTTGTTTTTCTTTTTGTAAATAGTTAATACAACAGCAATTACAGCAAGTATAATTCCAATTATTTTGAATCTATTTATTTCTTCATTATAATATAAAATTGAAAATAAAATTGGTATTATCACAGCCATTTTACTTGATACAGTTGTTACTGTAACACCAACTTTTTGCGATGATAATGCAATAACATAAAACATTACAATAAAAAATACTCCTATAAAAATTGCAGGAAGTAACCATTGTTGTTTAAAAATTTCGAGAAAATTTATTGGATTCTCATACAAAAAAAAGCCTAGTGCAGTAGCAATAATATAGTTTATGATTATTACACTATATGAATGTACATTAAACTTCGCTAATAATTTAAAAATAACAAATATCGAAGTTGCAGATAATATGCTGAATATTAAATAATAAATTTTACTAAAATTTTAAATTAAATAAAACAATAAGCATATTCAATTGCTTATTAAAATATAAGGCTTAAACGCATATTGGCAAAGATATAAAACTTTTACAATTACGATATCTAATTTATACTTGTACACGTTAATTTTATTTAAACTTATTAATTTCATGAATTTTAACATGAAAAAAAACAGTAGCTCCGCCTTTCCTGCCTGCCGGCAGGCAGGTAAGGCGGGGACAAGGATAAGAGCAGAGGTGGGTGTTGTTTAAATCTATACCCCGCACTGAAGGACGGGGCTAATGACTAAAATAGTTGTGAATTATATAGGTTAAATAGTTTTTATTTTAATTTTGTAAAATCAAAGTATTAGATTTTAATTTCAAAAAATAAGTGTAGAATGAAAGATTTTAAATGTTTAGTATCTCTTTTTGTTTTATTTTTTGTTTCTCAATTCTTGTTTTCGCAAGAGTATGAACAATACTTAGAAAAACTTGATAAATATTTTCAAAGTTCAATGCAAGAGTGGGAAGTTCCGGGAATGGCAATTGCAATTGTAAAAGATGATACAATAATTTTTGCAAAAGGATATGGACTTAGAAACATAGAAAAACCTGAAAAGGTAGATGAAAACACTATGTTTGGCATAGCCAGTAACACAAAGGCATTTACTTCCGCAGCACTGGCAATTTTGGTTGATGAAAAAAAAATAGACTGGGATGATAAAGTTACAAAACACCTCCCTTATTTTGAAATGTATAATTCGTACGTTACCAAAGAAATGACAATTAGAGATTTGCTTTGTCATAGAAGCGGATTAAAAACATTTAGTGGTGATCTATTATGGCATAGTACATCGTATAGCAGAAAAGATATAATAGAACGAATTAAATTCCTGAAACCAATTTATGGATTTAGAAGTCATTTTGGATATTCTAATCTTATGTTTTTAACTGCCGGTGAAATAATATCTGAAATTACAGGAATAAGTTATGATGAGTTTTTACAAAATAACTTTTTTGCTCCGCTTGAAATGAAAAACACCAATACCAGTATCAAAGAATTTAAAAATGTTGAAAATTTAGCTTCTCCACATGTGAAATTTAATGATAAAATTATTCCGATAAAATATATTAGTTGGGACAATATTGCTCCTGCCGGAGGAATAAATTCTTCTGTAATGGATATGTGTAAATGGATAAAATTACAATTACACAGAGGTATAATAAATGACAAAACATATTTCAGTAAAGAAGCATCGCATGAAATGTGGACACCACAAACAATTGACAGACTAAGTGCAACTGATGAAATTTTATTTCCAACCAAGCATTTTACTACTTATGGCTTAGGTTGGGATCTATTTGATTACCACGGCAGAAAAATTGTAAACCATAGCGGCGGACTTGATGGAATGATTTCACAACTAGTATTAGTTCCTGAAGAAAAATTAGGTTTTATAATTCTTACTAACAGCACAAATTATTTGCCCTACACGCTTATGTATAGCATATTAGATGTGTTTTTCGAGGAAAAAGGAAAAGATTACAGTTCAATATTTTTAAATTTTATAATACAAAATGAAGCGTATAAAAAAGATTTGAAAATAAAAACAGAAAATGAAAGAAACAATGAATTAAAACCTTCTTTTAAACCTGAAGAATATGCAGGAACATATAGAAGTGATCTATATGGTGATGCAACGGTAAAATTAAATAACGATACATTAGTTTTACAATTTGTTCCTGCTCCTGAATTTACATCAAATCTTGAACATTGGCAATTTGATATTTTTACTGTTGAGTTTGAAAACTTCCCGTCTTTACCTTCAGGAACGATTGATTTTATAATAGATGACAGTGCAGAAATACATGAAATGAGAATTGAAATTATTAACCCCGATTTTGATTTTACCGAGTTGAAATTTATTAAGATTAAATAATTGATCATTAAAATGGATTTTAGAAAATCAATTTTTATAAGTGTTTTCATTTTATTATGTTTTTCTGTTTATTGTAAAGATATCTCCGACGTTGTTTCCAGTTACAAAAATGCTAGAATGGTTTTTTCGGGTAAAGTAATAGGCATTCAGGAATTAAAGTCGAATATTGAAAATGATACTGATTGTTTTAAAACAACTTTACTGATTGAATTTGAAATTGAAAAAATATATAAAGGAAGGTGCTTAGAATGTTTTATTATTATAGACACCATAAGTGTTGAAAATAAAAATTATTTTTCAATTTCAGATAAATACCTTATTTATGCTATAAAAAATAAAACAAAAAAAGAAGTAAATTATCATACAATTCGTACAAGAAGTTTTACTTCGGAAAAAACACAAGCTGAATTAGAAGAATTAAGTAAATATGTTGATAAAAAGATATTTCGAAGAGTAAAAGGACCTGTTCCAAAGTATAGATTTATATCAGGCGCATGCAATTGTTAATTACTTTTACTATTTTTCATATTTTCTTTTAATTTATATTAAAATATATTGCTTACTTTAGTGTTTTAAAATTTATATATTTTTTAATTATGCATATTGTTATTGCCGGAAATATTGGTGCAGGAAAAACAACATTAACAAAATTACTTGCTAAACATTATAAGTGGATTCCTAATTATGAAGATGTTGATGATAATCCTTATTTAAATGATTTTTATGAAGACATGCAACGCTGGTCATTCAATTTGCAAGTATATTTTTTAAACAGCAGATTTGATCAGGTTCTGAATATTCATAAAAGTGAAAAAACTGTTATTCAAGATCGTTCAATATATGAAGATTCATATATTTTTGCTCCCAACCTACATGCAATGGGATTAATGTCAACTCGCGATTTTGAAAATTATTTTACTCTTTTCAAATTAATGAGTTCACTTATTGAACCACCTGATTTATTGATATATTTAAGAGCTTCTGTTCCAAGGTTGGTTGAACAAATTCAACAAAGAGGAAGAAAATATGAAAATTCAATTAGGCTTGATTATTTAAAAAGACTTAATGAACGTTATGAAGCATGGATAGGGAATTATAGTTTGGGAAAATTATTAGTCATTGATGTTGACAATACAGATTTTCGCAATAACCCTGAAGATTTAAGTGATGTTATCAATAAAATTGATGCTGAATTATTTGGATTATTCTAAATCAACCCCAAATTAGGTAACTACAAACAATAACCAGAAATAAGAAAATTTACAAAAGCTATACGTAAGTGTAATGATAGAGCACTTTGCAAGGTTATAATTTATTCAGTATTATTATTATCAATTGATTCAAAATCGTATAAATTGTTCCCGTTAAAATTAATTTCTCTTTTCTTTTCGTTGAATATAAAATCTATTATAATACTTTTAACTCCATTGAAATTAACTTCATATTCATCTTTTTCTAATATGTAATGCTCATCCAGTACATTGTTAATTTTAACACTATATATTCCTGCTTGTGGAATGCTTAAAATAAAATATCCGAATTTATCACTTAATACTGCATAAGTATCTCCATCGGGAGAAACAGCAGTTACTCTTATCCCTTCAATGTCAACTTTGCCCTCACTACTGTTTTCATCGCGGTTAATCACTATTTTTCCTTGAATTTTAAAACTTTCAACTAAAGGTATCATTCTGGTTTTATCCTCACTAACATCAATTTCCTGAACATCTCCGTTTAAGATGTAAAGGTCTTTGAGGTTTTCAAGAGGTAACAAGTTAATAATATATTTTCCTTCGGGTAAGTTTTTATATGTAATAACTCCATCAGGGTTTGAAATAAGGCTTTTTTCAATAAAGTTTGTTTTAATTTGCTCAATATTTCTGTCACGCTGTAATGTGAGCATGATGTTGGGAATAGGAGGCTCGTTTTCATCTTTAATCTTATTGCCGTTTATATCGTGAAAAAATACAAGGTCAAGGTCATAATATTTTAATCGTGGTTGTGGTAGATCAAATGATTTTCTAACACCAACAAACAAATTGAAAATACGATTAGTAATTCTGCCGTATTTTTCATCGTCGCGAGTAATTGAATAAATATTATTAGATAAATAAAATGTCCATCCTTTTTTCAGGAAAAAATGAAGACTTGTATTCAAATTAATATTTTCTCTGCCCGATGGCATTCTGTAAATATAATTTGCATAAGCACTAAATTTAATAGTCCTGTTATTGAAATACTTCTCAAACTGTGGTCTTACCTGTATCGACTCAGAATTAATCATTTCTCCTTCGTACATTAATTGCTGCATTGAAATGTTCATAGGACCATTTAAATAAAATACAGTAAGTCGCCAGTATTTGCTGTAATAATTAATACCAACTCTGATATTTTTTTCAAATCGTAATGTAATTGGTTCAATTAAAGTGTCATCAGAAGTATAAGAAGCATTTAACAACCCAAATATTGCATAAGGAGTAATAGATTTTTCATTAGATAATTTAAATCTTGTAGAGCCATACAGCCCATAGTTGTTATTAATAAAATTGCTGGTAAAACCTGTATTTGAATTATATTTGTTTTGCAATATTGAATTAAAAATAGGACCAATCTGATAATATATATTCCTATTTCTCGAATATCCGAAAGTTGCTCTTCCAACTTGATTTATGTTATAACTGGGACTTTGGTAAAATTTAAGTGGATATCTTGTTTGAAACATTTTATATCTGTCAAAAACAAGATTAACATTCATATTTTCGTTGATTTTATAATCACCATAAGCACCCCATCTGGAAACATTACTGTTTCTAATATAATTATAAATTGTGCTGACATTAGTGATTCTAAATCTGATATCTTTAAAATTTAAAGCATAAAAAGCACTGTAAGCATATCCTATAGTTGTTGTATCATTAGTATTTGCCCAACTGTAATCATTAAGACTTATAAATTTTGTTTGAGTTGCCATTAAGGTTAATCCAACTGTGTGATGTTTTAAAAATGAATAACTTCCACCTAATAAATATGAAAAAGCATTGTAATCTATTGCATTATTATCTTCGTAAGTTAATCCGGTATTTAAAGATAAACTATTATTAAGCTTTCTATAATAATGAATTGAAGCTCCATAATCAGGATTAAAGCGACCTTGAGTAGCCAAAAGTGAAAATGAATTATTTTTATCCAATGTGTAATGTGCTTTTATACCTCTACCCGGGATTCCATGTAGTGAGTTGCCGCCCATATTATCGCCAATTTCAATTATTTTGTCTTTATCAATGTACCTTACATTAAAATATGTGTTTCTTGCCAAAGTAATGTTTTGGTCATTAAATGATGTAAACATAAAATTTCTACCTGTAAACTGATATGAGATTTCTCTTTGTTGGGGGAGCAAGATAAGCCCAAAAACAGTAGTATTAAATCTGGCAGGAGAATTTGAAAGTAAATTCAAAAATTGCACATCAATATTTAAAGGTGTAGCACGTTGGTCTTTAATGTTTTCATACCTGCTTTCTAGTCGGTTAAAATATGCCTTATCCGTTCTTTGATAAAAGTTTGTTGAACTTCTTACCTGAATTGCTGATTCTTTCCATATTTGATTTAAAATACGTTCTTCATTTGAACCTAGTTTACTATTATATTTTACTTTGTAAATTATAGTTGAGTCAGTATTTGCAGGGATATCTATATATGTGAAGTTCTTGATGTTGTCAAACTCCATTATTTCCAATAGTTTGCCAATTTTAAATTCAAGCTTAATTATTTCATTGGTATTTCCTCTGTTTTTAAGTTTTATTTTTAAGTTAACAGTTTGCTTAAATTCATTAAAAAATATGTTTTTATTATCTATAAACATATCCCACCCTCTTTTGGCAGGAATACTTATGTAATTGTTTTCGGAATAATTTTTTTCTTTGTATTTAAAATCTGCATTTATAATATAGGTTTGGTTTCCTATTACATCACGGGGGATTGATATCCTAAGTGGAATATAAATACTTTCACCCGCTGGTATTGTATGACTTTCGGTGGGAATTGCAATTAGTTTGAAAAATTCAGGTATAATAATTTTCAGATTTCCTGTAATAGCTCCTGTTGTTTTATTGTCAATTTTTAAAACATTGAAGTAAAGTGAATCCGGCGATTGGTGTATTTTTTCTTTAATAAAATATAGTTCAACATCTTGAGGTAAGGAGTCCTTACTCATCTCTTGTCCTAATAAATAATTACTTATTAAAGCAAAGGACATAAATACTAATATGTATAATGATTTTTTAAAAAATTTCATTTGTTAACATAAATAGTATATTAAAACTCAAAATCCCGGACCTGTTGGTATTAATTCTAATTCAATTTCTACAGTATAATAATCTCCGGGATATCCTAAAAGTGTACCATTTGCGATACCACATTCATAAGAAATATTTATTTGATGATTTGCCCAGTCAAGGTTATTAAAATCCGGTGGTGTTACAGGGTTTTGAGTATATTGCACAAGGTCAATCCAAGCTATTGTAAGGTCTTGTAATCCTGTATAAATAGTAGTCGCAGCAGGAGGAAGGCCAATATTATTAGTAGCTTCAAGCTGTATTGAATTTAATGGCAGATTAAATACATCTCCTTCAATATTTGCCTGAGCGTTAAACGACCTAAATCTTAAAGTAAAACCTTCAAGTGTTGCACCAAGAACATTATTATCAACCATAGTTATACCCAAAATAGTACCATTGTTAATTTGTATCCCATTCTTATAATCATCTATAGAATTAAAGTTAAAAGGCAAATTACCACCATAAATTACTGATAATCTTGCAGAATTGAATTGACAAGATGAATTATTCCATAGGAATAAACAATATATTATTAATATTGATTTTAATAACCAATTCATTGACGTTATTTATTTTACCTGATATATATATTTATAAAAAAAGTGCAAAAATTACAGTACTTTTTGCACTTTTTTTAATAGTAAAATAATTAACTATTAATTATCAATTGATAAATCAAATAATACGTTAATAACATAACGGTCAGGAGTAGGAGAAGGTTGTTGGTCAATTAAATTCTGAGCATTCATTGGTGTTGTTACACCCTCAATTGTACCACATCTCCATACAAATTGAAATGAATTATCAGTTTCATCACCTGCATTTGCTTGAGTAGCAGAATCATTGTCTTCAATGATAACTACAGGATATTGCTGTAAAGCAGCAACTTCAGTTGCAGAGGCCGTTGGAGCACTCCAAAGTTCTTCTGCAGCAGTAGTTCCCTGAGCACCACCTGTTTCAAATACATGAATACCATTGTTTACTATGCTAAAGCCCACGTTGTCAAGCAACAGGATGTTAGCAGGATTATCAGTTCCAATAAAAGTAGCTTGTTCTGCTCCATAAGTAATATTCCAGCGTGTAGACGATGCTACAACGAAATCTGTTACATACATAGGATCGGAAGCTGCTGCTCCGGCAGATGTTGATGTTGCCTGATCTCCGGAAATACCTAATTTGTACTGATCTATGGTGTTGAAAGTAAATTCAATGTTTCCACCATTAGAAATTGTCATTCTTAAAACCTGATTTAAGTTTACTGCAACAGGAATAACATTTCTGTCTCTTACTGCCTGTCCAAAGCTAATTTGAAAAATTAACAAAGCTACAGGAATTAATAATAATTTTTTCATGATTTAAAATTTTAAAGTTTGTTCTATTTAATACGATAAAACCGTATGTATGTTACAAAATTAATATTTTTTTTTTATTAATCAAATATTTTTGATTATTTTTACATTGAAATTGAGATTGTTTTAAATTCTTTAACAAAGAAATATGTTTAAAATTTTAATTATTTTCATTTTTGTATTGTTTTCATTACTTGCTATGTCACAGGATTTTGAGGTGGCACCTGTGCTTATTAATTTCAAAGCCGAATCAGGAACAGTTCAAACCACAAAACTTACTGTTAAAAATTATGCAAACACCAAGCAAAAATTTGAATTAAAACTATCGGACTATATAATTAATGAAGATGGAGCAAAAAAGTCTATGCCTGTAGGAACAACAGATAGGTCTTGTGCAAATTGGATAACTGTAAATCCTTCTTTTATGGAATTAAATCCAAATGAATCGAAACAAGTTGATGTTATTATGACAGTACCCAAAACACAAGGAGGAACAAAGTGGGGCATGATTCATGTGCAGGTTGCAAAAGAAAAAACGGCTATTGATGCTGATAAAGAAATGGCTACAGGAATTGTTGTTGTTCCCAGAATAGTTGTTTTAGTTAAACAGTCACCAAAGTCTAATAATAATTATTCCGGAAAAATTGAAGATTTAAAGGAAATTACAAAAGAAGGTGACGATTTTAGAAAGTTTGAAGCAAAACTAATAAACGATGGAGATAAAGTA
>Ga0307990_1000250_pt1 | contig 51530 bp, 46 predicted proteins | sample EllFjometagen129_FD_203168 | JGI IMG/M metagenome (GOLD analysis project Ga0307990, IMG submission 203168) | Marine microbial communities from Ellis Fjord, Antarctic Ocean - #129 | ecosystem: Environmental > Aquatic > Marine > Unclassified | place: Southern Ocean | collected 2014-10-08
GTCAGAGAACTGAGAAATACGATACAAAATGAACTCCGTGCGTCACAGATGCAGACAACAAACTCCAACAAACAAAAACGAAGAAAAAAAACGGTTACATGCAAGAACCTAACCGGAAACTACTGCAAAATATGATGAGATCCTTTTTTACGTTTGTACCTGCAACCGTAAAGTCGAAAAACCTCCATCTGTACTTTCCAATTAGTAGGCGCTATTCTTGGCATTTATGCTACCTGCAATGAATATTTCTCAAATCCAATCATTTCTGTTTTAGGAATGATTGTATTGTTTTGCTTTTCATAGCCGCACTCGGCGAGATATTCATCCAAGGTGCCTATTTGACTCATTTCTTTGAATTGTATTTGGATAACTTCTAAAAGATTCTTCTTGGCCTCTTCACTAGTTTTCCCTTGGGATATAAAATCCAATTCAGGGCATTTAGCAATATACCATTTGTCTTTATGCCATACTTCAATGGTTACATTTAGGTCCATTTTAAAAAGCCTCCTAATCATTTTCCAGGGGACGCTGTTTCTGAATGAACATACGGATTCCTGTTTTTCAGCTCAAGTAATGTAATGGGGGACGAGATGAAAGCTCAAAGCTCAATGCTCAAAGCTCAATGGTGAAAGGTGAAAGCGCAAAGGTTTTGTTCCTCTGCATTATTGCCATCAAGTCAATGCGTAATAATTAGTTTTTTTGACACGGCCTGATGGAGCATGAATGCCTCTCAGCACACAGAAACAAGGAACCGCCCCAGTCGATCTTCCAAACCTACACCTTCTACGCTGCAGATTCTAATTCAACTTCCTCAATTCTTGACAATAGCTTAGGTCGAATGTTCTTTATTGCCACATACGCTACTTTTCCATCTTCGGATTCTATATTCCTTCCCAATCCAAGATTATATTCCTTTAATTCCTTGTCAAACTCTGGCAATAGTACGATTTCAGCAAAATTGAACATTTTTCAAAGGTCTCATATTTTTTTACATTCGGTTTGAAGCTGAACGATATATTTCCTTGTCCCGTCTCGGTCCTACTGCCAGAACAAAGACAATTACTTTTTTGTTGAGAACCTGATAAACGACTCTAAAATCTCCGATTCTCAGCTTTCGGAAGTCTTTGAGATTGTTTGATAATGGTGCCCCAAATTTTTCAGGTGCCCTGGTAAGCTTTTCATTGATTGTCCGCATGATTCTTTTTGCAGCGGCAGGCCCCACACTTTTCAGGTCATTGTCAACGTCTTTATGATAAATTATTTCCCATGTCATTTTGTATACTTATCCATCATTTCGTCATGGGATATGGTCTCCAAAGGATTAAAATTTTGAATGCGGGCCAGTGCAAGTGCTGTCAGTCTAAGATCTTCTATCTCTTCTTCCATTGCTTCGTAAGATTCGACAGACATAAGAATTGCCTTGGGGGAATTATTCTTCAGAATGATTAATTTGTCAGTTTCGCCGATTTCAATGGAATTAAGTGTTGCAGCCGTATTCTTTGAAAGCTGTGTAGAGGACAAATAGTTTTTTATTCGCATAATGATACCCTTTTTATTATTGTAATTATTATGACAATAACACTCATTATTGCATTCGTCAATTTAAATGTTGTCCTCGGGCACGTCCATTGGTTTATTGGTTTCTCATTTTTGGTATTTTGTTTCCAGATCGGGCCCCCGGTTAAATTCGCTCTGCTCGTCTTCTACGAAAAATTTAACTGGGGGAATAATGGGGGACGTTGGCAGGTTTGTAAGGTTATTCACGTTTCTGCCCCAGAAGGGCGTACTCGGTACATAGTGTCTTACCCCTTGTTACAACCTCGTGAACGCTCATTCGTTTAACACCCAAAAACCTTGCCACATCGGCTGCCGGGCACCCTATTTCCTCAACAGCCAAATAGGAAAAAATAGCTCTTGCTTCGGATGGTTTTTTTTGTCTACTTCGTGAGCAAATCAATTCCGGGGACACCCCAACTTTGCCGGCTACCACCATTATCAGATCATCGATTGTTTTCTTTGGTCTGTATTTCCTTTCAAGAAATTTTTCGGATTGTTGAAGTGTTGCGCTGACAAAATTCCCACTACCCAGAATCCTTTCATCAGATAGTTCCCTTTCTTCTCTCTTACGTCGCAATAGAGCTTTTTTGTCCCCGACGGCACTCAAGTATGCTCAAAGTAAGAATCTGAGGGACATCCTTGACTATATTGAATAACTCTCTTTTTTTATGATCTGAGGGACGCCAGTGACCCCAGTTAAAGCATGCATTGGACGTTGGCACTTTGTCACTATATTTCTCAACCGCGCTAAGACCGCTAAGGATTTTATTTTGGGTCCTTCCACGATTGATGAGCCTTATCCAAACGCTACGGCAACCGAGCGGGATCTGGTCTATTATCGAAAATAGCATGCACAACTATCTCCTTTTCTTCAATGATGTAAAAGATTGAAAAAGGAAACCGTCTCACCAAGGCACGCCTGAAGTGATCATGGTGTTTGGCATACAATTTCGGCATCTGTTGGATTGTTTCGATTGCAGCTTCGACGCAGTCAAGAAATTCCAATCCCAATCCCCTACGTTGCGCTTCATACCATTCAAAGGCAATATGTAAATCATCTTTGGCTCTGGCAGAATAGCGGAGTCTCATCAATACGTTTCCCGAAGCTCCTCATGCACTTCTCGCCAGTCGTGCAGTTCCATTTTGCCCTGTTTGTACTGGCTGTATCTCCTTTCAAGCTCACTCTTCTGCCACTCTGGCATAGGAAGTTTGCCTCTTTCCAGAGCAATTGAATCCCAGATGTCCTGAGCCAGAATCAGCTTTTGCGGAAGACTCAATTTCTTTATTTCAGATGCGATTCTATCCGTTTCCATTTTTTGCCTCCGTATGTGGAATGTAAAGGGGGACGTTCGGAAAAGGCCATGGGGGACGTTGTTACCTTCTGACTTTATTTATCAAGAAACCCCTATGTTTTATAAATATTGTCGTGGTGATCAAGATCAAGTAGCGTTACTATTTTTTCATCTTTGTTAATTTCATAAATCAACACAAAAGACCCACCTACGTGCACCCTTCGCTTGTTTTGCAAAGGCTTTCTTAAGGGCTTGAAACGGTAAAGATTATCAAGTATCTCCTGCACTTTTCTATCTATCAGCACAAGTAATTCTCTGTCTTTTTTCTTGAGCTTCTTTAATTTCCTGTCAAGATTTTCCTTGATTGCAAGTTTATACATTTAATCCATATCTTTTGCTGAAGTCTTCGACCATGACTTCTTTTTCGAAGTCAATATCTCTCATCCGTAAGATAAATTCATCGCGCAACTCAGGCTCTTCCATAAAACTTTTCTTTATCAGAGCCACGTCACGCTTTAAATCAACTAGCATTTTATAAATGTTTTCAAGAGTGATGTTTTGTTGAGCAGGCATCTGCTTAACCTCCTTTTATCTGTCCTTCCTAAAAATACATCCAGCCATAAAAATCAACAAATTTTATCCTTTCAACAAAAAATGCAGATAGTTTTCGGAATGGTCCAAAAGGGAGAGGAAAGGGGTCAGCCCTCGAAAATAGAATTTAGCTTGTTTACCTGACTCCTTATCTTCTTGTTCTCCTTCATCAATCTCTCTATCTTTATGCCACTATTCTTGAACCGCAAAGGCGCGAAGGACGCTAAGTTGTATTTTTGTTTTTCTGATCAGAACGGATGATCATGAAAAAGTAACAGGCCCTGCGGGTACAATGTTTTTCTTGGCGTGCTTTGCGTCTTGAGCGTAGCGGGCGGTTGAGTTGTAGATATTCTTGAACCGCATCCTGTAAATCCTGTCTGATATATAAGTTTCTGAAATTTCAAAATTGAATACGTTCATCAACAGTACAAAAGCATGAAGGCCAAATTTCCAATTTCTACTTTCTATTTTCAACGTTCCGTGAACGGTTACAAAATTATTAAACTAATTCCGTAATTTCTTCACTCTTCAATTGCCCAATCCTCGACTTTCAATTTACCAATCCGACCAAATTCTTTTACATTATGAGTAACAACGGTTAGCTTGTTTGCCATAGCAATAGATGCGATCTGAGTATCTCTTTCACTGATCACCATACCTTCTCTTTCAAGTTGTGCCCGTATAATAGCATATTCCCCGGCCGCCATCTCATCAAAGGAATATAGGCCTAGTAACGACGATATCTGTTTTATTTTCAATCGTCTTTCTTTCTTTTTAATCGGGGATTTTTCTATTCCGTACAATACTTCAGCCAGGGTAATGGTTGATAGGGATAAATTTGCTGGAGTGTGTTTTTTAATCCGGTCGATTACTCTCTTATCACCACGCATCCAATAACTGATGATATTCGTATCGAGCAAGTACATCCTCGGTTAATCCAAACTAAGGTTTTTTGATGGCAACGCTTCAGGTGTTTTGAAATCCAAATCCACAGGAAAAGCATCCCAGAAACCCTCCGGCCACCTGTTTCTTTCAAGTGGTTCAAGGATTACCCTGTCACCATTTTTGCTAATTTTTACTTCATTTCCTTTAAAACGAAACGCTTTGGGTAACCGAACCGCTTGAGATCGACCGTTTTGAAATATTTTTGCTATTGATTCCATAGCTTGTCCTCTCCTCACGATATTGATATATACCAATATATACCATTTATCAAAAAGTCAATCATAAAAACTTGACCCCCAAACCCACTTTGAGGAGTATAAGCCAATTGTGATCGCTGTCACCCAGCGGTTACAATGTTTTTCTTGGCGTGCTTTGCGTCTTGAGCGCAGCGGGCGGTTGAGTTGTAGAGGTTCATATTCCTTTGAACCGCAAAGACGCTAAGGACGCTAAGTTGTATTTTTAGTTTATGCAAGTATATCCCTCAACTTTGGGTCATTGAGTTTTGGGACGTTGCGACTTAGCTGCATTAGTTTAATGCCTCCCGTACTTCTTTGTAACTGTCAATCTGAAGCCTTTTGATATATTCTTATTCGTCCAATCTCGACTATCCACAATTCTCCCTCCAAGGGCATTTGACTGGTTGCGCGAAGGAACTGCTGAACCAACTTTTCAAGTAAGTCAAGACTTGGATTTCGATGGAATCGAATCACTACAATACCACAAGACTTATCGGGAGGAAAACGAGTTACTTCTGAAAAATCCAGGTCTAATGTGACTAAACAGCGCCGTTCCTTGCAGCATACTTCATAGATACATTGATCGGATGCTCCCTGAAGTAATTCCTGACGAACTGTTTATACATCGTGTTCAGCCTTTTCAAAGATATGTTGTGTTCTGGTACCAAAGTTTTCATCGAGTTTAAATTTCATACCGCGGCCTCTGTTGGAATTTCAACATACCGTTCACGTGTCATTTCTGCTCCGTAGGCAATGGCGGCACGAAGATCCTCGATTGTGAGTTGAGGGTATTCTTCCAGGACTTCCTCGGTAGTCATACCGTTGGCCAAAAAGTCGAGAATGAGTGAAACCCAGATTCTGGTACCACGAATACAAGGTTTGCCAAAACAAACATTGGGATCTATTGAAATACGCTCAAGAAGAGGATTCATAAATTAGTACCTCCTATCTGATCTAATATCCACGCTACTTCTTTGCTCGATAGATTCTTAAGCATATTGGAAGCTCAATGGAGGTCTCTCAACACACAGAAACAGGGCAAGCTACCGCCATTTGGGTGAAAAACACCAGACTTACTAACAAGATTTATATTTTAACCGCAGACTCACGCAGACTTACACAGACAAATACCTGGCCGACCCCAGTAAAATAGGCTCTTGCCCCAGAGGAATATGGTTTACATTCCCAGGGCAGGCATTTAACGGGGCAGGCTTGGCCATATATTAACTGTCTATGCCCTTCGGGCAAAATGAAATTATACCTTCAAATATCACTGATGAACAATTCAAAATTGATAAATATTTGGCTAAACTGCCCATAAGCAAAAACAAGTATCCTTTCGCGAAGCGAATGTATCTGCGTCCATCTGCGTGTGTCTGCGGTTAATTCTCTTCCTCAGTGTCTTTTGAGCTTCCGGCCTTTGACTTTTCAGCATGCTTTTTGATGTAGGAATTACCAGGGGCCAGTATAATTGCCAGGTTAAACTCGTCAACAGGGCGGATGGAAGGATAATGGCTTATCGGGCCGGCTGTGGCCTCAGGGTAGTAGCGCACCAACTGATCGATTATCCAACCAAGGTTGAAATGGTACCAGGCATTGGTCGGCTGAAGGATTACTGCCTGGAAATATGAGTCAAGGGCCATCAGTCCATTACTAAAAGCATCTTTCCCGGGTTCAAAGACCCATTTGCCTTTGACATACTCCCATTTTCCATCCTTCCAGCATTTACTCATGGCCCGGGCATAGTAGCGCCCCAGTTCACAGTGATAGGCGGCGTTTGACGGGTCGCAGTCAATGGATTTTATCAGGTCTTGCGGTATCATCGGGCCTGTTGAGCTTTTGTATAGGTTGAAATATTTTTCTCCCTGGTACGCGCTGACCACGGTAACGGCAAGACCTGCCAGAAGAATAAAAATCATGGGATACACTACCAATTTCATCCGGGGATGGAGTGAAATGTTTCGTACTGGAATGGAGGGATTAACAACAACCACTGTAAGGCCGAGGATTATGAAAAAGAGCATGGCGTTTGCCGGTATATGGAAGTTAAAGGTCACCATATTTTGGAGCAATATAAATACCGCCCCGGTCACTGCCCCGAGGGTTATGCCTGTTACAAAGGGATCTCTCCTTCTGTGCCATAGCAGAAGCGTCTTTATGAGCAGAAATACGATTCCTCCAAAAAATAGAATGGCCCCGGGCCACCCTGTATCTGCCAGCATTTCCATGTAATCATTATGCGCATGAGTATAGCCCCATGTCTTCATGGTGGTATATTTTGAATAAATGTGCTGGAAATTCCCCAGCCCGACACCAAAAAAGGGGAAATCCCTTGCAATATTAAGAGTATCCTTTGAAATAATAGTCCTTGAATTAGAAGTGAAACGGATATCCGCAAGGGTTGAGAGCTCTTTCAAGACCGGATCTATTCCTATCCAGATAAGCATGGCAAAGATCAATCCCAGGATGACCGCGCCTATCTTCTTTTTTTTCCTTTGAGACTTTTTTATTCCAAGGATGGTAAAAAAGAAGACCATGGAGAACAGAAAACACAGGATGCCCCCCCTGGATAGAGAAAAAAACAGGGACAGTCCCATAATCACGATCAAAAAGATGAGCAAGCTGTTTTTTGAAAGGTGAGACTCAATAACAGAGAGGCGGTGACGCCAACTGCCTGCAGGAATAAATGAGCGATTAAGTAACTGAGCAATCAAGAGACCGATGCCTAAGGGGATCACCATCCCCATATAGCCGGCAAAGTGATTGGGGTTTACATAAGGGCCGAAATAGTTGCCGATCTTGTATTTTGACAGCCAGAACCAATAGATTTTGTTGGTTCCGCTTAACATCTGCAGAATTCCCAGAAAGGCTACAATGGTCCCTGTTATTATAATGGCAAAAACAAGCCGTCGCATCTGGTCTCTGGTCTTTATGTTATTGATTATTAGAAAGAAAACAGCAACATAGGCAAAAACCTTGAGAAGCTCATCCCTGGTAGCATGAGAGTAGATGGAAAGCGGTCTGTTGGCGCTGATTTTATCTGATGCGTTAAGACTTGCCTCCTGCACCCCGTATCCGGGTACAGTTTGAATATAGAGATCGTAGGTATTGGGCGATATGTGCTCGATCACTGACGGGGATAATGGGACCATCTGGAAAAGGCAAAGCAGAAAAAAAAGGCAGAGGAGAAGGTTTAAGGGGGTTTTAACAAATGAAAGCCGGAATCCGGAGGAAGAGCGATTTACATATATGAGCTTCAGCAACCATACGAGCAGAAGAAAGAGGATGACAAGCTCCATCACCGTGTAGGCCCAGACATGCACCGTGCCAAAGGCAAGGGGGGTGAAGACGATGAGGAAGATGAGGCCGTATTCGATAATTATGTTATAGATTGTTGATTGTTGATTGTTGATTGTTGATTGAAAAATCATCCTATATCAACTTCTCTTCCCTCGATAACAGCCTGCGGGATATCACGGACCATCTTTTCCGCTCTGTCTATTCCTATTATTTTTGCCGTTTCTTCTACTGCACGGGAGAGAATGGGCGGCCTCCCGTCTCTGGAGTGCGCATCAGAGGCAATGATATGGACCAGATCGGAGGTGATCATCTTCCTGGTGATTTTTTGTATCTCCCGGTTGAATTCCCCGGTTATGCTCATGGCAGTCACCTGTGATAAAACACCTGCCTTGATAAATTCAAAAAGGAGCCTCTTATTCCTCATGATAGTCAAATTTCTTTCCGGGTGGGTCAGGATGGGGATAATATCTTTTGATCTGAGTTCCCGTATTAAATCTTTAACACGGGGAAAAAGGAAATAGTCAGGTAACTCCAGACAGAAATAGCGTATGGGTCCGGTTGATGGATTGATGGTTACATCATCTATTTTGGAAATAATGTCCGGTTGCAAATGGACCTCGGCACCGGGGAGGATGGTGAGCGGCACGATACCGGTCGGATTGGTTGCCCATCTGGTTTTTCTTATGCGCCCGTTAAGCTCTTTGATCCTGGATAAAATAAGTTTTTTCGCAGGTTCGTATACCCCAGGTTTTATATGCGGGGTTGCCACGATGGTATGAATCCCGTCTCTGAAGGCCATCTCGCACATCTGGAGGGATTCTTCCCATTCCCGCGGCCCGTCATCCACATCAGGAAGTATGTGACAGTGGAGGTCGATCACTGAGGCTCAGGTACTTTCCTTTTCCTCTTCCCCGTAATAATGGCCATAATACTTTTTATATCTGTAGTATGAATAGTAGTAGCTCTCTTTTTCAAAATCCATATTATTTAAGACACATCCGATAATTTTGGCTTCCACATCGGAGAATTGCTGGATTGCCCGCTGAATGGCGGGCTTTGGTGTGGAGCCGGCATTGACTACCAGGACCACCCCGTCTGTAACAGCAGACAGAATAGCGGCATCGGCTACTGAGAGTATAGGAGGAGAATCAATAATGACCATGTCGAAATCATCCTTAGCTCTCCCGGACTCAAGCAGTTCTTGCATTCTTTTTGATCCAAGAAGCTCTGACGGATTTGGACAACTTCTGCCGGCAGTGAATACTTCAAGGCCGGTGATTTTAGTTGGTTGGGGCCTTGACTCATTCCCGGCCAGATACTCGGACAGTCCGGGAGAACGATCAAGACTGAAGAGTTCGTGAATCCCTGGCTTCCTCATGTCCCCGTCTAATAAAAGGACCTTTTTCCCCATCTGGGCAAAGGAGACGGCAATATTGGCAGCCTGCAATGTCTTTCCATCCCCTGGAAGCGGAGATGTTATCAGGATGTGCTTTTTTTCAACATCAGGAGAAGAAAACATGAGGTTTGTCCTGATGGTCCTGAAGCCCTCAGCCACATTAGACTTGGGGTTGGAATGAGCTATAATCTCGTCACCAGGCTTATCAATCTTGAACTTGCTTACCACGCCCAAAAAGGGGACCTTAAAGTATCGCTCAAGTTCATCAGGTGTATTTATGGTATTATCCAGGTATTCAAAGAAAAAGGACATTCCCACACCAAGGGTGAGACCTACTATTATTGCCAGAAGGAAATTCCTGGCTTTTTTTGGTTTCACCGGGTAATCAGGGATTCTGGCCGGATCAACCACCATGATGTTGGTTGCCTCCAATCCCTCGGTAAGACCGGCCTCTTTTACCCTTGTAAGCAGTGATTCATACAGGGAACGGCTGGTATCCATATCTCTTTTTAAGGAATTGTATCCTATCTGTTTGGCATTGAGGGCCAGGGCCTCTCTTTTCTTTTCCTCCATGGCCTGCCGGATGGATCCCTCTTCGGCCAATGCCACCCGGTATTCAGTTTCAACGCTTTGCAGGATCTTTTTCACCTCCTGGGCGATTTTCTTATTTATACCTTTCATGGCTGCGGAGAGCCTGACCATCTTGGGATGTTCTTTGCCGTATTTATTGGATAAATTGTAGTATTCTCCGGTAAGCTCTACATATTGACTCTTCAGTTCCTGAATGACCTGATTAGTTGCAATTGTCGGCATGGATTCAACCATTTCAGGTTGTTGGGAAAGCTTGGTGAGTTCGGAAAAGAAATTTTCCTTTTTCAATCTTTCGGTCGTTGCCTGGGTCAGGGCAGCATTCAGGTCATTGAGACTTTGGACTATAATGCCCTGCCGATCCTCAAAGTCTATGGCTGCCAATCCTTCCTTTTCGCGGAATTTCTGGATATCGGTCTCTTTCTCCTTCAGGATCCTGGCCTCTTCCTTTATCCTCAAGTTAAGCCAGGCAATCGCATCTTCAGAGGCAGAGTACTTTCTTTCCAGGCCGCTTTCCGTATAGAGTTTAGCATGGGCATTGGCAATCCTGGCTATAATCCCGGGATCTCCGCCTTCAAAACTCACGTCTACCAGACGGCTGTTCCTTATGGGCGAGACATTCAGTCTTTCTAAATATGCCTCTATTATACTATTGTATTCATGATCAGGGTTAAAATTTTTGTCCGCCGGGTTTTCCGCCGATGAAGTGATCCCCTTAATCCACCCTAAAACAGAACCTAAGACCCCCATCAGGCTGAACCCCCCGTCTTTCGGGGCAAACTCCGGGCTGTTCTTCAAGTTGAGGTCTTTTATCACTTTCAAGGCAAGTGACTTGCTTTTCAGGATCTCATATTGCGTCTGATAATAGTCTTGACTGGCGGCATTTATTCCTACGACTTCCTTGATATTAACCACATTCGGGTTTTCCTTATCAATCAGGATCTGGGTGGTGGCCAGGTAAACAGGATCCATATTGAGGTTACCGATGGTCACCGTGGTCACAAGGACAAGAAAGACCGTGGCAATCATCCACCTTCTCTTAAGGATTACCCTGAGGTAATCCCTTAAATGGACCTCTTCCTCCAGATATTCGTCAGGTATCCTGGTTTCTGTATCTTGTAAATTATTCATCTTTTATCTCAAAAAAAACTTTCCGGGACCATAACGATATCTTCAGGTTCCAGGGGGTCTGTCATTTTCACCGGGATCTGTATTTTTGCCCCTTCCTGTTCCCTGACTATCCTGGTCTTGTTTATGGCTGCCTTTTCGCTGATCCCGCCGGCAGTAGTGATCGCTTTGAGTACCGTGGTCCCTTTTTCCATACTGTATTGTCCTGGCTTTTTAACCTCCCCGAATACATAGAAGTATTCCGCATGGGGAATATAGATAGTATCATTCGGCTCGAGAAAGACGTTTTGGCTTGTATTTCCTTCCAGGAGCTTTCTCAGGCTCAGATCGATAATCTCATCCTCTCTTGCCTCTTCAAGGGATACCGGATTTTCCCTGTGATTCTTAGGCCTGATTACTATCACTTCGCTGCCGGCGTCTTCAGTGGGACCGCCTGCCAGGGAAAGCACCTCTACCAGGGTTGTCTCACCGGTCAAGGGATATTCGCCAGGAGTTTCCACCTCTCCCAGAATAAAGACACGTTTGCTTCTATACTCTTTTACTGTGATCGATACCTGAGGATCTATGATATACCTTCCGGACAGCTCGTCCCCTATCTTTTTTTCCAGTTGGGCCACGGTAATACCATCTGCATGGACCTTGCCTATTAATGGAAAAGAAAATTCTCCTTTTCGGGAGACATGGACTTCTCTTTTCAAATCATCATGATCCCATATCACTATCTCTAAGACATCCCGCGGACCGATTTCATAATCCTCCTTGTCAGTCTCCGTATGGGGAATAAGAGCCGAGGCCTTCTTTTGGAAAATCTCGCCGATATTTTCTATTTCAGGCGATTCCTCCAACTCTATTGTTTTTTCAACATTTTCTATTTCAGGTATGGTGGGATAACGCGCACAGGAGAGAAGAAAAACAGAACAAAAAAAGGTCAAAACGAAAATGTCAAAGACAGGACTATGTTTTATGCATTTAAATCTAGACATATTGTATGGGTTCAGAGGTTCAGAGGTTCAGAGTTCAAAGGTTTAGGGTTCAAAGGCTCAGAACTTATCGAAAATCTGAGCCTTTGACCCGTGAACGGTTATGATGGGGTTTTGTAAAAGGCTATTGATTAAAAGGCAAGGGATATCTTGCCTGCTATGATATTTGTCCGGTAGTCCTCTTGTTCAAAGTTGGAATCATTATCCACATAACTATAACTTACCTCACATCCAAGCCAGTCCTGGACCTGGTAATCAACGCCAACACCGTAGCCTACACAATCATCATCCCTTTTCTTATCGTATAGGCCTTCTTCCTCATAATTGTCATTCATGTAAGACACATGAGCATTGACTGATATCTTATAGGTGAGCTTATGGTCTACGGAAAGTGTTCCCCCGGTAGCGACATAGTATGGCCCGTAAACTCCCTCTTCTTCAGTAACTGCGGTATCAACAGGCCTTCTGAATCCATGTAAACCAATTGTAGTATATGAGGTCAATGCATAATTGAGATCCGCTTTCATCCCGAAGCCGTTAAAATCATCTATGCCCTCATCGTAGTCTCTGTCCGTATAACCGCCCTTAATTGTCCCTGTGATCTTTGAGGTTGCTTCCCAGGTCAGGCCCAGCCATACACGGTGGGTGTCAGAGTCAGTTGAGGTAAGTCCTTTGTCGGTATTGTTTTTATTGTTATAGCCGTACTCAACAAGGGCTGAGGTCAAGGGTAAAAAACGGTAGAAAAGGTTAAAACCGACCTCATTTTCCGTGTAATTATCCAGTTCGGGATCCCACTGCCATGATTTGTGAAAGCTTTGGAAGTCCCTGTTTTCATTCCTGAAAAAACCTTTTATCTTATAGCGGTCTGCAAGCTTGTATGATGTATTAAAGAAGAAGCGGTTCTGAAAGTAGTCATTCCTGATGTCCTCTTCATAATCAGGTGCAACGGAATCACGTGCCCAATTGTCACCAATCTGAACGTTCAATCTATTAAAGTCCAAATCGAGCATAATGTTGGCAAAATGGTTCTCTGTTTGATAATTCTGATGGCGTGAAGGTTCGATTATATCAGCCCGATAATCTATATTTAAAAGATGTCTTTGAAAAGGAAGCTGAAACGCGATTCCAGGAGAATAAGTTGTTATGAATGAGCCTGTCTCATGACTTGGAAGTTCGTAAACATTATCGTTATATTCTTCCTCGACACTCAGAAGAGGGTGAATTTCCAGTTGACCAACATGAATATTACCCGGAATATCCGCCGGTTCTATGGCCAAACTAAGAAGAGGAATCGAAATAAAGGCCAGAAACACCAAAGACGAGAAAAATACCTTCCAATATCTTCTTTTTACATAAAATGCAGTCATATCTCTCCCCTATATTAGACTGAGTTGTTAACAACCGGGACTATTTATCATAAAGAAGGACTATGAGGTGTCTCGGGTGGTGCCTCAGGTAGCTCAGGCGGAGTTGGCGGAGCCGGTGCTGGAGTTGGCGGAGTAGTCGGCGGCGTAGGACCTTCTTCAGGAGAAGCTGTGGTGCACTCCCCTTGATGGACTGTTACCGTCTGTCCTCCAGAAATCAACTCAATCGTGCCAGTAACAACACACACCGTTGCCTTATCCGTGTCGGGATCAATAAAAGCCTTGATCGTTACACCGGAAGACAATCTAAAAGTGCGCCGGCCATCCCCGGCGGATATGTCTAATATCTCCCCATCGGCCAGGATTATGGTTTTTCCCTGATCATTGACGCTGATCGTTACAGCGGGAACTCCTTCAGCCGCAAAAGCTAGATAAGACTGGAATACTGAAAACACAAGAAAGACTGAGCAGGCAATAATTTTAAGAAGTTTTCTCCCAACACTTACAGGTCTTTTTTCAATTTTATTCATTTCATCCCCCTTGTCTTTTATTTACTAATTAGTGTCTGAACGGAAACCGCCGATTGCGTCCGTCACTGCAAAAAGTGAGGAACGAACGACAAAGCAATCTTTGCGTTTGGGTGGGATTACTTCGGTCGTATCTCATGAAAAACCCTAAACTTTTTTATTGGGAATTCTTGAGCGCCCTGTTTCTACCCCATGAACAGGTACATATTTTATAATAGCATTGACCTCTAAGTCAATAAGAAAAATATAATACCTGAAAGACACAACAATTCAGGCCTTAAGCAGATTGATAAATGTTTTTCTTGGCGTGCTTCGCGTCTTGAGCGCAGCGGGCGGTTGAGTTGCAGATATTCTAGATAAACGCAGAGGGGACAAAAGAATAGAATTCCGCTCAGAAAGATTCAAAAAACGAGTCCCATGTCGTTTCTATGGGCTCCAGTATAACCTGGTTGCCTTTTTTAAATATTTTTACCTCATTACCAGGAATTCTGAATGCTTTGGGTAGTCTTACTGCTTGGGAACTGCCATTCTGAAATAATTTTGCTGTTTCCATTTTGTCCCCCTTATAGTATATATTTTTAGTATATACACCAATAATTTAAAAATTAATCTTTTACCTCCACCCAACGACCCTCTCTCAGCGATTCAATAGCAGCAAAAATAGCCCTCGTTGTATTTAATGACTAGTGTCATGTCAAGTGAGAAGTGACGGCAAGATTGCGAAGTAATTTTACCTGCCTGCAAGGCACGACTGAGGGAGCATAGCAGTGCTATGTGACTGAAGGAGTGACGCAGTCAGGCAGGTAAAAGGACGAGCAAAATGCGTCAGTTGTTGCTTGACAGGATACTAGGTTGACGCATAATGGGGGACGTTGCCACCCTAATTAAATGGTCCAAAGGAATTTAATGGGGTAAACTATTCCACTATTCTTCGGCTAGATCCCACAAATTGAGGTAATGGGGACCATACTATCTTTTTCAATCTTAGACAGGATCTACAGGATTAACAGGATTTTTTGGTCTTTCTCCCTTCCCTGAAGAAAGGGAGAAAACTCAATCCGCCTGCCCAATGAAATCTGGAAGCTATTTCTACCGGGGTAGGTCCGGAGAATCATACTGGGGCGTCTTGGCGCTAGACTTTATTAGGAATTCATCCATCCTTGCCGAAGGCAATCATCCCAGTTCAGAATAACGCAACTTCACAGCTACGCCAAATCACAAGGCCGCTTTTTAATTTGACGTGGTGTATCACCACTGTTACACTTAAATTTAATTTAATCAGGAGGAAAAGGCCGTGCCGACTCAAAATCCACGCGTAAATGTAGTCCTGGACAATTTTCTCTACCAGAATGTCCGACTTTTGGCAGAAAAGGATAATGTCTCATTGTCCGCTAAGGTCAGGGATTTGCTCAAAGAGGCCCTTGAGATTCAAGAGGATATTGCCTTATCTGCATTTGCCGAAAAAAGGGAAAAATCATGGAATGACTCTAAAGCGCTAACCCATGATGATGTATGGTCTTAATATCAGGCTCTTGTAGAAAGGCAATGGCATACAAACTCAAATACCATCCGGACGTTAAAAGATATGACCTGCCTAAAATTGATGCGAAAAACAGGGACATGATCAAGGGAGCTATCGAGGGAAGGCTTGCCACACAACCTGAAGCCTATGGAAAACCATTGCGAAGAACCCTTAAAGGATACTGGAAGTTGAGAGTCGGAGATTACCGTGTTGTTTTCAAAGTTTCCAGTAACACTATTTTCATCTTCGGTATAATTCACAGAAAAGAAGTTTACAATCTCATCAAGAAACGGATAGAAGCTTAGGACTTGGCTTCTAACGGTAATTTCGTCCCCCTACAAATTCCCCAAAATTGCTCTCGAACCATCCAAAATTGAAGAAGTCGGCTAAGGTTAAGGGGCTATCCACTTCGCTACCCTAAACGACAAATTGTAGGTTGGGTTAAGCGGTTATAGTCATCACTTTTGTTGGGTTCGCCTGACTTAATAGAACCTCAACGTACTGAGATCACCGCAAAATTAGTGAACCCAACAAAATTAGTTGCAGACCGACGGCTTAACCCAACCTACAATATACCCAAGGAAAATGAAGTGGATACTCTCTTTAAGGTTGTTTCCTTTTTTAATTCAAAATTCAAAATTTAGAATTCAAAATTGTGTCTGAATGGCCTTTTCGTTCAGACACTAAATAGCCTGTTATTATTACAATTTCGATATTAGAGTCCAAAGCCCTGATATGTTCTGCTGTCCAGACTCCATCCGGCCCCGGCGGCATTCGAATATCAATAAAAGCTACCGAAAAAGGTCGATCTTCCTCGATAGAACTTTTCACAGCATCAACAGCTTCATCTCCCTATTGACAAGATTTTTCCCTAATTGCCACAGATCATATGTTTTAATCGGTAAGGTCCAGTTTCAGAATTCGCAACATCTTCAACATCTCCTCGGGAAGCCCCATGATCGACCCTATTACCTCGGCCGGCTTGAGGTTAAAACGGGCAATGGACCTGAGCGTCAGGTAAAAATACGGGGTCTCTTCATCTTTTGCATCCTCAGGCCAGGGGCAGGGTGTTATATGTCTGTCTTCCATATCCTTTTTTGTTATTGACTGAAGAGACTCAACTACCTGCTTAAGGTCTGTTGTAATCTGCTTTTTCTTACGTATCCTGCTCACAGGCCATTTGGGGGTTGAGTTCAGCTTTTCAATTGAGACTCCTGCCTGAGATGCTGTAACACCGGGGACAAATATCAGATATTTTACTAATTCCGGAATTCCAAAAGAAGTCTTTGTGCCCACGAGTTCTACCGAGCTTATAGTGATTCCTTGAGGCATCTCTGTACTCAGTAAATTTTTCAGACGATCCGGCTTCATATGCCCTGTCAGTGTAACGGCGAATTGTTCTGCCAGGCTCTCAGTGCCCAGAGGTATGGGCTGTCCAAAAGAAAAGCGGGGTTTGGGATGAAAGCCCAGAGAATAAGCAACCGGGATATGCGCTCTCTTTGCTGCCCGATGAAACGCATGGACCAGTTCGAGATGTCCCAGAAATCGTGCATCTCCCAGCTTACTGAAGGCCAGATGGTAAGTGATTGGGGAATTTGGTGATTTGGTGATTGGGTAATTTAGTGATTGAGTGAGGGATGAAGTGTGAACTTTTTCCTTCTCGTAAGCTACGGGGCGGATATGGTCAAAATCACACACTCCGCAGGTCTGGCATTCACCATGTCTGCAGTCCGGTGTGTAAGTCTCTTCCCTGGCATTCTCTCTTTCATCCAGCAGATACTCATTGCTCACACCGGTTAAAATGTGACCCCAGGGAAGAGGTGCCTTTGTATCAATTGCTTCTATATATTTTTCAAGCTCGATATTCTCTTCAAGGGCGGCTTTTTTATACAGGTCAGGCATTAGATAATCATTCCAGGCATCAAGACGTGCCCCCATTTTCCATGCCCTGTAAAGGACTCCTGTCAGCCTGCGGTCCCCCCTGGAAAAAACACCTTCCAGAAAGCTCTGAAGCGGGTCATGCCATTTATAATGAAGGCCCCGGCCCTTCAGGTTAGATTTCAGCAATTCAAGGCGGTCTCCGGATTCCCGGACATTTAGTTGGCGTTCCCACTGAAAGGGGGTATGGGGTTTTGGCACAAAGGTGCCAACACTGACAGTAACTTTTTTGCCCCTTTTCACGCTACTTGCAAGGACCCTCTTTGCGAGTGCGGCGATTTCCAAAACATCGGCCATGGTCTCTGTCGGAAGGCCTGTCATAAAATAAAGTTTTATGTTGCTCCATCCGAGATTATAGGCCTGGGCTGCTGTATCAATGAGGTCATGCTCTGTAATTCCCTTGTTTATTACTCTTCTCAGTCTCTCGCTCCCTGCCTCCGGGGCCAGGGTAAACCCGGTTTTCCTCACTCTTTGTATCTGTTTCATAATTTCCGGATTAAGAGTTCCTACACGAAGAGAAGGGAGAGAAACCGCAACATTCTCCGGCATATAGCGATCCATCAAGGTACTTAACAGGGGCAAAAGACATCTGTAGTCACCCGTACTCAGAGAAAGCAGCGAGAGTTCCTCCCAGCCAGATGTGGCCAGGGCCTGTTCCAGCAGGGAGAGGATTTTTTGAGGTGAGCGTTCACGTACGGGTCTATAGGTCATGCCTGCCTGACAAAACCTGCAACCACGGGTACAGCCCCTTGCTATCTCGATTCCCATACGATCATGGACTATCTGGGTATACGGTACGAGAGGGCGAGAGGGGAAAGGGGCCTTTTCGAGGTCAGATACTATCCTGCGCTTTACAAGACCTGCTTCGGGCCTTCCGGGCTCAAGGGCGGCAAAGGAGCCGTCCACTTGATATTTTGGCCTGTAAAATCCCGGTACATAGACGCCGTCTATACGGGAAAGGGCGACGAGAATCTCGTTTTTGTCGTTCCCTGTCTCTCGCCAATCTTTTATAAGACCTGCGATTTCAGGCAGGGCTTCCTCTCCGTCTCCTACCAGTATGGCATCAAACAAATCAGCAACAGGTTCAGGATTAACCGAGCAACTTCCTCCCCCAAGGATTATGGGCCACTTGGGGTTGTTTCTTTTCTCTGCCCGGATGGGTATATTTGCAAGGTCCAGAATAGTCAGGATATTAGTATAGCAAAGTTCATATGGAAGGGTTATGGCCAGGACATCAAATTCGCTTAATGGACGCTGGCTCTCAAGACCCCATAAAGGCACTTTTTCAGATCTCAGGAGTTTTTCAAGATCAATATCGGGGCAGTAGGCCCTGTCTGCCAATGCCCAAGGTATTTCATTGATTATGTGATACAGAATATGAAGTCCAAGATGAGACATCCCAATTTCATAGAGATCGGGAAAGATAAGAACGATTCGGAGACTTGCTTCGCTCCAGTCCTTGTGGCAGGCATTAATTTCATTGCCAAGATAACGGCTTGGTCTTCTTATCAAAGGCAGAAAATCTGTTGGTTTCATGACCGACCCAAGATAATCCGATGGCACTTTATGAGCAAGTGCGGTTTATTTCTTCTGTGACCTTAGGAACGGGAGATAAATAAGTTGAACAAAAATTAATAGGGTTTTTTGTTGTATTCAAGGCACGAGGAGCGAGCATAACGGGTTATGTGATCGACGAGCAACGAAGAAGACGGCAAAAAAGACGTTAATTTGTTCAAGTTATTTATTGTACGTTCCTTAGTTGCTAACATAGCTGTTAAGCTGTTAAGTTAATAAGCTCAAGGGCTCAAGGGCTTAACAGCTTGCCCGAAGGGTGCTACAGGAAAAGGGTATAATTCTATGGGTAAGACTATAAACATAGGTCTGCTGGGTTTTGGGACTGTTGGGAGTGGTACTGCCAGTATCCTGCTGGAACAATCAGAACTTTTAGAGCAACGCACTGGTACAAAAATAAGGCTTGCTCGGATCTGTGACATGGACATTACTACTTCCAGGGATTTTCCTGTACCCTCTGAAATCCTCACCGATGACGTGAGGTCCCTTCTTGATGATCCGGAGATAGACATATTTATTGAACTCATAGGCGGTCTTGAGCCGGCCCGGACCTTTGTGCTAGAGGCTATTCAAAAAGGAAAGCATGTTATCACGGCAAACAAGGCCCTGCTCGCAACTCACGGCCATGAAATTTTTGAGGCAGCAGCAAGACATGGCGTTGAACTGGGATTTGAGGCCAGTGTGGGCGGCGGAATACCTGTTGTTAAAACAGTGAAAGAGAGCCTTGTGGCAAACCGTCTTCACACGGTCATGGGTATAATGAATGGTACTGCCAACTATATCCTTACGAGGATGACCGAGGAGGGCATAGCCTTTCAAGATGTGCTGGCAGATGCGCAGCGCCTCGGCTATGCTGAGGCGGACCCTGCCTATGATGTTGAGGGTATTGATACTGCCCACAAGCTTGTCATCATGGCCATGCTGGCTTTTGGTACCCCGGTTGAGCTTTCAGATATCTATATCGAGGGTATATCCAAGCTCTCGCCCCTGGATATTTCCTTTGCAAAGGAATTTGGATACAGGATCAAGCTTCTCGCCATTGCAAGAAATGGCAGTGATGGGCTTGAACTGAGAGTCCACCCGACCATGATCCCGTCAGAGCATCTTTTGGCACAGGTTGGGGGAGCCTACAATGCCTTTTACTTCATTGGCGACTCGGTAGGAAAGGTGTTGCTATGCGGCCTGGGAGCCGGGCAGATGCCCACAGGCAGCGCAGTGGTGGCTGATGTAGTGGATGTGGCCAGAAATCTGGCCGGGGGGACTGTTGGAAGGGTAGCATCCTTAGGACTTCCATATGATATGCTTAAACCTCTGAGAAAGAGACCGATGGATTCTTTGAAAGGATGTTATTATTTTCGGTTTTCGGTTGTGGATAGGCCGAAGGTCCTTGCCCGGATATCCGGAATCCTGGGGGACAGGGGTATCAGTATAGCCTCTGTCGTGCAGAAGGGACGAGGTAGAGAGTCGTCGGTTTCTATAGTGATGCTCACCCATGAGGCCCATGAGGCCAAGGTACGCGAAGCCTTAAAGCAAATTGGCTCACTTGACGTAATTTCAGGTGAGACCATGGTCATCCGCATCGAAGATCTTAAGACCCTTTAGGGATTGAAAAATTTTCTTTAAGAAGGAGTATAACCATTCACGGGATTACAACGCCCATTTTACCGCAACCCACAGAACTGTAAACGTTCACAGGGCGCTGCAGATGCGAGGCGGAGGGTACGCAGACGTACTCCCTGTACTTCAAGTGCCCGACAACAAAGCAGATGTGGTGCCCTGTGAACGCTTACGAAGGAGTTTTGTTGTGACCGACGTCAACACAATAAATGTTGCTGAATCTACTGACCAGACTCAGGACTTACCCAAGATGGAACTTCCGGCTTCCAAGTATGTGATACTGATTGGAGACGGTATGGCTGATTTACCAATCGACGAGCTGGAGGGCAAAACTGTTTTAGAAAAGGCAAGGACTCCCGCCATGGACCACTTGGCCAAGATGGGGGAGCTGGGCAGGGTGCTTACCATTCCAGAGGGTTTCCCACTGGGGAGCGATGTAGCAAATATGTCACTTATAGGATACTCACCTAAAAAGTTTTATACTGGCCGCGGACCTTTGGAGGCCGCTGCTATGGGTATCCATATGAATCCAGAGGACGTGGCATTCAGGTGCAATCTGGTTACTCTGAGGTTCAAAGAAGGCCGGGTCTACATGGAAGATTACAGCGCCGGCCACATAAGCACTGTGGAAGCTCACGCACTCATAGAGGACTTAGCCCCATTAGTGGCCAGTCGTTCTTTTGGGCTTTTTGCGGGCGTAAGTTACCGCCACCTGTTACTCTGGCGCGGTGGTCCTGAGGGTATTTCCACTGTACCACCTCATGATTTCACTGGAATGGATGTTACTGAAGCATGGCATATTTATGAAGAGGAGCCACTTTTATATGAACTTCTTACCAAGGCCATCACATTTTTCCATCGTCACTCTGTCAACGAAAAGAGGCGGGCCGAGGGAAAACCGCCTGCAAACGCACTATGGCCATGGGGCCAAGGCCGAAGGCCGGTACTTGCCACGTTTTCTCAACTCTATGACATAGATAGCGCGGTTGTGGCTGCGGTTGACCTCATAAGGGGTCTGGGTGTCTGGGCGGGCATGGAGGTTATTAATGTGCCAGGGGCTACCGGTTATCTGGACACAAACTACAGGGGAAAGGCAGATGCAGCCCTGAGAGCTTTAAAGGAAAAGACCCTTGTGCTTGTGCATGTTGAGGCCCCTGACGAGGCAGGTCACATGGGTAATCTTCGCGAAAAGATCCGGGCCATAGAACGCTTTGATAAAGAAGTGGTGGGACCTGTCATGGACGGTCTGAGGGATATGGGAGGATCTTACAGGATACTGGTTGCCCCGGATCACTATACGCCGGTGAGCCTTAAAACCCATGCTCCGGGACCGGTACCCTATGTTATTTATGACAGTTTGAGCCCGCAAGATAATTCAGATGCCGCTTTTAATGAACCCTCGGCCGCGCAAAGCCCTATCATGATCAAAGAGGGCTACAAATTGATGCAGAGGTTTATAGGCGTGACGCCCAGAGAAGTGGAACTCAATCCGAAAAAGAAGGCAAGTGGACAAAAAATCGACCGGCCCAATTGAGCTCAAGGAACCAATACACCGCCTCTCCTATAGGGTGATTTACGGTGATACTGATACCGGTGGTGTGGTGTACTATGGAAATTATCTGAGAATCTTTGAGATGGGACGCACTGAGTTTTTGCGATCCATGCTCAAGATATCTTATCGCGACCTTGAGCGTAAAGGGCTTACACTCCCTGTAAGCGAGGCCTACTGCCGCTACAAGGCCCCAGCCCATTATGACGACCTGCTTGAGATATCAACTTCACTAGAAAATTCTTCTAAATTCTCGATTCGATTTCATTATCTAATACATCGATTCGATGACCAGCACTTGCTGGTTAGGGGCTATACCGTTCACGCAGCAACGGATAAATCCGGCCGCCTTACCCGTCTTCCCAAAGATTTCCAGACAGCTCTTGCCGGCATCTGTAGCAACCGTTCACGGGTTCAAGGGTCAAAGGTCAAGGGTCAGGGAAAAGATGAAAAAACAGACTTATGACCTGGGAAAAAGGCCGCTTATTAAAAAATCTAAACTACTAAATGATATTTTAGAGGAAACAGAAATAGCCGTTGAATGTTCGGTATCGGATATTTGTTTTTCATTCGATGTTGGACGTTCATCTTTTAATGTAACCCGTGAACGGTTATCATCAATCCAACGACGCATAGCAGTCGGCCCAAGAGGTAGCTCACAAGACCAATCATCAATCAACAATCTGGTTATTGACAGACTGGCCCGTCTTGTTAATATGACCGTTCAACAAAGTGGTGTTTTCCATGACTTTGTGGTCGGATTTTTGGAGAGGCGAATCCTTGATCCTTCATGCATCATCTCCTTTAGGTATATTGAGTTGTAACCGTTCACGGGGTTACAACGCCCGTTTTATCACAATCTACTGAACTGTAAGCGTTTACAGGGTGCTGCAGATGCGAGGCGGAGGGTACGTAGATGTATTTCCTGTACTTCAAGTGCCCGACAACAAAGCAGGTGCGGTGCTCTGTGAACGCTTATGTTGAATTAAAGGGCGTATGGCGTGAATTCATATATTCCTGAAGACGTCCTTAGAAACATACTTGAAGCTGCAAATATTCGGCAGGTCGTCGGAGAGTTTGTGCCGTTGAAAAAAAGCGGCCGAAACTGGATTGGCCTCTGTCCCTTCCATCCGGATAAAGATCCCTCCTTTTCAGTTAACGAAGAAAAACAGATTTTTCACTGCTTCGGGTGCGGCGAAGGCGGAGACGTCTTCAAATTCCTCATGAAGATGCAGGGCATGAGCTTTGTGGAAGCAGTGAAGGCCCTGGCCAACCGTTACGGCATAATCATTCCTGAAAGACCGAGATCATCCCGGGATCAAAAGCGTCATGTTGAGACGGAAGAATTAGTCAATCTCAATCTGGCGGCAGCAGAATTTTATCACAAAAATCTCCTTCATTCATCCGAGGCCGGTGATGCACGGGCATATCTTGAAAGACGTGGCCTGAAATCAGATATCATTTCCCAGTTCCGGCTGGGCTGGGCCAATGACCGGTGGGATGATCTTATAAATCATTTAAAGACTGAAGGGTTATCACTCGATAGAGCAGAAAAGGCGGGGCTACTTGTCTCCAGAGAGAGCGGGAAGGGATACTATGACCGTTTTCGGGGGAGGATTATCTTCCCTATCCTTGACAGGTCCGGGAAGGCAGTGGCTTTGGGCGGTCGTATCCTGAAAGATGGAAACCCCAAGTATCTGAATTCTCCAGAAACTCCTGTCTACAACAAAAGCAGGGTCCTTTATGGTCTGTCTCAAAATAAAGGGACAATCAGACGGGCCGGCAGAGGCTATGTGGTTGAAGGATACATGGATCTCCTGGCCCTGGCTCAGTTTGATATAGACCAGGTTGTTGCAACACTCGGCACGGCCTTGACTAAAGACCATGTCAAGCAACTAAGAGGACTTTGCAGGGACTGGATTCTGGTTTTTGACGGCGATGCCGCAGGGGTCAAGGCTGCCCTCAGGGCGCTCCCGTTTTTTTACAAACTGAACCTCAGGGTCAAGGTGCTTAATCTTCCTGCTGAAGATGACCCGGATAGCTTTGTCAGACGTGAAGGCAAGGATTCCTGGGATGCCTGGGTAGATACAGCCGGTTCCGGTCTTGATTTTGCTATTCAGCAAGGCTTGGCATCCTATGGAAAAGACCCGGAAGGTAGGTTCAGGACAACAGAAGATGTGCTGTCGATCCTTCAACCTGTCAGTGATCCGGTCAGAAAATCGCTTCTGGTAGGGCATGTGGCTCAGAAATTAGGAGTGAGAGAGGAAAGCCTCTGGGAACGTCTGAATACCGGCAATTCCAGTACTGTCGTTCCCAATATTAGAAAGCGTTATGGACTGTCTGCTGAAGTCAAAAACCGCAAGGGTCCTGAAAATAGGGCCGAGGCCAAGCTGATAAGTTTTCTGCTCGGGCATCCCCAGTATATGAAGACCTTTTTGGACGCAGGCCTGGATCTGTGGATTGATATCCCTTCTTTGAGGGAGCTTTGGATGGCAATGTCGCATCTCTACAGTATGTCGGGGAATCTCAATCTTTCTGACCTGTATGATCAGCTTGAGCCTATACCTGAATTGAGGACTTTGGCCATGCGACTTTCTGCAGATTTTGCCCCATTTGAGGATATGGAAGAAAAGATACTTTCAGACCTGAAAAAATATTGTGAGGATCGTCGCAACAAGGTCTTGAGATGGAATGTTTTGGAACAGATCAAAGCCCCTGCAGAGGTAGCGGACAATCAAGATCTCTTGAGGCAGATACTACAGCTCAGGTAAGGAACGGGAGATAAATAACTTGATGCCACCTTTGGGAAAAAGGAGGAATTGATGAGGGAAGAAAAGAGCTGTAATTTGTACCACTTGATGAAGGATCAGCCAACCAGTGGGGAGGAAAATATCAAAAAACCTGTTTCTAAAAGGACAAAAAAAGCCAGCCGGACATGTCGCGGAAAGTATGAGGGAGGGCAGGGCCTATATAGAGATATTGATCAAGAAGACAAGGGCGTCCATGAGCTGGAGAACGGATCCACACTGGGGTTGTTTAAAGAGAAGAAGGTAGAACTTGCTGAGGTTGTAGTTAAAAAGAAATCAAGTGCTGATGTAAAGGGCGTTTATCTGGATGAAGGAAAGGGCTGGGGTGTAGACCCTGTAAGAATCTACCTCAAGGAGATGGGCGACAGGGTTTTCAACAGAACAGAGGAAATCGCCATAGCAAAGGCCCTGGAGGAGGGAGAGCAAACTTTTGTAGAGGCCTCATTATCTATTCCAGATGTAGTTGATGCCTTTCTCAAGCAAGCGTGGGGCATTGTGAAAAATGCTGGTTATGTGGGTGGAGAAGATTCAGATGCAAATCACATTAAAGCTAAAAAACCGGCCAATTCCGGAGGTGGAAAAGCCCGTCTCAGAAATATTCTGGATGAGATTCAGATACTTCAGGAAAAAAATTGCAGGCTTTTAAGGTCCATAAAGCCCGGTCTGGATAATGATTCCCTGAAGGCGATTAAACAAGCGATCGAGGAAAACCGGTCTTCCATGATGAGGGCCTTTGGAAACGTACGAATTGAAAAATGTTTTCAAAAGCTGCTCTGCCGGGCATTCAATAATGAAAAGTGGAAATTAAGCAATGTTTCAGAGGAAGAATCTCTGGCAAAGTCCGGGCTCTGTGCCAAAGAACTGAAGAACGTCATTTCCCGATTCGATAAAGGAGTTGAACTTGCCAGAGATGCCAAAAAGCATCTTGTTTGGGCCAATCTTCGTCTTGTTGTCAGCATCGCCAAAAAATACTTTCATCGTGGCCTGCATCTTTCTGATCTTATACAAGAGGGCAACTTAGGTCTTATGAAGGCCGTTGATAAGTTTGAGTATAAAAGAGGTTACAAATTCAGCACCTATGCAACCTGGTGGATTCGTCAGGCAATCACCAGGGCTATTGCCGATCAGTCCAGGACAATCCGCATACCTGTCCATATGGTGGAGACCATGAATAAGGTTGTTTGGGCTACAAGGGCACTGATACAGGAGACAGGGAAAGAGCCTGCGCCGGAGGAGGTTGCCGAGCACCTGGGATTGCCCAAGGGCAAGGTATCCCAAATCTTGAAAATGGCCAGAGATCCCATATCTTTAGAGACTCCACTGGGCGATGGCGAACAAAGCCACTTAGTGGATTTTATCGAGGATAAAGAGGCCAAGCCCCCGGATGATGTCACAATAAATATAAATTTGGTCGAACAAACCAGGATTGCTCTTGGCACCTTGACACCAAGAGAAGAAAAAATACTTCGAATGCGTTTTGGGATCGGCGAACAATCAGATCACACCCTTGAAGAAGTTGGCAAGGACTTCTTTGTTACCAGAGAACGTATACGTCAGATAGAGGCGAAAGCACTAAGGAAATTGAGACACCTCAGCAGGAACCGGAGGTTGAGGAGTTTTGTGAAAAATTAATTTGTAAGCGTTCACTGTTCGGTGGGTTTTGGTTATTCCTTGATATAATTGTAAATATTTAGATAATGACCAGCGGGATAGTTCCAGGAATAATCATATCGCATCCCATTAATCATCAGTTCCCGAAAATATTTGGGACAGATATACCAGAGGCCTATGGCCCGCTTCAGAGCGGATTCAAGCCCTTGATTATCAAAATCATTAAACAAATAGCCATTACTTTCATGATATGGTTTTTGAGCGTTATCTGTGTCAAAGACAGTATCTGCCAATCCGCCGGTATTCCGAACAATGGGAACTGTTCCATATTTCATGGCAATCATCTGTGTCAGGCCGCACGGTTCAAATGCGCTTGGTATGAGAATCATATCGGCACCCGCATAAATCAGATGGGCCAATTCCTCATTATATGAGATTTCAAGGTGGCAGTCCGGGTTGTCATTCAGATAGTGCTTTAGTCCCAAAAAATCATTATTGGTAGCTGGATCGGGACTCGACCCCAACAGGATAAACTGGCAGCCGTTTGCCAAAGAATAAAAAATACCATGCCGTATTAAATCAACGCCTTTTTGATGATCTAATCGACCTATTACAGAGATAATAGGTTTGGAATTGTGCCTGAGCCATAGTCTATTACGGAGGGCCTCTTTATTTTTGTACTTATCATCAATGCTATCAATTGAATACCGACAAGATATATATGGATCAATTTCAGGATTCCATACATTGTAATCAATACCATTCAAAACTCCTCCAAATTTAATACTGTGCACATGAAGGGTATGCTGGAACCCAAAGCCAAGGTCTGAATTTTTTATCTCCCAGGCATATCGGGGAGAAACAGTTGTCACAAAGTTAGAATAGACAATTCCTCCCTTCATTAAGTTGATAGCACTGTGGTTAGAGTTATCCTGAAGCCGATCCTGAGTAAAATAATCGGCAGGATTCAGGCCGACCTGCCGAAGTATGTGTTCCCCTGTAACACCCTGATGTTTGAGGTTATGCAAGGTATAGCATACCCTTGAGTGGGTCATTCCCAGATATTTATACATATCAGATAGAAGTACCGGCACAAGTCCGGTCTGCCAATCATGGCAATGGATAATTTCAGGGTGTTTATTTGTCTTCAGCATAAATTCCAGGGCTGCCCGACAAAAAAAGGCAAAACGTTCAGGATCATCATAATGTCCGTAAAATACGCCCCGATTGAAAAAATTTTTAAAAGAGTGGGATTCAATAAAGAAACATTTTAGCCCATCCACAAAACCAAAGTATACATCGCAATGAAAAAGTTGATCATGGTAAGGGACCCAGAGATCACTGTAAGTTTTATGGAGACCGGAAATTAGATCGTACCGCATGCAATCGTATTTAGGGAGGATAATCTCTACAGCATTCCCCCGTATTGCGAGTTCATGGGAAAGACCTTGAACAACGTCGCCCAAACCCCCGACTTTCGCAATCGGAGCGCATTCTGGAGTAATCATCACGACATACATGCCATTATTACCTTAGTCCTAAATTTTGCGATCTGTGCGGCTGCACATCAGATTACGCAACACACGAAAAAGAAAAGAATTATCACGAAAGCACGAAAGATTGAAAACACGAAAGGGAAGCCTCTGGGTGGACGTTCCTCTCGCTCAATTTAGGCATAAGAGCGATAGTCAATCTGTGGAAAGATGTTGTCCTGGCTCTCAATCATTGAAAGCCGGTCTTCATCTATCCTCCGGTCTTCAATTTCTTTCGTAAGCCTGCCCAGTCGCAAGAGGTGCGTCTTTGTCCGTTGAATCCCATAATCTGCCATGGTGCCCGAGTTGATCATAAAGGCCCAATCGCTTGCCTGCGCCAACAGCAGCTCCCTTGCCGCTTGATTGAGCGCCCTCAGTGTCAAGCCATCGGCCCGCGGATGATTCATCGCCAACCTCTCCATAAGCTGTGCTCCCTGATGCAGATGGCGGTAAATCCGGTCATTTGTCCCATTGAGCCATGTTTCGTGAAAGCCCTTGTATCCCCAACTGGAAATGGAAGGTGTTGAAACCTGATTGACCGGGTATTTCTCCAGATATTCGGAAAGGGTAATTAGTCGGAACGTTTTTTGTTCTGAGTCGATCTTACGAATCAGGCAATTAAGCCAGGCAGGGCCTTCAAACCACCAATGGCCGAAGAGTTCAGCATCGTAAGGTGCCACAATTATGGGCTTGCGATTCATAACAGAAGCCAGATATTCAATCTGTTTTCCCCTGTTAAACATAAAAGTTTCTGCGTGGAGCTCGGCTTTTCTATCTGCCCTTTTGGGAACATAGACCTCTTTATGATTGTTCTTGCCTGTAACGCGAAAGTACTTAAAACCGGTGTCCACTCGAATGCCGTCTCGATGAATATAGGGCTTGATATAATCAAGGTCCAGATCGTAGGCGATATCACGATAGAATTCCCGGTAATCATAATCCCCCGGATAGCCTTCTATTGAACTCCAGACCTGCTTGGACGATTCCGGATCACGCCCGAAGGCAGCTACCCCTGATGGGCAATAGATCGGTGCGTACACACCATATTTTGGTCTTGATTCAGCGCGGGTGATACCGTGAGTCTCTAAGATAGTGTGGCGAATGCCTTCCTGGCTGAGAAACTCGTCAACTCCGGGATAATAGCCGCATTCGGGTAACCAGAAACCCTTTGGATTTCGATCGAATATCTGTTGATAATTTTTGATTCCGACCCGGATTTGTGACCGAACAGCCGATGTATTGACAGAAAGCAGTGGAAGGTATCCGTGAGTGGCAGCGCTGGCGATGATCTCTATCTTCCCAAGCTCCTGCAGGCGTTTAAAAGCCTCAACCAAGTTCAGATTATAGCGGTTAAGGAATGCCCTGCGCACTTGCAGGAGGTGTTTATGATACATTAAAGCCAGTATATTAAACTCATGGTGGTATCTTGTTCGTTTGACTTCTTTCTTGCCCAGTTCTATCAGTAGTTCAAGTCTGTTCAGATAACGGGACTGCAAGAACGGATCAGTGAGCATTGAGGCAAGAGTGGGTGTGATTGACAAGGTCAATCGAAAATCAATCCCGTCTTCTACAAGACCATCCAGTACAAAAAGGAGAGGAATGTATGTATCGGTGATGGCTTCGAAGACCCAGTTTTCTTCCAGGGAATCTACATGTTCAGGATGTCTCACAAAAGGGAGGTGTGCATGAAGAACTATGGCTAAATAACCTTTTTCCATTTTTAAATGCAGTCAGCAGAATCGTTCTTTCCTTGTGTCGATGAAACAAGTTCTGAGGATATGCCAAGAGCAAGCCCCTTCTCGCTCATTTCCGTAAGATCAAAATCTGCCCTCTTTTCAAATTGGGCTTGAATGCTCTTTGGTAAATCAATTGTTCGGGCGCTTTTATTTTCCCCTGGTCGACCTTCTTCTCTAAAAAATTCTGCTTTCCGGATCTCCGCCCTTGCTTCTGCCTTTCCGACTTCGATCAGGTTATCACGAATAAATTCTTCAGGAACCTTGATTTTTAGCAGGCCGTTTTCCGCATCTTCTGCAACGAGCATATAGTGTGCATCAACTTTGGGAACAGGCCCGGCACGAGGTGTCTTGGCAACACTTGACCGAGCCAGTGAAAGGGATAAATCATTTCCGGTTTTAAACCCTAAATCAACAAAGTATGATTTATCCGGGCTCCAGAGATCTACGTACCAGTCTTTGGCTTGAAGATCTATATCCACGTCGAAAAAACCATGGGCATTCGTGCCGTCATAAATGATGTTGGTAACATCATAAAATCTCAAGACGGCCTGCGATTGTCCATAGTCATCACCCAGCCGCTGCTTCGCCTTCTCAATGTCGTTACTGGTAACATCCCAGTAGGCATGGATCAGGTAGGGCCCCACAGGAAGCAAAACGACCCGGCTTTCGCAGTATTCTTCGTACAAGTTACAAAAATCCATAGCATCCTTTGTGTATTCATGGGCAGTCTGAAAAATTTCGATAAAGGACAGACGTGTAAGGTTACAAAAAATCCAGGAAAAACTCAATCACTATTGATTCAATCATCTCGAATTAAATCTCTTGAAGTGATCAGTACGATTCCTTGTCCCGGCCAGAGATCGTATGAAAACGGCACAGGGATATACTCCATTGGGTATTCTGGAGAAAAATCTCTGAGCGGGGCCCCTGCCTGGACAAATTCCTGCAGGCTTTCCGCATAAAAATGCTGTTTATTATAAATGTCTTTGTTAAGAATCAGCAAGGCCTCTTTTTGGCCATTGATGGATGCCTTCCACATGAGCAGAATATTTGGATTGCTGGCATACAATATCTCCGTGGGGGCCTCTTCCTGAAAGATTGCTTGATTTGACTTCAACTTGTTGACTTCAGTAATGAATGAAGTCAGATCAATGTCAGTTTCTTCCCAATCTTCCGGTCTGGTCTTTACCACATGAGACCTTTTGCAAAAACCGAATTCAAATCCCATGGGCATCATGATACCTGCTGAAAACAGCGCTGAAAACAGATAGCGTTGTTTAAGCCCCTGTATGCTGCCATGAAGTTCCTCGCAGAGTCTCACAGTATCATGGCTTTCAGGGAAGCTTATAGAAGGGACAACTTCTCGCGTAAGGACATATTGTGCCATCAACCACGGGCTGTTGAAATCCCACCATTTAGAGCTATTGAATATATAATCAAAACCGGCACTGGCGGTCCTCCTGGTCTGGTCTGATGGACATCCGAGCGTCTCTGCAAAAAAGACCACATCAGGATGCTCCTTCTTTATCTCTTTAATGAGTTTTTCCCATAGCCTTTTGGGAACCTGGTAGGCGGCGTCACAGCGAAATCCCTTAAAACCCAATTCAATCAAGGATTTCACTATATTGAGAAAATATTGGGAAAGCCCCTCTTTGTCCCTTGTATCTCTATGATCGAACTTTGCCAGGTCCTTCCAGACCACCTTTTTCCCGTCTTCGTCACAGAAAGGATGGGCCACATGACCCTCAGACTCCCATAGAAACCATTCGGGATTGGATTTAATCAGATCCGAATCTACTGAACAGTGGTTGATTAACAGGTCAACCATCGCATTAAGACCTAGTTTTTTTGCAATCTTGATAGCCTCTTTTGCCTGTTCCCGGGGTGCTTTTTTACTATTTTGGTCAACCAAGACAGGGTTGAAATCATAATAATCCGCTATTGAGTAAAGGCTGCCTGACTCACCTGGACGCTGAATGGGATTAACAAAGACCCAGTTGAAGCCCATTTCAGATGCCCTCAATAGATGCCTTTCCCAGTCTGTGAACTTTCCGGCCAATAGGGGAAACAGGTTATAGATGATCATCTTTTCAGGTTTTTTCATGGCGCTATCCTTTTTGCGGCTATATTAAATATCGGCATTTCCGATCCGCCGTTGCAATCATATTAACAAGATCATTTCCAGGGACCCTGTGAGGTTCAACAGCAGGTCTTTCTGAAATACCGATCATCTTGCGCAGTCTGTTACGGGCGTCATTGAGCAGGCTGGGTGGTTCCGGCCACTGCTCAAAGATGATGCAGCCTGAGAAGTTGCGCCTCTTCATCCGTTCTATAAACCCCTTTATGCCTGAGTCATCTTCTCCTGCAGGGCCGGTGAACAGGGGCAGGTGACTGTCACGGTCTCCATAGTTTTCATGCAGGTGGAGATGGATGATCGGGACCTGCGAATCGAGCAGGTCGACAAACTTGAGGTAGTCATTACGTGTCTCCCTATACAGATTGGCGTGTCCCAGGTCCAGGCACATTCCCACATGTGCGACATCTACTGAGTCAAGGTCGAGAAGCTGCCGAAGCAACTCATTAAAGTCCCCTGGTCCGGTAATGGGTGTATTTTCTATAGAGAGCCGGAGCCCAGCCCTCTTCATGTCTTTTATCAGGGGAATAACGGCCTGGACGTAGGAGGTAATCCCTTCCTCAGTATAGAGGTGTATATTGATGAGTGGTGCACCTATATCCTGCGCAAGCTCAATGTCTTTGAGGAAGATGTCACGACTTTCCGGCCTTAAGGGATTTGCCTGCCATGGCACATGGACCGAGAGGTGTATATCATGGGCAAGGGCAGTTTTCTTAATAAAGGTGCGTTGCTCCTTAGATATGTCGTTTTCTGCCCAGCCTGCCCCTGACTCATTTTTGTCGGGAAACCACTCAAAGGTATCAAAGCCGTTGGCCACCGCATATTCAAAGGGCTGTGTCACGTTTGAGGCCGCGAATGAGGTCTGATTGCCGATCCGGATATGCATTTTTCTATTTATCTTTTATTCCCACCTGCGGGCGAGTCTGGACAACGTAATATTGACCTTTTGAGTAAGCGCCTTCGATATCCTGCGGAGAGCCCATGGCTTTCTCAACAACTGCGCCTATATTGGCTACAGTGACTAAAAAGTCCTTTCGAAAATCTCCATTCTGCACGAGCGATTCGCGTGTGTAATCCAGGGAAACTTTGACTGACGGCTCCAACATTATGCTGTCGTAAAGGCCGGCACCGGCATAACCAGACAGGTCTTCCCCATTGGAATCCGAACGGAAAATAAGACCGCTGCCGAAAAGTGCAATGCTCTTGCTCGGAAAAGCCAGAATCTGTGGTTCATCTTTTCCCTTTCTGCAGGTGAAGCTGAGGGCCTTCCCGGGATAATTGCCGACCAATGTCTCTCCAAGGCCCGGGACCACCTCGGCATAGATCTCATCTTGGTTGCCCGTAGAGGGATTAACAGTGTGGATCACAAAACTGTAATCGGCCTCGACCACCTCTTGAATGAGCACCGCCATGAAGAGATCCGCATGGGGAATCCCTCTTGTCTTGCGGCTTAGATGTGCCCTCTCGTTCCACTTGGAGCCCCACACACGTTTGATACATGTCCAGGCATCTTCCCAGCTTGAGGGCCACGGAAGCCCTGCCTCATCCATCACCCCATGAAGCTCAGAGATCAGATCATCCGGTGCCTTGAGACCCAGAATGGTCTTACTGAGTTCACCCAGTACCTCTATATCCACCTTTTCGGCATTTTTATCTATTTGCAGTACCAGTTCATTATAATTTTTGGCAATTTCCTTGTTGCTTTTTTCGGCAAGCATCTTTTCAAAGACCCCAAACGGCATGGCCACTGAACTGGGAAGACCTATCCACTCCGACAATTTGCCCTGCAAATGCCTCAGATTATTGGATTTACCCCCAACAGTTTTCTGATTGAACTTACTTGATGATACGGCATAAGCAGTGAAGCAAGGCCGGGATATCCGGGTAACCGGCAGGACACGCTGCGAAGTAATGCCCGGCTCTCCTGGACCTTCTTCGAATATTACATCACCGGCTGCATTTACGCCTAAGCTGAGAAGATGTCCACTGAAAGACTTCAGACGACCGATTATATCAGGGTCGTAGCAAGTGGCAAAAAGCACATGGGCATTTCTGGCCCGGATCGCAACATGGGATACTATATCGGTCAAATCCGGTGTGATGACAGCAATCACCTCTTTTGGGATCTCCTCCTCTCCTGCGATCTTGTCGGCAATAATGACTGTAGGTCGAGCAAAGTCCCTGCCCTGAACAGACCTTAAGTCGGAGACAACCTCTACTTGTCCGGTGCCTTGACCCTGGCTGATCACCTGCCAACTGCCGAGATGGGCCTCTCTACGCAATATCGGATCTATCTGACGCAAAAGCATCGACAAGGCGAAGACTGGTTTCCCTCGCACCACTTCCTCACTGAAGAGGGAAATGGTCCATGATTCGGCGTGAAAAGCCGCACCGAGAAATTCGGCCTTGGGCTGAAGGACTTGGTAATAATGGTCGATTGCGGCACCCAGGGCACGCGAGAGACGATCGAGTACGGCCCTGGATTGGAGGGCCCAATCTTTTCCGGAATGGGACATCTTTCTGACCTGTTCCCACTGGTTAAGACAGTGTGTAAGCTCATCATTGCCTCTTGAAATAAGGAGATTCTCCAGCACCATTGAGATCAATTCCACCAGTTGATCAGCGCTGAGATGCAAATGAAGACTCCGTTCCACCACAACGCGCAGGAAATTCTCCAAAGCCAGATCGAGAAAGAGCCGATCGCGTACAACATTTGCATTGCCTTGCAATTGTGTTTTAAGACAACGGCGCGCCTCAGTAATCTTTTCAATAAGCATGCAGGCATCAGTATTGTCACGATGCGCCCAGATAAAGTCCATCAGGCCGTGCATTTTCGAATCGAATAGATGCCGGGCAGCGTAGATGGCAGTGCCGAGATCAGTACCGGAATGAACGGCCTTGAGAATCCCCAGGAAATGCTCCAAATCATGAATCAATGGGTCTTTTATAGACGGGACAAAATCAGGGTGGGATATGATTGGGCGCTCGAACATCTCAAGCCTTTCTTTTGTAATCCCCCCTGCTTCGAGTATATTATAGAATAAATCCAGATTGCCGTTGTTTTTCAGGAAACCCAGATAGGCCTCACAGATGACAACATCATCAGGTGTGGTGTTATTGTGGAGTTTCTGGTGCCACTCCTCCATAAAATGCCCGGAGACCTCTTTTATATGGAGACGATGCATAATGTTTAAGACTTCATCGCGGATTCTCTGCCCTTCGCCACCTCGCCCCATAGTGGTCAGTATCAGACGGATGTACTCACGCCCTTCCGGCTCTTCTTTGGTGTACTGGTCAGCAAGCTTAAGCGTCAAACGGTCCTCAGCATGACTCAACTCCCTGGGCTGGGTGTTGTAGTTCCGCTGCCAGTCCAGTTGTCTGATAGCGGAAAAACGCAGCCACACAAACATAAGCGCCAGCCCCTCCATGTTGTTTCTGACTCTGTCCAGAAGGTCATAACATAGGTTGAAACGATGCATCAGTGTCCACGAATTGCGGCTCATTTCCTTTTCAATGATCTCATCGGCGATCACTGCGAGTTCAGGATGGCCCAAAGACACTTCAGTTTCTGAAGGGACAACAAGCGGGATTCGATAGTTCCGACCACGGTTATTGTCCCAGCGCTCTTCCTCGGGAAAATAGAGGACAAAAACCAAAAAAGAAAAATCCAGTTTCCGATCCAGTCTGATAACGATTCGCCTGACGCCATCTTTCTCTGCAAAAGGGGTCTGAATGGCTTGCCGGCCAAATGCCTTGCTACCCTCAGGCCAGACCGAACTTGGCGGCATCTCCCAGGATATTTGAACATGGTGACAAAGCCCCCAGTGCAACAGACATTTCTTATGGTCTTTCAGCCCAATGGAGATTTCGACCCAATTATCCATAATGCGTTTTTCCACAAGTAACTCAACACCGCTTTTTGCAATAATTTTTTCTGTTATCGTCATTTTATGATCACACCTTTCCGGTCTTAGTTACTTTTTATGAGATGAAGGTTTTTCCTTTGGTACTGTCTTGAGTTCTTTAATTTTGTCCCTAAGTTCAGCGGCTTTCTCAAACCTCTGTTCTTTGGCAGCAGCCCTCATCTCTTGTTCGAGCATTCTGATCCGTTCTTTCATGTCCTTGACACTCGACAAGCCTCCATAGGGAGCTGTTGCCTCAGCTATTTGCCAATCCAACTCCTGCTCTTTCTCATAGATGGAAGACAAGGCGTCTGTAACTGCCTTTTTTATGGTGACCGGAGTAATATTATGTATTCGATTATATTCCATCTGTGTCCGGCGCCTACGTTCGGTTTCCTCCATGGCCCGCTTCATGGAGCCGGTAATCCTGTCTGCATAGAACAGCACCGTGCCATCGGCATTCCGGCTGGCCCGCCCTGCTGTCTGAACAAGAGACCGCTCCGAACGAAGAAAACCCTCCTTGTCCGCGTCCAGCACTGCCACCAGGGATACTTCCGGGATATCGAGCCCCTCTCTCAAGAGATTAATCCCGATCAGTACATCAAATTCACCACGCCTCAGACCGTGTATTAATTTGCTCCTCTCTATGGTTTTGATATCCGAATGGAGATATTCAACGCGAATACCAACTGAGGAGTAATATTCTGTGAGGGCCTCTGCCATCCTCTTTGTCAGGGTAATGACAAGGACCCGCTCATCTCTCGCAATGGTTTTTTGTATCTCCTCCATAAGATCGTCCACCTGGGTGCCGGCCGGCCTTACCTCTATCGGCGGATCTGCGAGACCAGTCGGCCTTATGATTTGCTCCACCACTGCCTCGCCTGCTTTTTCAAACTCATATGGCCCCGGAGTGGCGGAGATGCAAACAACCTGACCCACGGCCTTTTCAAACTCATCAAACCGTAATGGGCGGTTGTCCAGGGCTGAGGGGAGTCTGAAACCAAACTCAACAAGGGTCTTTTTCCTGGAACGATCCCCTGCGTACATGCCCCTTATCTGGGGAATGCTTATGTGGCTTTCGTCAATGAAGGTTATAAAATCTTTTGGGAAATAGTCTAGAAGTACAGGAGAAGGCTCTCCCGGAGGACTGCCAGAGAGGTGTCTTGCGTAGTTTTCGATCCCATGACAATAACCCAGTTCCTGAAGCATCTCAAGGTCCAGGTTGGTCCTCTGTTCAAGGCGCTGGGCCTCAACTAATCTATTCTGAGACTCAAAGAACAGGAGTCTTTCATCCAGCTCCGCCTTGATGTTCAGAATGGCCCTGTCAAGTCTGCCTTCAGATGCCACATAGTGGCTCGATGGATATATAACAATTTTTCTCAATGAAGCTATGGTCTGTCCCTTGAGTGGGTCAATGATGCTTATGTTTTCGATTTCGTCTCCAAAGAGTTCGATCCTTAAGGCGTGTTTTTCCTCATGGGCAGGGAAAATCTCAACTATATCTCCCCGAACCCTGAACGTCCCCCGGTGGAAATCCATATCGTTTCGCTCGTACAGCATCGCGACCAGCCGGACCAGGATTTCTTCTCTAGGACGCTCATCGCCCACCCTCAAGTAAAGCTGCATCTGCCGATATTCTTCAGGAGAGCCCAGGCCATAGATACACGATACGCTGGCCACAATAATCACATCCCTTCTGGTAAGCAGGGAGTGTGTGGCTGAGTGGCGAAGCCTGTCAATAAAATCATTGATGGAGGAATCCTTCTGAATGTAGGTGTCGGATTGAGGTATATAGGCCTCCGGCTGGTAGTAATCGTAATAGCTTACAAAATATTCAACTGCATTTTCCGGAAAAAGGATCTTGAATTCCCCAAAAAGCTGTGCAGCAAGGGTCTTGTTCGGTGCAATTACCAGGGCAGGCCGCTGCACCTGGTTCATTATGTTGGCCATGGTAAATGTCTTGCCGGACCCGGTGACTCCAAGGAGTGTCTGAAGGCAAAAACCTTTTTGAAGCCCTTCGGTAAGGGCGGCAATGGCCCCTGGCTGGTCTCCGCAGGGGGAAAAATCCGAGTGTAAGTGAAAAGGCAAATTCATTGTCGCGTCTGCTTGTGGTTTTGTTGCTTCACCATTAGAATCCGATTGCAAAAAGTTCCCATATCCAATGAAGGATGTCTAAATCACTATAGGGAGCTGCTTGCAAAACTCAAGGGAAAGACGAAAACGGAGCTGCAGATATGACCACGACCGATTCTCAACCATCATCTGACTTCATTCGCAATATTATCGCGGAGGACTTGAGGATAAACAAGAATGAAGGGCGAGTTGTGACCCGGTTTCCACCGGAGCCGAACGGCTATCTCCATATCGGGCATGCCAAGTCTATCTGCCTCAATTTTGGAATTGCAGCGGAAAATAAGGGCGGCGTCTGCCACATGCGTTTCGATGACACAAATCCCGGCAAGGAAGACATTGAATATATTGAGTCGATCAAAGCAGATGTAAAGTGGCTTGGTTTTGACTGGGGCAAACATCTCTACTATGCGTCCGACTACTTTGATCAGTTGTACGAATATGCAGTTCAGTTAATAAAAAAGGGGAAGGCCTATGTCTGCAGCCTGAACCCGGAGGAAATCAAGGAATACCGCGGCACATTGACTGAGCCGGGCAAGGACAGCCCATATCGCTCACGCCCGGTTGAGGAGAACCTGGACTTGTTTGAGCGCATGCGGGCAGGAGAATTTGAAGACGGATTTCACATACTCAGGGCAAAGATAGACATGGCATCTCCGAATTTGAATATGAGGGACCCGGCAATCTACCGTATCAGACGGATGTCACATCACAGGACAGGCGACAAGTGGTGCATTTATCCCATGTATGACTACACCCACTGCCTTTCTGATTCCATCGAAGGAATCACACATTCCATCTGTACTTTGGAATTTGAAGATCATCGTCCCTTGTACGACTGGGTACTCGATCAATTGGACGTCGAGTGTCATCCTCGGCAGATCGAGTTTGCCCGCCTTAATCTGAGCTACACCATCATAAGCAAGCGAAAGCTCATAAAACTTGTGGAGTCCGGCGCTGTCTCCGGATGGGATGATCCACGGATGCCTACAATATGTGGTCTGCGGAGACGTGGATACACGCCGAGGTCGATCAGGGACTTTTGTGAGCGTATCGGAGTAGCAAAAAGGGACAGCACGGTTGATGTAGCGTTGCTTGAACACTGTGTGCGCCAGGACCTGAATCAACGAACACCGCGTGTTATGGGAGTGTTACGTCCTCTCAGGGTGGTCATAGAAAACTACCCGGAAGAACTGGAGGAAGAACTGGAGGCCATCAACAACCCTGAAGATCCTGGAATGGGTTCCAGAAAAGTGCCTTTTTCACGGGTGCTGTATATTGAACAGGAGGATTTCCGTGAAGATCCGCCGAAAAAGTACTTCCGTCTGGCCCCAGGCCGCGAGGTACGGCTGAGATACGCATATTACATAAAGTGCGTTGGAGTAGTGAAGGATGAACAGACCGGCGAAATAGCGGAATTGCGCTGCACCTATGATCCTGAAACTCGAGGCGGTGGATCTCCGGATGGACGTAAGGTCAAGGCAACACTGCATTGGGTGTCGGCTGCCCACTCGCTCCGGGCCGAAGTGCGCCTGTACGATCACCTCTTCCTGAAAACAAACCCCGATGAATCAAAGGATGGAGGTGATTTCATGGCCAATTTGAATCCAAACTCCCTGGAGACCTTGACGTCGTGCCGCGTGGAACCGAGTCTGGCAAACGCGGTGCCGGGGAGTCGCTATCAGTTTGAGAGACAGGGCTATTTCTGCGTGGATACTAAAGACTCTTCTGATAAAGCCTTGGTGTTTAATCGAACGGTGACGTTGCGTGACACCTGGGCCAAGATCGAAAAAGCCATGAAAAACAAACCGCGACAGGCTCAAAAAAAATGAACTTAGCCGCCTCCGGCGGGACTCTTTTTGACAGGATTTTCATGATTTTTATTTATCCTGTTAATCCTGTTGATCCTGTCTGAAAAATGGAAATTTCTATACTATCAAGTTAAGGATACAGCAATATGCAATCTCAAAACTACAATAAAACCAAAAACGGCGTGCGTGTACGATTTGCCCCGAGCCCCACGGGGTATCTCCATATCGGCGGGGCTCGTACTGCCATATATAACTGGCTCTTTGCAAAAAAGCACAAGGGCATTTTCATATTGAGAATAGAGGACACTGACGTCGAACGATCCACAACCGATTCCATTCAGGGGATCATTGACGGGCTCAATTGGCTGGGGATCCATTGGGACGAGGGTCCGTATTCCCAGACGGAATACATTGAAGAGCATAAAAAAGCTGCCAGGCGACTGGTTGAATCAGGTCATGCCTATAAATGTTTCTGCACCAAGGAAGAGCTCGATGTAAAGAGGAAGGCCGCTTTGGCAGCCAAACAGTCTGTTCAATACGACGGGACCTGCAGGAGACTCACATCAGAGGCCATAGCTGCCAAAGAGGCCCAGGGGCTTCCGTATGTCATTCGTTTCAAGGTACCTGAACAACAAGGTGCGGTATGTGTCAATGATGCGGTCTATGGGCCGATTGAAAAGCAGTACCAGGATATTGAAGACTTTGTTATAGTGCGATCTGATGGCTCTCCGCTCTATCTTCTCTCAAACGCCGTGGACGATATTCGGGATGGGATAACCCATGTAATCCGGGGGCAGGACGGCCTTGCCAACACTCCCAGGCAGATCCTTATCTATGAGGCCTTAGGAACAAAACCTCCGGTATTTGCCCATATGCCTCTTACCCTGGACCTTAAGAAACGCAAGATATCCAAGCGGACCCACGGTGAACTTGTATCAGTGCAGTTTTACAGGGATCACGGATTTCTGCCCTGGGGCCTTGTGAACTACCTTGTGCTTCTGGGCTGGCACACCTCTGATGACCGAGAGATATTCAGCAGGGAGGAACTGATAGATGCCTTCTCACTCGAAGGCATAGGCCGGGCGAATTCCATATTCAATTATACGCCGGGAGATCCGAAGTTTTTCACAGACCCCAAGGCCCTTTCAATTAATTCCCATTTTCTGAGGACATTGCCCATAGAAGAGATCGCCGAGCCTGTGAAAAAGGATTTCGTCACGGAAGGCATCTGGGACCCGGCATATGATGGGAATAAAAGGCAGTGGTTCCTTGCTACCCTGGATCTTATCCGGAGCCGTTTTCATACCTTCAAGGACTTTGCAGAACTGGGAAGGGCATACTTCTCAGAGAAATTCCCCGTTGACCCCAAGGCCCTTAAGAAAAGAGTGCTCAAATACCCGGACCTAAAAAATTGGCTGCCGCAGCTTGCAGACCGCATGGAGCAGCTCGAGTCATGGACTCTCGAAACGACCGAAAAAGTTGTAAGGGACTTTGCACAAGGGCTTGAAGTAAAGCCGGGTGTTATTATCAATGCCATTCGCACTGTAGTCACAGGCCAGCCGGCAGGTACGGGCATCTTTGATGTGCTTGTGGCCATTGGAAAGGAGCGTGTGGTCAAGAGACTCCGCGGCGTGTCCGAACTATTCGCAGAAACTTAGGAACGTACAATAAATAAGTTGAACAAATTAATGTTTTTTTTGCCGTCTTCTTCGTTGCTCGTCAAGCATACAAACTGTTATGCTCGCTCCTCGCGCCTTGAATACAACAAAAAACCGTATCTTCTCAATAAGTTGGGATAAATTATATTTTGCCTATAAGCAAATAAACTCGATAAAAATTTTGCTTATAGGCAAATATAGTTGATAAATTTTATGAAAATGATATTTTAATATCATGCTAAAAAACAGATATTTGACTCAATACGTTCTTGACGACCTCTCTGAAAAAATGGTGTTCATCGGAGGCCCTCGACAGGTTGGCAAAACAACCCTTGCCAGGGAATTTGTAGCCAAACAATTCAGGGAAACAGGCTATTACAACTGGGACAGCAGAACAGATCGCCGCAAGATTATGCAATCTAATTGGCCGGGAAATGCGGAACTGATCATTCTCGACGAGATTCATAAATACAAGAAGTGGAAATCTTTTGTTAAGGGTGAATACGACACGCTTAAGGATAAATATCGATTTATTGTTACCGGTAGTGCCCGCCTGGATATTTACAGAAAAGGTGGTGATTCGATGCTGGGAAGGTATCGTTATTATCGATTACATCCTTTTACAGTTGCCGAAGCAACAGGAAGGTTTGTTGTGCCTGTTATCTTTAAAGATATCCCCATCAGCTTAACAGGAGAAAAAGATGCCTTTTTGTCTCTGGATAAGTTTGGCGGATTTCCCGAACCCTTTATTAAACAGAATATGAGAACGCTGAGGAAGTGGCATCAGGAAAAACATGACAGGCTGTTTCGTGAGGATATCAGAGATATTGAACAGGTAAGGGACATAATGAATATGCAGCTTCTTGGAGATATGCTCCCGGAACGGGCAGGTTCTCAGTTGTCTGTTAATTCCCTGAGAGAGGACCTGGAAGTAAGTCATAGAGCTGTATCTAACTGGCTCAACATATTGGAAGCATTTTATTACTGCTTTAGAATATATCCGTTTGTTGGAAAGAATTATCGTTCGTTAAAAAAAGAGCCCAAACTCTATCTGTGGGACTGGTCTGAAATCAGTGACGAGTCTGTTCGATTTGAAAACTGCGTTGCATCTCATTTACTAAAACTCGTCTATTTCCTTCAGGATTATGAAGGATATAAGGCTGAACTGTATTTTTTAAGAACTGTGGACAAAAAAGAGGTCGATTTTTTAGTCACCATTGATAAAAAACCGTGGTTTTCTGTGGAAGCAAAAACAAATGATGCCGGTGTCTCACCTCATTTGCATTATTTCAAAAACAAGATCAACATACCCTATTCATACCAGGTTATAAAAAAAAGCGGTGTTGACAGATTCATTAATAAAATTCGTGTTGTGTCTGCAGACGCTTTTTTAGCAGGGTTAATCTGACACTCCTGCCCTGAGCAACAGTATAACCCGTTCCAGGTCCTGGACGGAACGATAACGTATCTCCAACCTGCCGCCCCTTTTAGTCTGCACTATTTTTACTTTAGAACCAAGTCTGCGAGTCAGATCTTCGCAAAGATTCATGATGTCAGGATCTTCCCTTCGCACTCTCGCACCCAGCCTTTTTCCTTTAGCTAATCGACGGGCCAGGGCCTCTGCCTGTCGTACGGAAAGCTCTTTTTTTATTATCTGGTTTCTTAACTCCCTCCGGCTTTCAGGATCTTCCAACGTCAAAAGGGCCCGGGCATGGCCCATACTGAGCCGTCCATCAAGCAGGTCGGCCTGGGCATAGTCCGGTAATTGGAGAAGCCTCAGAAAATTGGCCACAGTGGACCTTTCCCTTCCCACCCTTGAGGCCACCTGGGACTGTGTAAGCCCCAGCTCATCTATAAGCCTGCTATAGGCCATAGCCTCTTCCAGGGGATTCAGGTCCTCTCTCTGGATATTCTCAACCAGTGCCAGCTCAAGAAGCTCGTCAGGGCTCACGTCCTTTATGACAACAGGGACTGCCTTAAGCCCGGCCTTTTGGGCCGCCCTCCACCGCCTTTCGCCGACTATCAGCTCATAAACACCATCAACCTCCCAGACCACCAGGGGCTGAAGGATACCTTTCTCCTTGATGGATCCGGCAAGGGCCTCAAGGGAATCTTGATTCATATGCTTTCGTGGCTGATCGGGATTTGGCCTGATCTTTTCTATGGGACAGAGGAAAAATCCGGGACTCTCTAAATCATATATGTCTTCTTGAGAAAGAAGGGCTCCAAGCCCCTTGCCTAATCCTCCCTTACGCTTCATCATGACTTCCTCTGGCAGCCCAGGAACTCGCGGGCCAGGGCCAGGTAACTCTCTGCCCCTTTGGATCTCGGTTCGTATGAAAATATCGGCTTTCCATGACTCGGACTCTCACTTAATTTTACGTTTCTAGGGATAGTAGTCTTGTAAACCAGATCCCTGAAATGTGTCCGCACCTCACGCGCGACCTGAAATGCAAGACGAATGCGGTAATCGTACATGGTGAGCAACAGGCCTTCAATATGGAGCATGGGATTGAAGTTATGTTTCACGAGCCTTATAATCTTTATTAGTTGACTCAGGCCCTCAAGGGCATAATATTCACATTGCATGGGAATAATTACTGAATTGGAAGCACTCAGGGCATTTATGGTTATCAGCCCCAGAGAGGGAGGACAGTCCAATATTATATAATCAAAAGAATTTAAAGGAGCCAAAAGTTCCTTCAGTACGCCCTCCCTGTTATTGCGCCCCGCCAAATCCACTTCTATCCCCACCAGATCCATATTTGAAGGAATAATGGAAAGATTGGCAACAGATGTGGGCTGTATCACTTCGGCCGTGCCGGCCAAACCAAGTATGGCATGGTAGAGGTGTCTATCCAGCCCCTTTTGGGCAATTCCGAGACCGCTGGAAGCGTTTCCCTGGGCATCGCAATCTACAAGCAATATAGACCTCTTGAGAATGGCTAGACCTGCTGCCAGATTTACCGCGGTTGTGGTCTTGCCAACGCCACCCTTTTGGTTGGCCACACATATTATCTTGGTCTTTTGTAACGGTGATCTTCTCATTATTTTTGCATGAAACTAACTTTATACTATAATTGAGCTATTAGACTTGTATGTTTCTTTTACCACTACGAGGTATTTTCACGGTAAATTGAACCGCGAAGACGCGAAGGACGCTAAGAAATACTTTTTATCCAGCCGGTAACGGTCCGGCTGGATAAGTATCTTCTTTGTGTTTAACTTTGCGTTCTTGGCGCCTTAGCGGTTAGCGGTTAATTTGCTGCTATTTTCCAAATAGGTTACTAACACCTAAAAGCTAACAGCTAATCGCTCAACCTATACTATAATCGAATCCAGGAGGATTAAGCCATAGCAAAAGTTTCCGGAAACATAAAAGGCCTGACACATTCCGAGCGCCGTGGCCTTGAGCGCCTCTTCCGTAGGAAAATACCCCCCGACAAGTTGTTAACCCCTGAAATAGCAAGGACCTTGACCGAGATCTCCGGCCCTATAGGCAGACAGGTCGGGGTCATAGTAAACCGAAAAGGTATAATACGCCACGTCATCCTTGGTGATCATCACAGTATATTGATACCGGATATAAGCTTTTACCGCAGGGGGCTTGGCCGCCTAAAGGGTTTGCGGTGTATCCATACCCATTTTAATAAAAATGAAGGAATAAATACCGAGGATCTCTCGGATCTCGCCCTGCTGAGATTGGATGCCATGGTAACTATTGAGGTTAAAGACAACCTGCCAGGCCAAGTGTGTTTTGCCCACCTTCTGCCCCCCAACCCAGAAAACCGGCAATGGAAAATACTTACTTTCCAGCATCCCGGCGCTGTTGACCTGCCTTTTGGAGAATTTATTCAAGAACTTGAAACAGAAATACAGAAGTCCCAGGAGGGGCTGTCCCCCAAGGCGACGGAAGAGCGTGCGATTCTGGTGCATGCAAGCCAACATCCTCGCCTTGAGGCAGAGCGATCCCTTGCAGAACTCGCGGAACTTGCCCGCTCATCCAATGTAGAGGTGCTGGAAAAGATCTGGCAGCGTGTTCCTCGCTATAATCCAGCACACCTGCTGGGCAAAGGAAAACTGAGGGAAATCCTGATGAAGGGCCTTTATCTGGGGGCCACCATGGTGATCTTTGACCAGGACCTCAGGGCCATACAGATAAACAACATTGCCGGGATGGTAGATCTCAAAGTCATAGACCGCACTCAACTGATCCTAGACATCTTTGCAAGAAGGGCCCAGAGCAAAGAGGGAAAAATTCAGGTGGAACTGGCGCAACTCCGCTACCTGCTCCCCAGGCTCCTGGGTCGTGGGACTGCCATGTCAAGGCTTATGGGTGGCATTGGAGGAAGAGGCCCTGGTGAAACCAAGCTGGAAGAGGATCGCAGGAGGGTAAAACAGCATATCAGATCTCTTGAGCGGGAACTAAGAGGCCTTTCCAGGGGAAGAAAAGAGAGAAGAAAGCGCAGGGCCAAGGAAGCCCTCCCGGTGATCTCAATTATAGGCTACACCAATGCAGGCAAATCCACCCTTCTCAATCGACTCACGGGCAGCAAAGTCTTTGCTGAAAATCGACTCTTTGCAACCCTTGATCCAACAACACGACGCATTGCCCTCCCAGGAGCAGGAAAGGTGCTGCTGGCAGATACAGTCGGCTTTATTCGACACATGCCAAAAGATCTCCGGGTGGCATTTAAGGCCACTATGGAAGAACTGGAAGACGCGCATCTTTTCTTACACGTGGTTGACGCAACCAGCCCGTACAAAAAAATGGAGATAATGGCAGTCGAACAGATTCTGAAAGAAATGGACCTGTTAACAACCCCAAGGATACTGGTCTATAATAAAATAGACCTGTTGGAAAAAGATACCCCTGTTTCCAATCCCGAAGCGGTTTATATCTCTGCGGCAACCAAAGAGGGTATTGATAAGCTTATTGAGATGTTGGCTAAGCGATTAGTTACGGAACGTTGAAATTGGAAATTGGAAATTGGAAATTCGGGGGAAAATGAAACGAGTTTACGAGTTGGATGTCTACAAACTGGCAGAAGCGTTATCAGATATGGTCTGGCAGGACTTTGATAAGCGGAACAAAAAGGTTCAGAACACCGTGGGCTATCAGATAATACGATCATCCGACAGCATAGCTGCCAATATAGCGGAAGGGTATGGTCGGTATAGTCCCGCTGACAGGAAAAAGTTCTATCTATATTCAAGGGGTTCACTTGAAGAAACCAAATCATGGTTGCGAAAACTCATCAGAAGAAAAGTTTTATCTGAGTCAGACGCGATAGGATACAAAGCAATCGTTGAAAAGCTCGGCCCAAAATTGAATGCGTTCATCAACAGTACAAAAGCATGAAGGCCAAATTTCCAATTTCAAGCCATAAACGGCTACCTAATGGCTATCGGTCCGCCGCCCTGACAAAGACAGCTAATCGCTCAACTTAGTGCCTTATAGTAATCCTTATACCATGCAATGAACCTTGGAATCCCCTCCTCCAGGGTGGTACTTGGCTTAAATCCTACGTCTCTCATTAAGTCATCAATATTTGCATAGGTGGCCGGCACGTCCCCTGGCTGCATGGGCAATAGATTCTTCCGGGCCTTCTTTCCCAGGCATTCTTCTATTATCTCAATAAAACGCAACAACTCCACCGGCTGATTGTTCCCAATATTATAGAGCTTGTACGGTGCGTAGCTTGAGCTCGGATCCGGTGCATCACCAGTCCAACCGGGATTGGGTTCGGCAGGTCTGTCCAGGACCCTTATCACCCCCTCAACAATGTCATCTACGTATGTAAAATCCCGACGCATTTTACCGTGGTTAAACACATCTATGGGACGATCTTTTAATATGGCATTTGTGAACAAGAAGAGGGCCATGTCAGGTCTTCCCCAGGGCCCGTAAACAGTAAAAAAGCGAAGCCCTGTACAGTGCAGACCGTACAGATGGCTATAAGTATGGGCCATTAGCTCGTTGGCCTTTTTAGTAGCGGCATAGATGGACACCGGATGGTCCACATTGTCATGGACACTGAAAGGCATTCTGGTATTTGCCCCATATACAGAACTGGACGAGGCAAAGACCAGGTGCTTGACGTTATTATGCCGGCAGCCCTCAAGGACATTCATAAAGCCCACCAGGTTTGAATCTACATAGGAGTGAGGGTTTATAAGAGAATAACGCACGCCTGCTTGGGCTGCCAGATTGACCACTCCATCAAACTTCTCTGTCACAAAGAGTTCTTCCATTGTCGCCCTGTCCGACAGGTCCTTCCGCACTGATTTGAAATTAACATTTGGTGTAAGCCGGGAAAGGCGTGCCTCCTTGATAGCCGGATCATAGTAGTCGTTCATGTTATCAAGACCCACGACTTCTCTCCCCTCCTCCAGAAGTCGTCCGGAAAGGTGATATCCTATGAATCCGGCAGCACCTGTAACCAGTATCTTTTTGATTGTATGAGATGATTTAGCAGACATTCAATAATCCTCCGGAAAAAACCCTTACTCAACTGTCACACTTTTTGCCAGATTGCGTGGTTGATCCACATCACATCCCCGTGCCACAGCTATTTCGTAGGCCAACAACTGTAAAGGAACGGTGTAAAGGAACGGATTGACATCAGGATCATCCGGTCTGGGCACTGACACAACATATTTTGCGATTCTGGAAATGCCTTCATCGCCTTCTTCTCCAAGAACTATGACAATACCACGCCTTGATTTTACCTCTTCCACGTTGCTAAGCACCTTCTCATAGACATGATCGCGGGGGGCCAAAGCCACCACCGGCATGTTTCTGTCAATCAAGGCTATGGGACCATGTTTCATTTCCCCTGCTGCATATCCCTCAGCATGGATATAAGAAATCTCCTTAAGCTTAAGGGCCCCTTCAAGGGCAATAGGAAACTGGATGTCCCTGCCAAGATATAAAAAATCTCTGTAACTGTAAAAGATATCCGCCAACTCCATGGCCTGATGATGCCACGAGACGAGGCCATCTTCCAGTAACTCGGGAACGGTCATTAGAGCTGAAATTTTGCTGCTGATATCTCCTCTGGAAAGACTACCTCTGACCTGGCTTAGATAAAGCGCAAGGACATAAAGGGCTGAAAGCTGACTGGTAAAGGCCTTGGTTGAAGCAACCCCGATTTCAGGTCCCGCATGGGTGTAAACCGTGCTGTCTGACTCTCTGGTTATGGTACTCCCCACCACGTTGCAAATAGCTATTACAGGTGAATCCAACTCCCTGGCCATGCGAAGCCCTGCCAAGCTATCAGCCGTTTCTCCTGACTGGGAAATCGGAACAGTGAGCACAGTCTTATCTAATATAAGGTGCCTGTAACGAAATTCAGAAGCAAGGTCCACTTCTACCGGCAGACCTGCCCATTTTTCTATCCAGTATTTTGCTACAAGTCCTGCATGCCAGGATGTACCACAGGCAAGAAGTACTACCCTCCTGAGGCCCTTTATCAAATCAGGAGACAGTTCTATTTCAGGCAGGCTCACCTCTCCGAGCTCCGGCATCATGCGACCGCGGTAAGTGTTCAGAACGGCCTGGGGCTGTTCGTAAATCTCCTTCAACATAAAGTGTTTATATCCGGCCTTTTCCGCCATGGTCGCATCCCAGGAAATGGTCTGAGGGACCTTTGCTACAGGCTCGCCATTATCTATGCGCCTCACATCGGCACCGTTTCTGGACAGGGTGGCCATCTCCCCGTCATCCAGAAAGATTACATCCCGCGTATAGGACAAGAGGGCAGGTACGTCCGAGGCCAGAAAACACTCATTGTCTGCAAGCCCCAAGACCATGGGACTCTGCTTTCGCGCGGCAACCAATATGTCAGGATTGCCCTGCCACAGCACACCTATGGCATAGGCGCCTTCAACCTCCATCAGGGCATCCCTGACAGCCTGGACCAGATCTTCATTCAAATGTTTTTCAATAAGGTGTGCCAGGACCTCGGTATCTGTCTCTGACTTGAAGATATGGCCCTCATCCTGGAGCTGTTGGCGAAGGGTATAGTAGTTTTCAATAATGCCGTTGTGAACCACTACCAAGTTCCCGGTACAGTCTGTGTGAGGATGGGCATTGGCCTCGGTGGGTTCCCCATGAGTAGCCCAACGGGTATGGCCTACCCCGATGGAGCTTGGTACATCCCGGATGCCGTCCAATAGCAGGTCCAGATTGCCCAGCTTACCTTCGCTCCTGACGCGGTGGACAGACCCCTCGTAGATATACGCCACCCCGGCTGAATCATAGCCCCGGTATTCCAGCCTCCGGAGGCCATCTAAGAGTATCGGCAATACGCACCTGTGACCAATATAACCTACTATGCCGCACATATGTCCCTCCTATCTTCCGTTCAGAAACCAGAACTAGCAGGCCCCCTTCCTTGCTGCAATCACCCAAAACGTACGCCACAAAATTTTAAAATCGTCTTGAAGACGCCACTCATCAATATATTGAAGGTCAAGCTTGACCACTTCATTGAAGTTGTCAATCTTGCTGCGGCCTGAGATTTGCCACAATCCGGTTATCCCCGGTTTAATGGAAATTCGTCTACGGTGCCAGTCCTCATACTGCGCCACCTCTTCGGGTGTCGGCGGCCTGGTGCCTACCAAGCTCATCTCTCCTTTGAACACGTTCCAAAACTGAGGAAATTCATCCAAAGACGTCTTTCGCAAAAATTGACCTACCTTGGTAACCCGAGGATCATTGGCCATCTTGAACATAGGACCCTGCATCTCATTATTCTCCGCCAGTTCGGCTTTGCGGGCTTCCGCATCTACATACATCGAACGAAACTTATAAAGAAAAAAAGTTCTTCCGTGCATGCCCACCCGCTTTTGCCTGAAAAGGATAGGTCCTGGAAAACTTGACTTTATGGCCAGGCCCAGAATGGGATACAAGATGGCGAAACAAAACAAAGTGCCTAGTCCTCCAACAAAGATGTCAATAAGGCGCTTATAAAAAAGCCCCGACACATCCAGTTTCAAGGAACCACGACACAATAATGGGACCCCTTGCAATACCTCCACTCTTAAAGACGTATATCCAGGAACGAACATGGCCGGGACAATGCATACGCTCACTCCAATGCGCTCGCACATTTCAATGTAAGGTTGTAAAGAACGAGGGCGATCAGGCGGAACGGCAAAAATGACGTCATCTACCCGATTATCCAAAATCACATCTCTAAGATCCTCTATTGTCCCCAGGATGGGAATAGAAGAAGGACCCTGAGAATCGGAATTCGTCTGATCCTCCTCCCTTAACAAGCCGACAATTCGATGGCCCCAGCTCCGCTGTTTCTGTAGAGCGTCGACGACCCGTAAAGAACGCACTCCATTACCTACAAGCAAAATTCGGCGCTGATGAAAACCCCGACTGGCAAGCATCCTTATTACACCGAGCATTAAGCCTTTGTCAATAATGGCAAAAACCTGGAGCACAATGATAAAAATAAAAAGATACCGCCTGGAAACACCAAAATCATGAAAGAAAAACAGGACGGTGCTGATAATGACAAATAGAATAACCAAGGCCTTTGTGAGACGGACCAGGATAGGCCAAAATAAATCCTCGCGCCGGTCAGAATAAAAACCAAGGTGAGCAAGAATAGCATTATTTAGAAAAAAGGTGAGAATGATAAAAGCAGCGAATTCATACTCGCGTAGTAACCAAGTCCCCCAAAAATAATTCAGATAAATCCAACGCGAGAAATAGGCTGCAAATATTACCACCAGTGCATCCAACATCATGATGATATTTATCAAAATATAGGCTTGGTCACGATACATAGTTCAGCTCATTATGAATAATTAAGTTGAGCGATTAGCTGTTAGCCATTAGCGTTTAGGTGTTAGTAACCTATTTGGAAAACACCTGCCCGCCATCGCGAGCTCAGGCGAGGCGGGCGAGGCAACAAATTAACAGCTAACCGCTAAGGCGCCAAAAACGCAAAGTTAAACACAAAGAGCCTCTTCAGACAAATCTGTGGGTAATCTCTGGAACTGGTAGATTGCCAAGCGTGTGATACAAGGCTATTTCTCGCAATTTATCGCTCCTAAAACCGTAAGATTTTCTGATGGTCAGTTTTG
>Ga0307990_1000251_pt1 | contig 51431 bp, 48 predicted proteins | sample EllFjometagen129_FD_203168 | JGI IMG/M metagenome (GOLD analysis project Ga0307990, IMG submission 203168) | Marine microbial communities from Ellis Fjord, Antarctic Ocean - #129 | ecosystem: Environmental > Aquatic > Marine > Unclassified | place: Southern Ocean | collected 2014-10-08
TCACGGAGCCCACGAAGTAATGTGGCCAAGGCGCATGGGGCAGAAGGTCGCAAATGATCTCACCTTGGGCAATGGCCTCGGAAAGCAATCCGGTTCTCTCCAGAAACTGTGCATAATTCCACCGGACTTGCGTATCGTCGGGCTCTCGCTCGAGTGCAGTCAAATACATTTGGCGATCTTTTGCCGGCGTTGCCGGTGTGGTCCGTGAGTCGACCTCCTTTGCGCGGTCCTTGCAGTACCGGACATTACGCAGATGGCTGGATTGAGAGGTGAAGGGCGCGACGGCGATGCGCCCAAGGGCGACATCCCAGACGCGCTTCTGATCCCAGACGGTCACCGCGAGACGCCGGACACAGGCTCGAGCTTCTGCTTCAGCCAGACCCTCGCCACCATTTTCCGTGATAGAATCCGGAAGCGCTTCAGCCACCTTGTCGGCCAGAAGTCGCGCCAGACTGTAATTTCCCTCTAGGGTGAAGTGAACATGCTCATAGAAAAGCGCCTTCCCCGGAATACCGTTCGTTGCCTCGCCAGCCAGGGCCTGGGCGGCATCCACGCCGATCACCCCGTCATCGCCGTGCCGCGCGATGGCATCCATGAGGATTTCGTTAATGCGCGTGTCCGCCCGAACCGCGAGGCCATCATAATCCCGTGCCCGCTCGAAAGCCTTTGCCGCTTCATCACGATTACCTAATGCCAGCTGGCACGTTCCGATGCGAAACTGGAGCTCGGCAAAATCCGGATCAATGGCCGCGGCATCAGCGTAAGCGATGAGAGCGGCCTGGAATGAACCCGCGGCTTGCAAGCCCGCCCCCTCCTGATACAACCCTTCCCACTCGGAGAGCTGCCCCGCATCCAGCCCGGTCGAATGCAGAGAGGCAAACGGAGAACAGTCCTTCAGATTGCTGGCCACCGTGCTGAGAACGACCGGTACGCCGGCCCGTTGCCCTGCACTCAGAATATCCTCCAGGTTGCCTTTGAAGTTTTCATACGCCCGGAGTCGACCCGCATCGTCATGCCTCAACTGGTTTTTGCTGAACATGTCGATGCCTCCCCACGTTTTAGGAGCGGAAGAATCCTTTCGAAGGCCGGCGAGCAGGCCGTCCATCAACTGCCCAATACGAGTGGTCTTCAGAGCAAGAACGCTTCGGACAAAGCGTAGCGGGGGCGCTTTTTGCCCAAAGACGGTGCCCGCCCCGAAGGGGCCAACCATTTCGTTGTTCCCCATGTAAACGACCCATAAATCCCCGTCACGTTTGGCGCAATCACGGGCGATGGGCAGGATGACATGCGAGCTGATGGCTGTAATGGCCACGCAGACCACCTCAAAATCGGTGGCGGGATAACGGCTTTCCAGTAGCGCCTCCAGATAACGACCCATTCCGAAGGAGGAATCCGGATCCCCATAGGCGGCTGACTCTCCAAACAGGAATATCCGATAGGTTCCCTCGGACTTATGCGCCGCCATACGCAGCGGCAGTGGGGCGCGGGCAAGCGATGCAGGAAAGAATTTATGGGTAAACTTACGGTTGGGGACCAGAAACTTTTCCCCACCGATTTGGCTCGGTATAAAAAACCGGGAAGAAGTTCCGTATCCGATCACTCGTAACCCCAACTCAAGAAATCCCAGTAGAAACAGCGGCACGAGCGTTGCCGCCATCAGACGCATGATCCATCGGTTTCGTCCGGAAGTTCCATGAGCACCCGGACCATTACGGCGGGAGGTTTTATTCGATGTTTGAGCCGACCGGCTCTTCCGGGGTTGCCGTTTCATGTGTCTCACTTTCGTATATTCTTATGGTGAACAGTTTTTTTCGACCGGATAACAGGATCCTCTGGATGATTTTTCTTAGAGATCCGCGCCGTCCTGTCGAACTTACTCTCCAGACTCTCCGTTGGCATTGGAAAACCGTTGTACGTCAATGCCATAAAAAAGCCTTCCCCATTCTGATCTACAGGATTTAATCCGGTTTATCCTGTCAAAATATTCCTCCACCTTCCGCACCACAAAATTCTACGTAGAACCTTATAGCATGACAATATGACCTGACCCAAAGTGTGACTCCAGTTTTAAGTTAGGGTTTATGCGGGAGTTCATTAGTACCGAACGATACCCAATCACTTCCGCCCAGGCCCGAGGCCTTCTATGTTTCGTCCCCGTGAGTAATCCACAGTCCATAATACGCGTATCTTATTTAACTGCAGTTGTTTACATAAGTAACTCCGCGTGACAATAAGTGCAAAAAATAAGCAAATAAAAATTGACGGCAATTCCAATATAGTGTTATATAACTCCATTCGAACAACAGGGGCGTTGGTGCATTCCCAACAGGTTGTTTGAACGATCAACAATAAATATTTGTGTAAAAGGTCCGGGTGGACCAGTGGAGGCGGGTAGGTAACGGCGCGGCTCTGTGGTAAAAGTAACGTTACGTGAGAACACAACAGGAGAAGTATAATGAAGATTAAATTACTAACAGCACTTGCTGTGCTCGCGACGGCCGGTGTGGTCAGCGCGAACATAATGGTCCCCAACGGTGACTTCGAAACCGCTGGTGGAGCCGACTGGAATTCAGCATCAGGCCCCGGCGGTGCATTCAGCTACCCGGCTAGCGGGGGTAATCCTGGTGGATACGGACAAATGGATTCGGCAGCAGGAGACTGGGCCGTTTTTGTCGCGACTGATGGTTCTGGTACTGGAAATGAACTGATTCCACTTTCATACTTCGGACTCGGCCTCGCGGCTGGTGATACCATCACCGTCGAAATGGACATGATCCAATTTTCCGGTGATGCTGGCGAAACCGCCGGTCTCAAGATGGAATCATGGACTACAGGGGGTGTTATTAGCGACAGTGGTGACGTGAAGCTTGCTGTAGCTGCCTCTTGGACCACCTATAGCTGGGATTACACCATTGCCGCGGGTGCTACCCATCTGAAATTCGTTCCTGTTCAGCATAACGGTCTCAGCGTTGGATATGACAACGTTGGTGTCGTTCCTGAACCGGCCACGATGGGATTGCTTGCCGTCGCCGCTGGATTCCTGATGTTCGTCCGTCGTTTCCGCGCATAACATAGCTTGGAATTCGAGCATCTTACGAAGGCCGCCCTCTGGGGCGGCCTTTTTTTTTACTGCATTCGTTGCGCCAGGAAAACCCCGGACATCGTTTTTGAAGGCAACGTCGACTTCTCGGAAATGCTCGGTGAAGAAGTGCGGGTTCACGTTACATCCGGCGTCCATAAATACATCATCAGCATCAACCCGCACCAAGCCGCCGGACGCAAAGAAGACGCCATCCGCCTGCCGCCCAGCACAGCGGCAGAAGGATCAGACCGATAACCAGTTTTAGAAACTTTTTCACGTGACGGATGATAAGAACAAAAAAACCGCTAAAGCGAATGCTTTGCGGTTTTTTTTGTTTCTCTGGCCTGCCAAGCCGTAGTCGATGAGCAGGACACATCAAATAACTTTTTCTAAACAAGTCCGCCTTCGCCAAAGCTCCGGCGTGACAGCCTTCCCGACTCGCCCCGCTCATCGCGAAGGCTGGTGGAGGTTAGGGGAGTCGAACCCCTGACCTCTTGCATGCCATCGTGGCACGCCCGTATTTTTTGATTTCAGCACGTTGCAGGATGTATTCATATCCGCTTCGTTAAGAGCATGTTACCAAATCAAGGGGAGGACGCAAGAAGAATGAAATAATTTGAAAAAGGATGCTTTTAGGTGGTTAAAACTCGAAGTATCCCCCGAAGTTTTCAGGGTGTTTCAGAGCTGATTTTCGGCCGTCTTCTCGAATAAATAGGAAGAGGTCAGGAATTAATTTCCTGTTCCAGAGTTTTCAACCCGGAAATGATTTCATCAAATGCCGGGCGGTCCCCAAAAATCATTTCCTGCATGGCGCGGTAATCTCTTTCCATTGCCACCACGATCCGTTCCGGCGGGATCAACCGCAACGTACCCGGCTTGGCCAGATCATATCTCGCCCATCCCCGCGGATAAAACTTCTGCTTAAATTCAACTACAGATCGAAGCAGGTTCAGATCATCCAATGCAGTCCGCCTCACATCCGGTGCCGCCGCCATTCTGTACAAATCGTAATAATGTCGCGAATAACGAGCCGGAACCAGTGAGTCTTCAGGGCGATACGCCTCATGATGCAAGATCGTCGCTTTTTCCCAAAATGTACGCTCTGCTTTGATCGTCTGCACCTGACAAGTCGGTTGCTCAAACAAATCCGGTAGCGCCTCCGCCGCATACGGACGCACATCATAGCAAGCATTTGGAATCCACTGTGCCAGCGGTCCGATTTCGAGCCGGATTTCCGGTCGCAAATAACCGCTTTCAAATCCGGAAGGATAACTGATGTTGATCACATCCGGTGCGCCCTCCTCAATCTCCGCCGAACAGGCTTCGCCAATCAATCGCACCACTTCGGGTAGGAACCTCTGCTCAATATAGGCGCGGGACAGCACGGGGACGTCCTTGTTAAAACGATCCTGCTTCGTTTTGGATCGCTCGGCCATCGGGTTTTCCACAACGACCTCGTTCCAGTCCAGGATCAGATCAATATCCTCGGAAAACCGATCAATCAATCCAAACACTTTTGCAAGGGATGTTCCGCCCTTAAATAAAATCTTTGATGCCAGAAATTCGGAACTGAAAAGCCTCTCCAGCACCCAGACAACCCAAAAATCCTTTTCTACTGCAACGGCGGGAATCCCCAATGAAGCTGCTGCCTGTTCAAAATAAGACAAACGTTTCTCATTAGAAAGTCGGGCAAATTTCTTCATGACGCTTCTCCCCCTGCCAACCGTCGAAAAATCTCGGCAATCCATCCGGGGGCATACCGGATATCTTTGATAAGCTGCCGGTGTGCGTCCTCATCCAGCCGGCGATTCAACCGGACAATCAGCTCTTCATCAACATGATCTCGGCCGATATGACGCAACGCCTGTATCACTAAGCCGCTGATCCGGCCAGCCGTTGCCATATTGCGCGGAGAGGTCTGTTTCAAAATAATCTGCCGACGGCCTACCTGAACCGTTCGAGATCGTCCGTCAGTCAAATAAACCAGCCGCATCGGCACTTGAGTAGAAAGCCCCAGCAGATTCGCCGCATACGCCCCTGACGGCTGAAGCCGCAAGGCATCACGCCCACCCAGCGCTCGGGCAATATCATCTACTGGAGCAGCCAGTTCACCCAGCTTGTCATCCGTACGGGGATAATCATAAAGCCCACGGGCCAACTGCCGAATCATACCTGACTCATGGAGCCGTTGAAGGTTTGTAGAAACCGTGGAACGCCCACACAAATCCTCGAAGTGACTTGGTGTAAACACCCAGCCCCTGCCGCGAGAACGAATTCGCCCGATCATTTGATTACGGACACTCTGTGCTTTTTCTCCCATAACTTATGAGACAAAAATATATACATATTTGTCTCAAACACAAGTGGTTTTTCACAGCAGGATTCGTTTGAATTCGACTCTGAGACACACCTGTTTCAAATGGTTTCAATTCCCTGTTAATAGCAGGGAAAAGCAGGGGCGTGAATTTGTTCAGACTGTTCCAAGCCATTGATATATCAATGAAAAACAGAGAGGGACCAGGATTATTTCCCCTGTTATATCAGGGAAAAACAGGGGGCGCGGCGCGCACGCGCAGCGACCGGAAGGGGGGTCCCTGACCGCAGGTCGAGGGGGGAAACCGAAACGTGAAACGTTTTGAAACAGGGCTTCCGGGCTTTGGAAAAACTCGAAGAGTTCTTTCCGAGGGTTGGAAGAAAATGCTGTTCGCATTCCAATCGTTGGAAGATTCCGCCTCGCAGAGTCGCAGCGCGTTCCGAGGGTTGGAACAATTCTGGCCCGAGTTTCCAGAGGTTGGAAGAATTTCGCGTCCAGTTTCCGAGGCTTGGAATAATCCGGAGGATTTTTTCCAGACGTTGGAAATTTTACGGTTCTTTGTTCCGAGCATTGGAAAAAATGGAGTCCATTTTTCCAGACCTTGGAAAGAATTGTTCCAAGGGTTGGAAGCAGGCTGAGCCTGCACCCCATCTTTTTCCAAGCATTGCCTCTTCACTGCGTTCCGTTGCCGCCGCTGCGCGTCAGCCTCGCTCGCCTGTGGCTCGGGTGGAAAATTCGGGACGGATTGTTCCATCCGCCGTCGCTGAAGGCTATGGCGGGACAGGAGGGTTGGAACCGGTGCGGGGTCGACAAGCGGGACGCTTGGCCTACTTTGAGGAATATACCTTGCCCCCGGCAGGGGAGCCGGGACGGCGAGGACGCGTAGCGGCAATTTCCGGCGTAGGGTTGTGGCGTATTCGCCATAGCCCGAAGCAGGAACGGAGTTCGGCCGCCGGAACGGGTGTCAGAGAAAGACGTGAGCACGAGGGAATAATGCCAACCGCAGGGACAAGACGATGCCCAGGCTTGGATGTTTCGGCGGCCTAACGCGCGCTACGCGAAGATTCTTTTGTTGCTGTATTCAGCAATCAAAAAGACCTTCTGCGACAGGCCCTCTTCCGAGAACGGTTGGCGGTGGACGGTGTGCAGAGCGCGATACGGAATGCCGGCAAAGGGATTTTTCAGTATTCCGGCCTCCGGGCCGAGCTGCTCGTAAAGCCCCCGCATGACCGACAGCTTCACATTGTAACTCGCTCCGGACATTTTTCGCTCATTCAAACTCGTGAGCCAGGCCAACACCATGGGCCGAGTGACCTGAGACAGCAGTTTTACAATCGGATACGATGTCACAATGAATTCACGGAACTGGCGAATATTGGCTTTCTGCGCTTTGATTGTCTGGGCGGAGCGCGACTTTTTGGCCGGAAGGAACTCCCAGCGAGTTTCCATCTCGGTGAGCGCAACCTGAGCTATGCTCTCGCCGGCTTTGATTTCATAGAGCTCTTCCAGATGATGGGCGGCCGTTTTGCGGCTGTGCGCCTCGCGCCTCAGCTCATCCAGCTTCACCTGAGCCCGCACCCGGGAATATTCAAACTCTGAGCTCCCCTTTTTCCGCAACGTCGCGGGAACCCGCCCTTTAATCTCCACTCCGAGATTAACGCAGGTTGATTTTCCGTTGGCCATGAAACGGCCATACCACCACTTTGAGCGCAGTGATCCATCTTTCTTCCTTGTGATTTCCAGTCCCATTGTTCTGCCTCCGTATTTGATTCAACATGCAACGCCCACAACCAAAGAGGGCGAATCAAACGGCCAAACTCGAAGTTTCCCCCGAAGTCGGGCCGAACGAGGCGGACACAAAAAAACAGCACCTTTTGCAAGGTGCTGCTAATCAAAATCTTAAGACTGGTGGAGGTTAGGGGAGTCGAACCCCTGACCTCTTGCATGCCATGCAAGCGCTCTACCAACTGAGCTAAACCCCCGTCAAGAAGGCGTGATTTATAAATATCTGCTCAATCCAAGTCAATGCCTTTAGCTCGAAAACTTGCTTTTAGACCCCCTCGCCTTTCATACTGCGGAGATATGAAACCACGCCCAAGAACTCAACTTCCGTTCCACTGGCCCGAGCCGGCGCTAAATATCGTACTCGTTGAGCCGGATATTCCGCAGAACACCGGCAACATCGCTCGGCTCTGCGCCGCAACGGGAACCGTTCTAAATCTCATTGAACCGCTCGGGTTCCAGCTGACCGATAAAGCCGTCAAACGCGCCGGGCTCGACTACTGGGATGCCGTCGATGTCCGCCGTTTTCCAAACCTTGGAAACTTTATGGAGAAAAACTCCACCATTCGGACTCGACCGGAGGGAGAGAGGCCTCGCGAATGCGAGGCAACGACTGAAAGGAGTGGCCTACACTATTTCAGCACCAGCGGAACCAAAAACTACACCGAAGCCGAATACCGCCCCGGCGACTGTTTGGTTTTTGGAAGCGAGAGTAAGGGCCTGCCGCTCGACCTGCTCGAAGCCCATCCAGACGATGTTTACAACATCCCCATTCAACTGGGTAGCGTACGTTCTCTCAACCTCGCAAATGCCGCGTCCATCGTGCTCTACGAGGCGCTTCGCCAATTGCAAAGTTTTCCTTGTCAGGAATATTCCAATCTGTAAGCTTATCGGCTAATGAATTTTCTACAAAAACCTAGTCAAAACGCAGGGCTCTGGTGGGTATCGCTCATCACCCTCTCCATCGGCCTTTCCATTTTCTTCCTGCTCAAACCCGCGGCAGAAAACGACCCTGTAATCCAGGGATACCGCGCCACGGCGCTAGTTGCCTGTATTATGATTTCCGGCCTTTGCGTCATCATCGGCACTCGCGGACGCTGGTTTGGCAAAGGCCTTTAATCCGTTAGATGAGGTCGTGACCGGCGAGAATCGCGCGAAGCGTTTCGATGTCCGACGCGCTCATTTCACAAAGCGGCAACCGATAGACCTCTTCAGCTTTCCCCATCATCGCCAATGCGGCTTTAACGGGAATTGGGTTCGTATCGATGAACATGCCGTCAAAAAGATCGATATACTGGTCGTGCAGAAGCTGTGCGGCATCCCAAAGCCCTTCCTGCGCCGTATGGACCAGGGTCGCGATCACGCCCGGAATCACATTCGAGGCCACGCTGATCAAGCCAACCGCGCCATCGCGCATCATGGGCAGTGCCAAGCCGTCATCACCAGACAGCACCTCAATCTCACATACATCGAGTATCTGCTTCACGCGGGCAACATCGCCCCCCGCCTCTTTGACGGCCACCACATGCTCGTGTTGTGCCAAACGCGCCACGGTCTCGATCGCAATTTCGCGGCTCGAGCGACCCGGCACATTATATAGAACCACCGGCAGGCCCAAATCCGCGACCATCGAAAAATGACGATATAGCCCTTCCTGATTCGGCTTATTGTAATACGGAGTCACCTGCAATGTGGCGTCCACGCCAAGGGCCTGGGCCTCTTTTGTCAGCGCAACCGCCTCGGCCGTAGAATTAGCACCCGTTCCGGCAATCACCTTCGCGCGGCCATTCACAATTCGTATGGTTTCTGAAATCACCTTCATGTGCTCTGCGGGGTTGAGTGTGGGGGACTCCCCCGTCGTACCGACCGGCACAATCCCGTCGATCCCGTTATCCAACTGAAAATCAATCAGGTCGCGAAAATTTTTATAATCCACCTCACCGTTCGAATCGAACGGGGTGACAATTGCTGTATGAGCTCCATGTAACATCTTTTTCTCCTTAAACGTCTGACTATGGACTACGCCATGAAATCTTTCAACCCATCAAAATCAAGCGTAACAAAATAGTCCTCGATGGTTTCGGCGCGGCGAACCTGTGTAATCTCACCCTCTTCGCGCAACAGCAACTCAGCGGAACGCAGTTTTCCATTATAATTGAATCCCATCGCGTGGCCGTGTGCGCCCGTATCGTGAATCACCACGAGATCACCGATCTGCGGCTCAGCAATAGCACGGTCGATGGCAAACTTGTCATTGTTCTCACAAAGCGATCCCGTCACATCGCAGACAAAATCAGAGGCCTCATTTTCGCGGCCCGCCACCGTAACGTGGTGATACGCACCGTACATACCGGGACGCATCAAATCGGTCATACAACTATCGAGACCCACATACTTCTTATAGGTCTGCTTTTTATGCAGTACACGGCTAATCAACCAGCCGTACGGACCGGTAACCATCCGTCCGCATTCCATGCGCACATCCAGCGGCTTCAAGCCGCGACCCGTAATCATCTCTTCGTACAGCTCACGAATCCCGTCGCCAACCTTCTTCAGGTCGACCGGTTTCTCCTCCGGCTTGTACGGGATGCCGATCCCGCCGCCGATATTGATAAATTCAAATTCAATTTCCAGCTCGACGGACAATTCATAAACCAGATCGAAAAGAAGATGAGCGGTCTCAATAAAATATTTCGCATCCAACTCATTCGACGCCACCATCGTGTGTAGCCCAAAACGCTTCACACCCTTTTCCTTCAGCGCCCGATACCCCGCAAAGAGCTGATCGCGGGTGAAGCCATACTTGGCCTCTTCCGGATGACCGATAATCGCATTGCCGCCCTTCAGCGCACCGGGGTTGTACCGGAAGCAGACCAGCGTCGGAAGACCGGCGCAATGCTCGAGATAGTCGATGTGTGTGATGTCATCCAGATTGATAATCGCTTCTAGATCAACGGCCTCCACATACTCGTTGGCCGGCGTATCGTTCGAAGTAAAAATAATGTCATCCCCGGACAAACCAATCGATTCCGCTAGCATCAGCTCGGGAAGCGACGAACAGTCCGCCCCGAAACCTTCCGCCTTCAGGATCTTCATCAAGTACGGATTCGGCGTCGCCTTCACCGCAAAATATTCCTTAAAGCCGGGGTTCCACGCGAACGCCGCTTTCAGCGCGCGGGCGTTAGCACGGATTGCCGCCTCGTCGTAGAGGTGAAACGGCGTCGGAAATTTCTGCGTCAGCTCCTCGAGCTGCTCACGATTCAAAGGGCACTTTTTTTCACTCATAAATTTCTCCATTTTCTTGACCTCCAATAGCTCAAAGAGCGACGGAGGTTCCAAACATTGGAACCAACTGCGTTGGATGTTCTGGTTTGCTTCCAATGTCTGGAAACTTTGTACTCCATTTTTTCCAAACATTGGAACTTTTTCCGTTCGTTTTTCCACTCGACCAGTGGGAGAGAGGCTTCGCGGATGCGAAGTAACGGCCGCAAGGGAGTGGTGAAAAAGCGCGCGGGGTTTGCTTCTTTGACGGCGATTCGTTTTAATGCCCGCTTTTCATGCCCCTTCATCGTTTAGAAAGGATCGAACCATGCGAGTAACTAAATGTTTCCTGACCGCCGCCTTTGCCCTTTTGGCAACCGCTGGCATTTCCTTCGCCTCCGAACCCGCCGCCTGCGACCAACTCTCATCCATCGTTGACGTTCAAAAATACGCCCGCGCCATCCACATCATGGCCATGCTCCTCATGGGTTTTGGTTTTCTGATGGTCTTCGTCAAAAAGTACGGCCGTTCCGCCATCACCGCCACCTACCTGCTGGTCAGCGTTGCCATTCCGCTCTACTTCCTGAAAGACAGCCTCGGAATCATGGGCGGAGTGGACTCCGACATTGATCGCCTGATCCTCGCCGAATTCGGAGCCGCCAGCCTCCTCATCTGCGCCGGCGCGGTTCTCGGACGCCTCAAAATGGCTCAGTACATGTTGCTCGGCCTGCTCTTTGTTCCCTTCTACGCGCTCAACGAGTGGATCCTACTCGAAGGCGGATTTGGCCTAGTCGAACACGGACGCTTCGTCGATACCGGCGGCTCCATTGTCATCCACGCCTTCGGAGCTCTGTTCGGACTCGGCGTTGCCGCTTCCATGACCACGAAGAAAGAATTTGAAACCCCTATTGAAGCCGACGCTACCAGCGACCGCTTCTCCCTGCTCGGCAGCATGGTGCTGTGGGTCTTCTGGCCCTCCTTCTGCGGCGCACTCGTTGCCCCTGCCAATATCCCCGCGACGGTCGTCAATGTCATCATCGCCCTGTGCGGGTCAACCATCGCCACCTACGCCGCCTCCCTGAAACTACGCGGGAAAGTCGGCGTGGCCGACATTGCCAACGCCGCGCTGGCCGGCGGAGTTGCCATCGGATCGACCTGCGACAAAGTTTCGCCGCTCATCGCCTTCGCCATCGGAATCCTCGCCGGCGGACTCTCCACCTTCGGATTTGCCGTCATTCAGGATCGCTTCCAGGCCGCGATCAAGAAAATCGACACCTGCGGCGTCCTGCACCTTCATGGACTGCCGGGACTCTTCGGCGGACTGGTTGCCATGCTGACCGTCGGTGGAATCAGCCAGCTCGATCAGATTAAAGGAATCGGCATCACCATCATCATCGCGATCGTCTCCGGACTGATCGTCGGAAAAATCCTCTCCCTCACCGGACGACGGACCGAGCCCTACACCGACGATGAAGAACTCATCACCGACTAGTGTCGTGCCAACCCTGCAGTGTTGCAGCACGGGCTTGTCCACAAATCATCCGTCCCATTGTAGGGCGGGAACGGTCAACGACCTTCCCGCCGCCTTCATAGAAAGGTCACGAATCTACTCACGATCGTGAGTAGATTCGTGACTTTTAAAACGACTATTCCGAATGATAGTTCTAAATAGTCATGACTATTCCAAGGGTTGGAATGCACAGATCGTGCAAAGAAGCAGGCGGGACGCCTGCCATCGCACTATGGATGCCGAGCGTTGACCCGATAAAATCCTCACCGGCCGCCGCACCGAGTCCTACACCGACGACGAAGAGCTCATCACCGACTAACCTTCCAGAGCTTGGGAATTTATGACGCCAACGGCGTTAAAAGAAGAAGGGTTTTTCCAATGCTTGGAAAAACCCTTCCTGCTTAAATGAGCGAGACACTCGTTCTACTTTGCCTGCATCGCGGCGCGGACGCGGAGGCGCAGCGCGTTGAGTTTGATGAAGCCGGTGGCGTCGGTCTGGTCGTAGCCGCCCTCTTCGTCGAAGCTGACGAGCTCCGGATTGTAGAGCGAGTTGGGGGACTGACGGCCGATCACGTGTACGGCTCCTTTGAAGAGCTTTACGCGGACATCGCCGGTGATGGTCTTCTGGCTTTCGGTAATCGCGGATTGGAGCATTTCGCGTTCCGGTGCGAACCAGAAGCCGTTGTAGACCAACTTGGCGTACTGAGGAATGAAGCCGTCGCGCAGGTGCATCACTTCACGATCCATCGTGATTGATTCCATCGCGCGGTGTGCGTGATGCAGGATGGTCCCAGCGGGTGTTTCATAGATGCCTCGGTCTTTCATTCCTGTGAAACGGTTTTCGACCATGTCGATGCGGCCGACGGCGTGTTCGCAACCGAGCGCATTGAGCAACCGCATCAATGAAGCGGGTGAAAGTTGTTCGCCATTCACGGCAACGGGGATTCCCTGCTCAAAGCTGATTTCAACAATCTCGGATTCGTCAGCGGCCTGGCTGAGCGGTTTGGTCATGCACCACATATCTTCGGGAGCCTCGGCCCACGGATCTTCAAGCACACCGCCTTCAAAGCTGATATGCAGAAGGTTGCGATCGGTGCTGTAGGGTTTCTTCGCGGAAACCGCACAGGGGATATCGCGTTCTTCGAGATATTCAATCATGTCGGTGCGGCCCACAAAGGGGAAGTCTTCCGGCATGCGCCACGGGGCGATGATTTTGATGTCGGGCTTGATGGCGTAGGCGGTCAACTCGAAGCGAACTTGATCGTTGCCCTTGCCGGTCGCGCCGTGGCAGATGGAATCCGCGCCCTCTTCGAGCACAACATCCATCATGCGTTTAGCAATCAGCGGACGGGCGATGGACGTTCCGAGCAGGTAAGTGCCTTCATAGATGGCGTTGGCCTGCATCATCGGGAAGATGTAGTCCTTGGCGAACTCCTCTTCGATATTGTCGACGATGCATTTGGACGCGCCGTGCTTCATCGCCTTCTCTTCAAGGCCGTCGAGCTCCTCTTCCTGCCCGACGTTCGCGCAGTAGCAGATCACTTCCGCATCATATTTTTCCTGCAACCAGGTCAACAGAACCGTGGTATCCAAACCGCCGGAATAAGCCAGTACAACTTTCATTTTCTCTCTCCAATTTCTATAAGATTTTTTTGACAGAATAATTATGGTCAGAATAATTTTCCACACGCATTACGGAATTTCTCTGATGTTATCTATCGTAGACGAGGCTTCCAGCCTCGTTCGCATATACAACCCATTTTGTTCGCCCAAACGAGGCTGGAAGCCTCGTCTACCTTCGCATTAGCTGAATACGGCATATTCCACTTCATCAAGGATGTGCGGCCCCATGTAGGGACTCAGGCTGTTACGCGTAACCAGATCGTAATGATCTCCGATAGTACGCTCCAGAAAATCGCACAATGCATTGAAATTCCCGAACGTATTCTTCTTCTCGTCAAACTCAACGAGAATATCAACATCACTGGCGGGGGTATCCTCGCCGCGCACAACAGATCCGAAGAGACCGATCGTCTCCACACCCATGCGACGAAGCGCATCGGCATGGGAACTCAGCATCTCTAAAATGGTTTCTTTGCGACTCATCATGCTCTCTATACGGTTTTCCACCGCAGGATTCAATACTCCAGCACGCCTCTATTCCAATACGCCACTCCTAGAACGGAATATCGTCATCCAATTCGCCGGGAGCTTCTGAGTCAGCCGGAAGCGGCGGACGGTCATCGCTCGCCGGGGCGGCGGCGGTTGGGGCTTCCGTCTGGATTTTCCATGCCGAAAGGTTATTGAAATAGCGACCATCTTTGGATTGGCGCCCACGAATATCGAAGGTAACGGTCACCTCCTGATCCACCTGCACGGTGTCGAGCAAGCTAACTTTGTCATTCACAAATTGCAGAGCTATATCTTGTGGATAGTTCCCATCTTCGACTGTCACCACAAATTCGCGCACAGAAAACTTATCGCTAATCGTTTTTACGTCCCCTATTACCTTCACTTTTCCTGTCAAATCGTATGCCATTGGTTTCTCCTTAATTGTTGAGCAAAGAACTATCGGGCATGCCGCCGAGGATTTCAACCCTTCTCATCCATCCAGTTGCATTTGCCACGAAGGCTCGAAGGCACAAAGGAACACGAAACTCAGCAGGTATTGACTCGGTACTGCTTGGAGTCTTCGTGACTGGGTGGCAAGACCGACCCTAAGAAGTGATCCGATACGGCTCACAACGCGGGACGAGGGAAAGCGGGACGCGAACGAGCAGCTCGCCGTTGGGACCCTCATACTTCTCTTCGAGCACGGTCGCGGAGTTCTGCAAGAGCGCCAGCAGGCGACCCTCAGAGAGCGGAATAGAGAGGTTCATCAACTCCTTATCGCCTTTGAGGCAGTCGGACAGCTCGTCGAGAAGCGTTTCCATGTTTTCGCCGGTAATCGCAGAAACGGCGATCGAACGGCCGACGGTTCGGGCGACCCGCTTGGCGGCGCGCGCGCCCTCTTCGGTATCAATTTTATTCAGCACGCAAAGCACCGGCTTTTCTTCCGCGCCGATCTCCTGAAGCACCACGTTCACTGCGTCGATCTGCTGTTCAACCTGTGGATGCGAGCAGTCGATCACATGCACGATCAAATCGGCCTCGGCCACCTCTTCGAGCGTCGCCTTGAACGACTCCACCAGATTATGCGGAAGCTTGCGGATGAAGCCCACTGTATCGGTGATCAGACAGAGCTCGCGGTTCGGCAATTCCACCTGCCGCGTGGTCGGATCAAGCGTGGCGAACAACTGATCTTTCGCATAGATATCGGCCCCAGCCAGCCGGTTCAGCAACGTGGACTTTCCCGCATTGGTGTAGCCCACCAGCGAGACGAGTGCCCAGCCGTGACGGCGACGTCCGCGCCGCTGCTCCGCGCGACGGCTGCGTACGGCATTAAGTTCTTTATTGAGCGTAATAATGAGTTCCTGAATGCGGCGACGGTCCATCTCGACCTGCGTTTCCCCAGGCCCCTTCATCCCAATTCCACCTTTTTGACGCTCCAGATGAGTCCACATATTACGCAAGCGGGGCAGTTGATAGTGATGCTGAGCCAATTCCACCTGCAGGCAACCCTCGCGCGTCTGCGCGCGCTGAGCAAAAATATCGAGGATCAGCTGGGTTCGATCAACCACCCGCACGCCAATCACCTCTTCGAGGTTGCGGCCCTGTGCGGGAGAGAGGTCTTCATCGAACACAACCAGATTGGCCTCCTCCTCTATCACTCGCCGGGCAATCTCTTCGGCTTTGCCCTTCCCAATGTAATGCCCGGCCTGAATTTTAGATTGTTTGCAGAGAATCTGAGAACTGATCTCTGCCCCCGCGCCCTCGGTCAGTTGCGCAAGCTCGTCGAGCGTATCGCGAACCTCCCACTCCTCGCTCTGCCCGCGCACCCAGACGCCGACCAATATCGCGCGTTCGAGTTCTTTATCATCTGTTTTGTAGGTGTCTCTCATAGAAGCCGCAGATGAAACGACATGTGCACAGACATGGCAATCCCAAAGTAGAACGAGCGTCTCGCTCGTTTAAGCAAGCGAGACGCTTGCTCTACATTCCGGCTCCCAATTGTAGGGCGCGAACGGTTGAGGAACGAAACGTTGGGTCGCGTTCCGCCTACAATGCGACGGGAACCTTTTTCCAAACCTTGGAAACTTCTGCGGCCAGTTTTCCAAGGGTTGGGAAATCGGCGGTGTTGACCCACTCGACGTTGAGCTGGGTGCGGAACCAGGTCATCTGGCGCTTGGCCAACTGACGAGTTCGGATGATCGTCCGCTCTTTGGCTTCGGCTTCCGTCATTTCATTTTTCAAAACGGCGAAGGCTTCGGCATAGCCGATGGCTTTTTGAGCCGTGACGGACAATTCGAGATCAATCAGCCCGCGTGCCTCTTCAATGAGACCGTTCACGTACATTTGATCGACCCGCCCGGCGATTCGTTTGAGCAGCACCTCGCGCTCAACATGCAGGCCTACAACCGTCGGCAACTCCGTTTTCCAAGCATTGGAAGAACGCGGTGGGGACACCGCGTCTACGTTTCCAAACATTGGAACTTTTTTATCCGTTTTTTCCAAAGCTTGGAACTTTTCGAGGAGGCGGACAAGGCGGCGCGGGTTTTCGTTGTCGGAAAGTGCGGCGTAAGCTTCGGGCGAGGCTTTTTGAGCCTCGGCCTGTAGTTCGGCAAGGGTCATTTTTTGGGCGCGGGCCCGGAGCGCCTCGTCAGCGGCAGGTTGCTCTGCGAGACCTTGAAGGAGGCATTTGACGTAGAGGCCGGTTCCGCCCGCAACAACAGGGGAGGCTGCTTGTACGCCATAGCCTTGGCGAAGGCGGGAGCCTCCACCCATTTTGTTTCCCCCTTCGACTCCGTCTTCGCCGTCGCTCAGGGCAGGCAAACCTTGGAAAGCGGGTTTCACGGCGCTGAGCCAGTCGCCGACGCTGAAGGGGTCGGTGGGATCGACGAGGTCGATGCCATGATAATGAACCGCGCCGCGCTCTTCGAGCGTCGGCTTGGCGGTGCCGATATCCATGCCGCGGTAGATGTTCATGGCGTCGGCGGAAACAATCGGTGCACCGGTTTGCTCAGCGAGACGCTGAGCCACGGAGCTTTTGCCGGAAGCAGTCGGGCCGACGAGGATAAAGGCGCTGGGTTTACTGGTCGTCATCAGCACTGTTTTTAAGCGGATGACGCGTGTGCCACAAGGAGGAAAGCAGGTAGAGGCTGACAGCAATGCAGATAGCGGAATCGGCGACATTGAAAGAGGGCCAGTGGTGCGTACCCATGTGGAAGTCGAGAAAGTCGGTGACCCATCCGAGTTTGATGCGGTCGATGAGGTTGCCGAGAATACCGCCAATCATCAGACCAAGAGCAATGCGGTGGTCGGTCGTCGGATTGAGAACGCGCCGATGGAAAAACGTAAGCATCACAAGCACGACGACGGAGAGGAGAATGAGAATCACCTGCTGCCCGCCGAGCATCCCCCAAGCGGCGCCGGGGTTGCGGACATAAACCAAGTTGAAGAAACCAGGGAGAACGATCTGCGGCTCACCGCCGTAGATGAACGCCTCGCGCACCCAAACTTTGGTACATTGATCGAGAATCACAACGATCAAACCCAGTACGAGTGCCAACATCAGTTTCTCCCGGTTGATTATTTGCCGCGCATGGTTCCGCCAAATGGGCGGAAGCGAGCGCGTCCACGCTCAAGCTCAGATTGAGCGTCAACGGTGTAACGAACATAGGGAAGCGCGGTGAGACGCGCTTTGGGGATGACCTCTTCGGTCAGTTCACAGATGCCGTAGGTTCCTTTTTCAATACGACGAAGCGCCGCATCGATTTCAAAAATAACTTCCTGCTCGGATCCCATCATGTTGAGTTCCATTTCGCGATCGAACGTATCAGAACCCTGGTCGGAGAGCGACGGATCGCGCTGGTTGGCAGCGATGTTGTCGCCTTTCAACGTGCTGTATTCACCGGAAACACGTTCACGCAACGTCAACAGACGGTCTTTAAACTCACGGATTTCTGCGACTTTATACACCTTGCGCGGCTTGATCTTTTTAGCCTCGATGGTTTCAACCGGGATGCGCCTCACCTTTTTACCCGAGCTCTTTTTCAGAACGGCTTGTTTGAAAATCACCTTTTTAACAGGAGCTTTCTTCTTGGCCTTCTTCTTCGCCGTCTTCTTCTTGGCAGGTGCTTTTTTAGCCGGAGATTTTTTTGCAACCACCGTCTTCTTGGCCGCCGTCTTTTTAGCAGGAGCTTTTTTCGCTACCGCCTTCTTCTTGGCAGGCGCTTTCTTGGCAACCGCCTTCTTCTTGGCAGGTGCTTTTTTAGCCGGAGCCTTCTTGGCAGGTGCTTTTTTAGCCGCCGTTTTCTTGGCTGTTTTCTTCACTGCTTTTTTCTTCGAAATCTTTTTTGTAGCCATGCGTTCGACCCTTTTCCGTTATGAACCTTCGCGGGTTCTCTAAAAAAATGAGGGGAGCTTTTATCACGGCATCCACCGGAGTGTCAATCGGCATCCCCTCCCTATTATACGGGGGCTCTCTACGGGAAATTTTCTGAGACTCCGGCCCGTTTTTCTGCTAGAGTCTTCGAACCGTACAGAAAGCCGTTTTTAAAAAGATATAACTCTATTGTGGTTAAGGTGTTTTAATGATTTGGATCTATTTCATCGCCATTGCGGCCCTTATTGTTTTTGCAGGGTCCAAGCTCTCTATTCTGGCTGAAAAACTGGCCGGACTGCTGAATATTTCCAGCTCAGCCATCGGATTGCTATTGGTCAGTATTATCACCAGCCTTCCGGAACTCTCCACATCGCTCAGCGCCGTGATTCAAGTTCAACAGCCGAATCTGGCGCTCGGCAACACCCTGGGGAGTGATCTGTTCAATTTAATGATTATTGCGCTGTGCGACCTTCTCTTCCGCAAAAAAGGTCTCCTTCGGCAAACCGGGCACCGGATTGCACCGCTCATCTACTACTTATTGATGATCAGCGCAATCTGCCTGACACTGACCCTTCCCAACTCCATCGCGTTGCTCGGAATGCACTTTAATATCGGCAGCCTTGGAATCATCGCCCTCTATATTTTCATTTTCCTAAGCACCCACAAATCCAGCGGAAAACACGCCTCCCCCGCCCCTATAGAAGATCGATCTGAACTGGGGAAAACCATCGCCCAGTTCAGTGTGGCCGCCATCGTGATCGTGGGTGCCGGAATCATTCTGGCGCAATTGGGCGACCGGATCGCGGAACAGACCGGACTCGAACAGAGCTTTGTCGGAACCCTGTTTCTTGCATTCGCCACCTCCCTTCCGGAGTTGACCGTCAGCATCACCGCCATGCGCATTGGGGCTTACGACCTCATGATCGGAAACATTCTGGGCTCCAACATGTTTAATGTTTTTGTCGCGGCGATCGCCGATCTGGCCTATCGCAAAGAGGCCCTGCACATGCCGGAAAACATCAATCCCAGCCTGCTGTTCATTGCCGGATGCACCATCGCGATGACCTGTGTTGCGATGATTGCGATCAAACAAAAAAAGAAAGCCAAAACCATCGCCTGGGAATCCATGGTTATGATGGCCCTCTACATGGTAGGCCTCTACGCCCTCTACACCACCACCAGCTGACCGCTAGAGAAAACCGATTTTAGATTGCCGTGCGGGGCGTGTCTCTTTACATTCTCCGTTTTCAAACCAACGAGGATTTTCCCATGGCAAAAAAGAAAAGCGCATACGCAGAGGCTGGCGTCGATATCGACATCATGATGAATTCGCTCACGCGAATTAAGAAAAACGTCAAAACCACCAACACGCCCGGCGTCGTCAGCGAAATCGGCTCCTTCGGCGGACTCTTCAAATCCCCCGGCAAAGATTTTCTCATCGTCGCCAGCGCCGACGGCGTCGGTACCAAACTCAAAGTCGCGCACATGGCCGGCAAGCACAACACCATCGGGCAATGCCTGATTAACCACTGCACCAACGACATCCTTGTACAGGGTGCCACCCCCCTCTTCTTTCTCGACTACCTCGGAGCCGCCGCGCTCGAACCCAACGTGTTCGAAGCCGCCGTCGCCGGCCTCTGCAAAGCCTGCCGCGAAAACGGATGCGCCCTGCTCGGTGGCGAAACCGCCGAAATGCCCGGCCTCTATCCCAAAGGCGAATACGACCTCGTCGGAACCATCGTCGGACAGGTTGAAAAGAAAAAGGTCATCACGGGAGCGAGCATTCGCAAAGGCGACGTGCTCATCGGCCTGCCCTCGAGCGGCCTGCACACCAACGGCTACTCCCTCGCCCGCAAAGTCATCTTCGAAACCGCCAAGAAAAAACTCAGCGACCTCGTTCCCAGCACCAAAACCACCTTCGAAAAAGCGCTGCTCGCCGTTCATAAAAGCTACCTCAACCCCGTCGTCGCTCTCATGAAAAAAGTGAAAGTGCACGGCATGGCGCACATCACCGGCGGCGGACTCGTCGACAACGTACCGCGCATTCTGCCCGACAACGTCGACGCCGTCTTCGACCGCTCCACGTGGAAAACGCCCGCCATCTACGAATTCATCGAAGAGGCCGGCAACGTCGACCACGAAGAAATGTACCGCGTGTTCAACATGGGCATCGGCTACGTAATCTTCGTCCGCGCCAAAGATGTCGATGCCACGATGGCCCTGCTCAAACAGCAGAAAGCCCGCCCGAAAATCATCGGTCGCGTTGAAAAAGGCGAAGGCCGATCCCGCCTCATCAATTAGCAGTCTGAGCCTGCACCCTATCGGAAAAGAGATGCATGCGCGCCACGACCTGTCCGCCGTAGCCTCGGCGAAGGCGCTATTGCCCTGCTGTGTCCGCCGTAGCCTCTGGCGAAGGCCGGAACGCAGTCAGTTCGAAGCGGGCGACGCTTTCGACGTGATTGGTTTGCGGGAACATATCGACCGGCTGACAACTGACCAGTTTGTAGAGTCCGCCTTCGCAAAGCATTTGTCCGTCACGAGCGAGCGAGGCGGGGCCGCAACTCACATAGATGACGACCGGCGGCTTGAGCTCACGAAGCATCTTTACCGCCTTGGGGTGCATCCCCGCGCGCGGCGGGTCAGTGATCACCAGGTCCGGCAATCCAAAGGCTTTAAGCTCTTCGTGAATCGTCCCGAAGTGCATCAGATCCATCTGACGGAATGTACAATTTTGTACACCCTGCCGGTCCGCATTTTTCTGAGCATCCGCCACGGCACTTTCGACCAGCTCAATGCCGAGAACGTTGCCGCAGTGCTTTGCCGCGAACAGCGCAATGGACCCCGTTCCGCAGAAGAGGTCGTACACGGTTTCCGACCCTTGGAAAGCGGCCTGCTTGATAATCTCGTTATAAAGCACTTCGGCCTGCGCGGTGTTGGTTTGGAAAAAAGAGTTGGGCGAAATTTGATAGGTATACTCATCGAGCCGATCCGTGATGAACCCTTCCCCGCAGAGCACGAACTCTTCTTCGTTGAACGCGAACATATTTTTGCGCGTCGTAATTCCGTTCACAAACGTGGTCAACGTATCGCCCAGTGCGGACTGCAGCACGGTGCAAAGCTCTTTCATCAAATCCGCATCGTGACTCGACGTGATCAAATTGACCATCAGCTCGCCGGTGTTTCCACCCTGCCGAACGACAAGGTTTCGAAGGAACCCCTCGGGCTGGAAGGTGGAATAGATCGATAGTTTGCGGTCGCGGAAAAAGACGCGAACCGTTTCGACGACAAGGTTCATTTCCTCCGTGGCGAGATCGCAATGATCGATGTCGATTGCCTTGGCAAAGCAACCCGGTGCGTGAAACCCGATGGCGAAATCAATAGGCCGATCCAGCTCTTCGGCTGGAATATCCATTTCATCGGCGGTGAGGTAGCGCTGATCGGTAAAATCCATATCGATTTTATTGCGGTAACCAAACTTCTCCTCGGCGGGAATACACTCCGCAACCTCCGGGCTTTCAAAGCCGCCCAAATGCTCGAGCGCATCCACCACCTGCTTACGTTTCACACGAAGCTGCTCCGAATAATCAAAGTGCTGCCATTTACATCCGCCGCAGACGCCAAAATATTTACAGCGCGTTTCCGTGCGGCGGTCAGAAAATTTTATCACCTCCGTCAGGCGCGCCTGAAGGAATCGTTTTTTGATTTTTGTGACTTTTGCGCGAACCGTATCGCCAACCGCGACCGGCCCTTCCACAAAAACTGCCATGCCGTCCTCAAGCTTTCCAACACAACGATTTTTATCCGCTGTATCGAAAATCTCGACCTCAATAATCTGTCCTTTTTTTACCATAAGCGCGCAGTTAAACCATGAACGGCCCTGACCTGTCGATTCTTCTCTCATAGTTCAGCTTATGCGCATATGCGCATATGCGCATAAGGTTGTTTTCCAAACCTTGGAAAAAAAACCAAAAAAGTTTCCAAACCTTGGAAAAAAGTTAGAACATCCGACGCGGTGGGTTCCAAGGTTTGGAACCTTGTTTAAACCCAAAAATAAGAGACCTATGTATAAGCAAATCATCTGGGACTGGAATGGGACGCTGTGGAACGACACGTGGCTCTGCGTGGAAATCAATAGCCACATGCTGGAGCGCAGAAACCTCCCAGCGATCACGATCGAAACGTACCGAGACAAACTCTGCTTCCCCGTTTCTGACTACTACTGCCAGCTGGGCTTCGACTACGACGCCGACCCCTATAACCGCCTCGCCGAAGAGTTCATTGCTGAATACGAAAGCCGCCGCTTTGAGTGCGTCTTACATGAGGGTGCCCGCGAATTGATCGAAACACTGCGTGCACAAGGAATCCCGCAAGCTGTCCTCTCCGCCTATCAACAGGAAGCGCTACTCCAAGCCACCGACCACTTCAACCTGACCCCCTTTTTCGATGACATCATCGGACTCAACGATATCTATGCCGCTGGAAAAGTGGAAAACGGCAAGCGCTATATGGAGCGACTCGACATCGACCCAAAAGAAATTCTTTTCCTCGGCGACACCCTCCACGATTTTGAAGTGGCCGAGGCAATGGGTGTTTCTTGTGCGCTCATTGCGGGCGGACACAACAGCCGACCCCGCCTCGAATCGTGTGGCGTTCCGGTGTTCGATTCGCTCTCCGACTTACGGAACTTGGAAGCCGCAGACGCGGTGTCCTCACCGCGTTAACCGATGTATGAAAAACGCGGTGAGGACACCGCGTCTACAAAAAAATACGGAGCTACACTGCGACTTTCCAAGGGTTGGAAAAATAGGTAAGCTATTCTTCCAACCATTGGAAAAATAATGGGGTGAAGGCTCAGCCTTCTTCCAAGCATTGGAAAAAACATGAACGACGAATTTTCAACCGATGAATTGTACATGGGGATGGCGCTGCGCGAGGCGGAGCGGGCCGCCGCGGAGGGCGAAGTGCCTTGCGGCGCGATCATCGTCAAAGACGACATCATCATTGGCAAAGCGCACAACCAAACGGAAACGCTGAAAGACCCGACCGCACACGCCGAAATTCTCGCGATCACACAGGCGGCGGCCGAACTGGAAAACTGGCGACTCAACGAGGCCGTCATGTATGTGACCAAAGAGCCCTGCCCAATGTGCGCGGGTGCGATCGTCCTCGCCCGACTCAAAAAAGTGGTCTGGGCGGTCGACGACCCGAAGCGCGGTGGCGCACGATCCAAATTTGAAATTCTCGACCACACCGACCTCAACCACCGCGTCGAAATGCAAACCGGTGTCCTGCACGACGAGTGCAAAGCCCTGCTCCAGGGCTTCTTCCGCGAACGCCGTGCTGAGAAGAAAAACAAAAGGCAGTAGCTATGCCCACCCTTTCAATTTTTGTAATTGCGATCGGTTTGGCGATGGATGCGTTTGCGGTGTCGATTGCGAGCGGGATCACAATTAAGCGACTTCGGATGCACCACGCGCTGTTGATTGCAGCGGCGTTCGGCCTTTTTCAGGCGGTAATGCCTGTTCTTGGATGGTGGCTTGGTTCTCTGGCCAGCCCGTTTCTGTTGAGCTTGAACGGTTGGATCGCGGCCGCGCTGCTGATCGGTATCGGCTGGCACATGATTGTTGAAGCGCGTCAACTCGAAGAGGCGGAACAGAAGAATCCTCTGCATCCGGCGGTTTTGTTCACTCTCGCGCTGGCAACGAGTCTCGACGCCTTCGCGGTCGGCCTGACGCTTTCGATGTTACACGTCTCCATGTTCCGCCCCGTGCTGATTATCGGGGCGGTGACGTTCGTAATGGCTTTCGCCGGAGCGTACATCGGTGAGCTTTTTGGTCATCTTTTCGAGAAAAAGCTCGAAATTGCCGGAGGAATCCTTTTGATTGGGATGGGCCTGAAGATTGGCATCAGCCATCTTCTGGCTTTGTTCGCATAACCTATAGAGAAGGAGACCCGCATGAAGAAGATCATCATTACCCGCCCCATGAAAGCCTCTTTCATTGGGGTTGCCCTGCTCACATCGATCCTCGCCCTGAATGCTCAGGCGCACTGCCAAATTCCGTGTGGGATCTATGACGATGCCGCGCGCTTCACCTCAATGCGCGAACATGTCACGACCATTGAAAAGTCGATGAACGAAATCACCAAGCTTTCGACTACGGCGGAACACAACCCAAACAAGATCGTCCGCTGGGTCAACAACAAGGAAGAGCATGCCGACAAGCTGACTAAAATCGTGACGTACTACTTCCTCGCCCAGCGAATCAAAGCGAGCGAGCCCGCCGAAAAATATGAAGCCGAGCTGAAGTTGCTTCACGGACTGATGGTTCACGCGATGAAGGCCAAACAGACCCCTAACCTTGAACACGTCCAAACGCTTCGTAAGCTCATTGACGAGTTCGAAGATGTCTACTCCGGAAAATCGGTTCCTGCTCCGCACACGCACTAGAGCAAATTCAAAAAAGGTGTAGCCGGTGCTTCTGTGAAACGGCTCACCCTGAGGGTTCGCCCTACCATTTTTCCAAGGCTTGGAAGGAATTCTTCCAACCTTTGGAAAACACCGTCGTGGCTTGACTACATCCGCGACTCATAGATAATGCCCCAGTATTCCAAATACTCCAGTATTCCAATATTCCAAGGCTGTTTAATGATCAAGGTTCAAAACCTCACCAAAAAGTTTTCGGGTCACACGGCGGTAAACGACATCTCGTTTGAGGTGAAGCGCGGTGAAATCATCGGCTTTCTCGGCCCCAACGGCGCGGGGAAAACAACCACGATGCGCATGCTGACCGGGTTCCTACACCCGACACGCGGATCGGTGGAAATTGCCGGAACCGATGTGTTTGAACACCCCTTAGAGGCGCGTCGCCACATCGGCTACATGCCGGAGAGTTGCCCGCTCTATCTCGACATGCGGGTCGATGAATACCTCACCTTTCGTGCACAGATCAAAGGTGTGCCGCGCCGCGCACTCAAAGCGCGCCGCAATGCAGTGAAAGAACAATGCGGCCTCACGGATACGGGCCGGCGGATTATCGGCCAGCTTTCCAAGGGATATAAACAGCGCGTCGGTCTGGCCGACAGCCTGCTTCACGACCCCGACCTGCTGATTCTCGACGAACCCACGGCCGGCCTCGACCCCAACCAGATTCGTGAAGTGCGCGAGCTGATCCGCCAGCTGGCCGAGCGCCACACCCTGCTGCTCTCAACTCATATTTTGCCGGAAGCCGAAATGGCCTGTCAGCGAATCATGATTATCAATCAAGGTCGTCTGGTTGCATCGGACACCACCGAGAGCCTCCAGAAGCGTCTGCTGGGCGATGCACTGATTGTTGCCGACATTCTGGGAAGCCCATCGGAAATTACGGAAGGCCTGAACGGGCTGTCCGGGGTCGATGGGGTGGAATCCGAGGCCCTTGAAGAAGGCTGGAACCAGTATCGGATTGATTCTGCCTCCCCGAATGTTCGCTCTCAAATTTTTGACTGCGCGGTTTCCAAGGGTTGGAAACTCCGCGAACTGCACCTCGAAAGCCGGTCACTCGAGGATATTTTTGTCGCCATCACCCACGGCGATTCCCACACGGAGGCCACCCGATGAGATCCTTTTTTGTCCTCTGGAAACGGGAGCTGTCCGCTCTTTTTCTCTCGCCGATCGCCTATGTGATGCTGATGTTTTTCCTGCTGGTGACCGGATGCGGTTTTTACTGGCTGGTGAAAGAAAATTTGGAGCTGACGAGTGCCGTGCAGGGATTGATGGTGGTGATCTGGTTCTGCATGCTGATTGTGCTTCCGATCCTCACGATGCGTACATTCGCCGAGGAACGAAAAAGCGGAACCTTTGAAACCTTGCTAACCGCACCCGTACACGAGAGCAGCGTGGTTCTGGCCAAGTTCGCCGGCGTCCTTACTTTTTTTCTGATGATGTGCGCGCCCACCCTGCTCTACCTGCTGATTGTTCGTCATCTGGATCCAGAAATGGCGATGCTGTTGGATCCGGGCCCAGTCCTCGGCGGGTATCTAGTGGTCGGCCTGATTGCCTCTGCCTTCATTGCGCTCGGCCTGCTCGCCTCCGCCCTGACCTCCAACCAAATCATCGCGGCAATCTCAACCTTTTCGATTATGAGCGTCATCTTTTTCGGCGGCCTCTTTGAACCGCACCTCTCCAAAAATCCGATGGTGCGCGATATTGGCGGCTACCTCTCTTCCGCACTCCACCTAATGGAAGCCGCGCGAGGCATCTTTGACACCCGAACCCTCATGCTCTATTTGAGCCTGACGATCCTCTTTCTCTTTGGAACCATAAAAGCGGTCGAGGCACGACGATGATGAACCGCAGAATATCGAATATTGAACAAGGAACCGCAAAAGGATGAAAATTCGCAGACATCGTTTTTGGGTTCGGCTCAACACCAGCGCGGCGCTTTTATTCGCCACCGTGATTGTGCTGATGCTTAACTACCTCTCCTACCGTCACTATCACCGAACCGACTGGAGTGCCGCACAGTTCTACACCCTCTCCTCCAAGACCATCGGCCTGCTCGGCACGCTGGAAAAACCCGTCGAGGTAACCGTCTTCTTCCAGCCCGGCAATGTATTATATGAAGATATTCACAATCTGCTTCGGGAATATCAATTCCATACGGATCAGTTGAATATTCAGTGGGTCGACCCCGACCGCGATATCGCCCAGACCGAGGAGCTGGCGGTGAAATATCAGGTGAACGAACCCAATGTCGTGGTGTTCAGCTACGACGGTCGCAATAAATATAAGCGGGCCGACGAAATCGCGAAGACTTCTGCCTCCAGCGGCGTAACAAAGATTCTGTCCTTTGAGGGCGAACTGGCCTTTTCATCCGCGATTCAGGAAGTGGTTCAAAAAACAGTTCCGGTGGTCTATTTCTTGACCGGACACGGCGAACGGGATATCGAAAATTTTGACACCCGGACGGGGTTTTCCGGCCTGAGCCAGTTGATCGAGCGCGATAACGTCGACGTTCGCCAACTGGAACTGAGCCTTGAAAAACAGATTCCTGCCGATTGCGCCGCCCTGATTATCGCAGGCCCCTCACAAAAAATGTCAAAAGCAGAGGCGGATCTTATTAGCGTCTGGCTGCGCCGAAGCGGACGGTTACTGGTGCTGGCCGACTCCCGAAAAGAATCGGGACTGGAGCCTCTTCTTCGCGAATGGGGCGTGTTGCTACGAAACGACATTGTACTCGACCCCGCGCGCACACTGACGGGCCGCGAGGTGTTTGTCTCCGCCTATACCACCCACCCCGTCACCAAAAAACTAAGCACCACCGCTGCCATTTTCCACCTGCCGCGTTCCGTAGAACCCGAAACCTCACAATCCACGTCCGCCGACCGCCCGCGAGTCACGCCGCTAGCCCTCTCCTCTGAAAGCAGCTGGTCCGAAAGCCAGCCGGAGCAGTCGCCCGCACAATACGACAAAGACACGGACGACATCCTCGGTCAGATCTCTCTGGCCGTTGCCGTCGAAAAAGGTGCCACCACCGGGAAGCTCGATATGCAGATCCGCCCGACGCGCATGATCGTCTTCGGGGACTCGGGTTTTGTTTCCAACGGCGGGCTGACCGGCGGCGACACTTCTTTATTTATGAGCTCACTCAACTGGTTGCTCGACCGCGAGCAGCTCATGGCCATCGCTCCCAAGGCCGTCGAAGATACCCGTCTCAAACTGACCCGTGACGATATTCAGGCCCTCTTCTGGAGCGTCGTGCTTGGCATTCCACTTCTGACGGCTCTACCCGGCGTCGTGCTCTGGATCCGGAGAAGAAAATAGACTCATGAAACGAAAACTCCCGACTAGCCTGTTGTTTATTGGCGCCGTTCTTCTCGGAGCCTTTATCTGGTTTTTTGAGCGTGACGCCGAAACCTCGCACCAGAAAAAGCAACGAACCCAAACCGTTTTTTCCGTCTATCCCGCCAGCATTACCTCCATCCTTTTGGAACGCGACGGGGTGGAGATCGAATGTTCTAAAGAAAGCGGAACCTGGCGGCTCATCCGCCCGACCGATGCGCCCGTGAATGCCGGAATCGTCGACCAGATGATCGCAGGCATGGCCCGGGTCGAGCGCGGCGAACTGATCACAGCCCAAACCCTGGAAGACCGCGGCCTCTCCCCCTCCGACTACGGATTTGACGAGCCGCGCGCACGGATCACCTTCCAGAATAATCGCGGCACGTTCACCTGGCTGATCGGCCGCAATGCCCCGCTCGGCGAGATGCTTTATATCATGACGGAGGGCGAAGCCGACATTATCGTCGCGCCGCAAGCCCTGCTCAATCTAGTTCCGACAGATGCCGCATGGATTCGGAATCACGCTCTCTTCCGCGATGATGCGGCGTCCGTTCGCGGCATCGACCTGCGTCGCCCAAAAGGTTTCCTTCAGCTACGGCAACCCGAGAACAACGGCTGGCTCATGCAACAACCGCACAAGAGCCGGGTTGATGTTCTGAGCGTTCATGCCCTGATCGAAAAAATTCTGGCCGCCCGTATTAACAAATTCATTACGGACGAAAAAACCGATCTGACCGTCTACGGCCTCGGAGATCCCGTCTACGAACTGACGCTCTTCACGCTGGATGAAAAAACACAAAGCCTCCTCATCGGCAAACCCAACCCCGACCAGCCGGATACGCGCTATGCAAAATGGGTGGAACGCGACTCCGTCTTCACTGTGCCCGAAGAGTGGATTGAACTCTTTGAAACCGAAGAAGATCAACTGCGCAGCCGTCATATTCTCGGCGTTCTTCCCGCGCGGATCACCGAACTCCAGATCACACGGGGCGAGCAACAGGTGGATCTGATGCAAACCAACGGATTGTGGAAAATCACCCGTCCCGCCCGCTGGAATGCCGAGTCCGCTCAGGTGAACGAATGGCTCCAAACTCTCGCACTGGCCGTAGTTCTGGATTTTGTAGACGACCCCTCCCCCGAACAATCGCAGCTCATGACCGATGCGCCATGGTCGATCCTCTTTGCGGAGAATGGAGAAACGAATACGCTCCGGATCAGCGAAGCCAACGCCGCTAACCTTCGACTCGTTCAGCGCAACGACGAGTCCTCCTTCTACACCACCGATGCCAGCTTCGTCGACAAGGCGTTCGCAGACCCCCTCTTTTTTAGAAGCCACACGGTTCTCCAGATCGACCCCTCGCAGATCAAAAAAATCACACAAAAGAGTCCTGAAGGAGAACGGTGTGTCCAAACAACAGAAAACACCTTCACCTGTACAGACCCAGCACAACGGGTCAACTCCGAGGCGGTCTTTGAATTAGCCTCTCAGCTGATGGATCTTCAAGCTGCACGCTATATCGCCTTTAACCCCGACGCGCTTGAACCCTACGGATTGGACAAGCCCTCTTTCCGACTCTCTGTCACCCTAAACGGGACCAACACGCTGGGACGGGTTATTCTTCTCGGCAACACCGTCGAGGGCGGGCGCTTTGCGATGGTGCAGGGTCAAACCGTTGTTTTTGTGCTGGCCGATAAAACCGTGCAAACCCTCACCCAACACGTGACCCAATCGGAAAAGCCAACCGAACCGGAACCCACCCAAACAGAAGAAAAATAAAAGCCTCCCTCGCAGAGACGCAGAGAATGCAAAGGATTTATAAATCCGATCCATACTCTCTGCCGACTCTGCACCTCTGCGAGGAATCTCTATTCCTGATTGTCGCACCATGATTCGCACAAAAAAGAGAGCCCCTCGTCAGGCATCAAAGCCGCTCCGCAAAATCCGGCATCTACTCCGGCTGGTCGGATTTGCGCTTGGCCTCCTTCTCCTTCTGTTCCTTTTTCATCTGCTAACACTTGGACTGCCCGATCAACTCACCCAGAAGATCACGGCCGAGGCTCAAAAAAAAGGTCTTCCGATACAGGTCGACTCCATCCACCTATCGCCGCACCGCGGGTGGGTGCTTCAAAATGTACGGCTCTACAGCCGATCACCGGATGATCTCAAACCGCTTTTCGCAGCGGAAAAGCTCTATGTCTTTGCTTGGCCCGATAGCTGGCTCACCCCGACTAAAACCGGATGGCGCATTTCTCTACATGGAAAAAACAGCGAGGTTTCTCTGGGTAGCATGTGGGAAGCCGCCCTGCCCGCCAGCAGCCCATTCCGGACGGTCGATCGGTTGGATGCGTCATTCCATATCCATCCCAACCAATTCCTGATCAAAGAGGCCGACCTGCGCTGGGGCGGACTGCGCATTCATGTGAGCGGAGAACTGAACCTCCCGAATCAACCCGCCAAACGCTCCCTCCCAGAATTTAAAACTCAGGCGAGTCAACTTTTCCAAACCTTGGAAACTCTCCGGTTCGACCGCGAGCCAGAAATCGATATCCGCTTCCTCATCGACCCCGTGGCTCCAGAAAATAACACCATCGAGGCCGCCTGCTTGATACAGTCCGACCGTGGACAACTAACAGCGACGGGATCGGCGAACCTTGGAACCCAAATTGCCCAACTATCCATTACAAACTCCCTGCGTGCCGACGAGCTGCTCACGCTTCTTCCACCCCGCCTCCAGCGCGACTTGGCCCTTGCAGAGCTCCATCCGCTCGGTGCCGTTGACTTTACAGTCGCCTTGGGTCCCGCGCCGATCGAACAGCTCTTCGAACAGTTTCGTGCCGATATACACAACCTGCCAGTGCGGCGCAAAGATCTAACCCTCGACCCACTGGCCTTCGAATTCGTTCGAGATGGGGATCGGTTGGACGTGAATAAAATCCAGGCGGGCGCAAACGACGGCACCCTGACGGGAACCTTTACCCTAGACCTGTCCTCGGGAGCATGGGACAGCTCCCTGCATGCCATTGCCCTGCCGGGTCCCGTCGGCACACTGGTCGGCCCCGGACTCCAACACTGGATCGACCGCGCCACATTCACCAACCAGCCGCCAGACATCCACGTAAACCTCTCCGGCGGCGGCGCCCAAGGATCCATCAAAATGGATGGAACCTTTTCTACAGAAAACCTGACGTGCACCGGCGGGCCGCTCGACACCCTCCAAATCGGCATGGCCTACTCCAACCGTCTCCTCACCCTCGCCCCGCTACACGCCGTCCATGAAAACAAAAAGTTCGACGGAACCGTTCATGTCGACTTCACGGAGAAGCTGGCAAAATTCGACATTGCCACTAACCAGTTCCCCTTGGTGACTCTGGCTCGTGTACTGGCACCCAACCGCCCCAGCCCATTGGAACACTTCACCTTCAACGGCCCCATTACATCCGACGCACGCGGCCAAATTGATTACAGAACCTGGACCAACCATATCGTTCACGGAACCCTCCGCGCAGAGCAGGTTTCTGCAGGGGAAATTCAGGCCGATCTCTTCCGCTCCCAGATCGACTGCCTCGGAACACAGCTCAACTTCACCAACACATTCATCCAGCTCTACAATGGAACCCTAGACGGCTCGGCCCAATTCGACCTGATCCTGCGCGACGGCACCGCGCCCTACCACATCAATCTCAACGCCACCCAGCTCGCGCTTAAACAGATGCTACAAGGGAAGACCCCTGGCGACTCGGAACCCGCCGAAGGCCTGCTCTCTGGAAATCTAGACCTCGCCGCCGATGCCAAGGCGGGTTTCTGGAATTCCGTTAAAGGTCAGGGGCAGGTGCATGTTGAAAAAGGACAGCTAGCCCGCATTCCGCTGATCGGCGGTTTCTCCCGCCTCATCCCCGGCATAAAACTCTTCTCCATCACCACGCTCTTCGCCGACTTTGAACTGAGAGATAAAAAACTACAGAGCGAGAACATACAGCTCGGCGGCACACTGCTCAGCGCACACGCACAGGGACGCTATTCCCCATCCGCCGGCCTCGACTTCCGGCTACGTGCCGTACCGCTCCGTAACACCCGCGAAAACAAAAAGTGGTATCAGCTCCACCTCTGGAGCGCCGAAGCTCTGAAAAAAACCACCGCCCCGCTCTTCGACCTTCTGGAGTTCAACCTCAAAGGAACGCTAGAAAACCCGCAGTGGCGCATGAAAGCCCTGCCCAAAGAAATCTACGAAATCATCCAGCGCAAAAAAGCGGCTCCCGCCCCTCAGCCCTAAACGGATTCCAAGGTTCGGACCTGAGGTATTCCGAGCAGGCGTATTCGCCAACTGGCGGGCGCTATTGCGACGGCAATGCAACGAAGTGAGATGGCAAATGCTTTTGGTATTTCCCCGAAAGCGTAGCGATAGATAATTTTCCGCAGGAAAATAACGAGTTCACGAGTGGTTCAAAGAAGTGAGCGACGCGAACGGTAACGAGGCTGAGCCAGCAGACCTTTTGTTTTCCAACCCTTTTCTCGTCGGACAAGTCGGACGGGTCTGACTCCAAATTTCAACCCTCAAATATCCACAATCCCCCGGCACGATGGATAAGCGGAACAGCCCCAAAATTCCTTGCCCGCCTGCGGACCTTTTCCCGCTGTTCGCTTGCGCATCTCGCCACCGCACAAGGGGCATGCAAGCGCATCGACGTTTTCTTTGGAAGCACGTGCCTCGGTTCGTACGGCGTAAAGCCGTTCAGAGAAACCGCCCTGTTCCGTAAAATCGCGACTTTGTCGTTCCAAAAGTCGGCGCAACAGATACGCCGCCTGATTCACCGCACAGAGCATCGCGTTGGCCGCCAGTTCCGGTTCAGCCTTCGCCACAAAATCCGAAAGACCCGCCAACCCGGTCAGCCGCACCTTTTCTGCGGATACAGGCGGAACATCCGGCGCAACATCGTGCCTCATCCGCTCACGCATCGCCAGTGCCTCGCGCGATTCTTTCGGCCAAACGCGTAGGCCATTCTGAATCAAATAGCTTTTGTAATCTTTGAGCAACTCGTCTGAGAGGCTGGCTCGCGCCACATTTGTCAGAAGCATTTCCGATTTTTTCGAGGTCGCCGCAGCACCGCTTCCCTCGCTGATATTGCGAACCCCGCTACGTGCTGCCTGCACCATCTGATCGTGAGTTCGAGACCGCTTGTCGATCAACCGATTGCAGAAAACAACCGTTGCGTCGTAGACCGCCTCCGCCACTTTATATGCCCGCAGGTTTTGATATCCACCGTGGGGCATTAAAGGGCTTTTGGGGTCGGTCATGGGGAAACACCTTTCAGGAGAGAGTCAGACGAGTCGGACAGGTCTGACGGGTCCGACTTCATGCACCGGGCTGTTTCAACACCGCCCCGTTGCTGGCGTTGGTGGCGAGTGATGCGTAGCGGGCGAGCCAGCCGGTGGTCTTTTTCGGCGCGGGCTTTTTCCATGTTTTCCGCCGCTCGGCAAACTCTTCGTCGGAAACCACCGCGTTGAGCGAGCGATTCGGAATATCGATTTCGATGATGTCGCCTTCTTTGAGCAGGCCAATCGGTCCGCCCTCTTCCGCCTCGGGCGACATGTGGCCGATACACGCGCCGTGCGTTCCGCCGCTGAAGCGTCCGTCGGTGATGAGCGCAACTTTGTCGCCGAGATCCTGTCCCATGATGTAAGAGGTCGGGGCGAGCATTTCCTGCATGCCGGGGCCGCCTTTGGGGCCTTCGTAGCGAATGACAACGACGTCACCCGCTTTGACTTTGCCCGCGAGAATTCCTTCACACGCGTCTTCCTGCGATTCGAAGATGACGGCCGGGCCTTTATGGACGAGCATTTTGGGATCCACACCGGCGGTCTTCACAACCGAACCTTCCGTCGCGATGTTACCGCTGAGGATGGAGAGGCCGCCCTCTTTGCTGTAGGCATTTTCGATTTTGTGGATGCATTCTTCGTCCTGGGTTTCGGCGCCCGCAATATTTTCACCGAGCGTTTTTCCGCTGACGGTTGGGCAGTCGAGTTTGAGCGCCCCATCGACTTTGCTGATTTCGCCGAGGATGGCGCTAATGCCCCCCGCGTCGCGAACGTCTTCCATGTGATAGCTTGAGGAGGGCGAAACTTTGCAGATGTTCGGCGTGGTTTTTGACAGCTCATTAATACGTTCGAGGTTGTAGTTCACTCCCGCTTCGTTGGCGACAGCCAGTGTATGCAAAACGGTATTGGTGGAACCGCCCATGGCCATATCGAGGACAAAGGCGTTGTCGACGGAGTCGTGGGTGATGACATCGCGCGGTTTCGGGCCATTAGCGAACGCCATTTCAACGGCGCGTTTCGCAGAGGCTTTCCAATGCGCGAGACGAGCCGGCTCTGTGGCAAGCAACGTGCCGTTGCCAGGCAGCGCCATTCCGATGGCTTCGCAGAGGCAGTTCATGGAGTTGGCGGTGAACATTCCGGAACAGGACCCGGCACCAGGGCAGGCTTTGCACTCAAGCTCCAGCAGTTCGTCTTCGGTGATCTTGCCCGCTTTGAGCTGAGCAACGCCTTCAAAAACACTGATCAGATCAATGACGGTTCCATCGGCTTTGCGCCCCGCAGCCATCGGGCCGCCGCTGGCGAAGATGGTCGGGATATTGGTGCGCGCCGCACCCATGAGCATGCCGGGAACGATCTTGTCGCAATTGGGGATGCAGATCATGGCGTCGAAGGCGTGAGCTTCGATCATGGTTTCGACACTGTCGGCGATCAGTTCGCGGCTCGGCAAAGAATATTTCATTCCGGCGTGGCCCATGGCGATGCCATCGCAAACGCCGATCACGTTGAATTCGCGCGGCGTTCCGCCCGCTTCACGAACGGCTTCCGAAATGATGCGACCGACTTGATTGAGATGAACGTGACCGGGAATCACTTCGTTGAAGGAGTTACAAATGGCGATGAACGGCTTTTGAATATCCTCATCGGTGAGCCCAGTGGCATGCATCAAACTGCGGTGGGGGGCGCGTTCCATTCCTTTTTTGACTCTATCGCTATTCATGGTGATTCCTTTCTGCTTATAAAATGATGGACTTCCTTATGTATTCGGCTACGTTGTCCGACTTCAAACCTAACAGAACCCCAGCATACGTTCAGGAACTGAATTATGAAGAAAATTTTTGCAACAACCTTGCTCTCCGCGCTGATCGCCTCTGGCGCTGAAACGAACATCCCGACCATCACAGTGACCGCCGCGGCGGAAACACCGGAGGGCGCGGCGATTCACGATGTCTTGCGCACGACCCCCGGCGTGGTGCTCAATTCGCAGGGTGGCTCCCAAAACGATCTCTCCGTTCGCGGTTCATCGTTTAGCGGCGCCGGCCTTTCGCTCGGCGGGCTGACGTTGCGCAATCCGCAAACCGAACACTTTCATGCCGAACTTCCCCTGCCCGCGGGAATGCTCTCACGTCCCGACGTGCGTACCGGTCTCGATAATCAGGGCGGCCACCTCGTCGGCACCGTGAATTTTGATCTTCTTCCGATCCTTGGAAAAAAGCAGGTCGAGGTCGGGTTCGGATCAGACCACCGCGACGGACAGAGCATTCTCGTGCAACAGGCACTGACCAACGGACTCGGCATCGGTGTTTTCGCCGGACGCGAATCGGCCAGCGGCGTGGACTATCCCGATAACGACTATGACCGCGAATACGTCGGCGCTCATCTGCAGCACCGCACCGATGACACACAAGTTGACTTCATCATCGCCCATCAGAAAAAAGAGTTCGGCGCCCGCGGCTACTACGGCGCCAATCCGCTATGGGGACCGCCGTCTGAAGAGACAGAGGATACCTTGGTTTATCTCGCTGCTCGCAAGGGCGACCTGAATACCCACTACCTGCGCGGTGGTATTTCATGGCATGAATTTCAGGACTATTACTCCGTTCCAAACGGTAGCTACTGGAATCAGCACCGCTCCCGCACCAGCTCTGCATTTTTTGACGGACGCACACTGGAAGTGAACGGCTTCGCGCTTGGCTGGCGCGCGGATGTCGAGGAAGAACGCGTGGCCAGCACAGGATCAGGCGGCCTCGGCAACCACCACCGCACCCGCGGCGGCATTTCCCTGCTTCCGCAATGGAAAGGCGACCGCCTGAAAATCACCGTCGGAGCACGGGGTGAATTCTTCACGGATGAGTCGTCGGAACTTCTACCGCAACTCGGGCTGGAATATCTACTCTCCGATAATCTGACCGCGTTCGCCTCTTACTCCGAATCGGTTCGCCTCCCCTCCTACACCGAGCTGAACTACAACTCCCCGGCCAGCCTCGGTAATATGGGCCTTAAACCACAGACGGCCGCGCAAACCGAAATCGGCCTCAAAGGAATTCCTTCTGAATCCATGGACTGGAAAGTTTCCGTTTTCCACCGTCGCACAAAAAATACCATCGACTGGATGACCGGCGTCACGCCGGTTCGCTGGGTTGCGACTGATATTGGCAATCTGGATGTCTACGGACTGGAGGCGCAACTCGGCTGGTATCCGGCGCAAAACGTTGAAATGCAATTCGCCTATACATGGATAACTAAAGACCGAAAAGCCTCCGACTTTGGAGCGTACGCCTCCCGCTACGCGCTCGACTATCCCGAGCACCTCGCGCAGGCCTCCCTGCTCTGGAAACCTTTCCAAGCCTTGGAATTCGGAACCGTACAAACGCTTCGCTGGCAGAGTGATAACGAGGTTCGGAACGACGGCAACTTTGGTGCCGACAGCTCCTTTGTCGTCCGCTACACACCCGCTTGCATGGAAACTGCGACGCTTTCGTTCCTGCTGAACAACGCGTGGGACGACGATTTCCAAGCTCTCCCCGGCCAGCGACCCGCCGGACAGTACGCCGGAATGTCTCTGACACTGAACTGGTAACGGTTCCACGACCCGACTACATTACCGACCGCCCCCTAAACATGAGCGTTTTTGTCGTGCTTGCTGCGAAATACAGCAAGAAACGATAGGATGGCGCATCAAATATCAACATGCTCATGAAAATTTAACATTTCTCTTGTTGACCTGACTCACAGGAAGAGTACAAAGGCCACATGAATAACTTTTCCAATGGTTGGAAAAGAGAGGCAACGGCAACAGCAATCCGGCTGGTGCCACAAAAAAGAAAGAGGAGGAATACTATGATTCCTTACAACTACGGATTCGGGTTTGAACCGAATGACTACTCGCAGATCGATCTTCAGATCGATTTCAAACGACTCGGGCGCAACTGCAAGGCCCTCGTGAAAAAAGTGCGACGCAAAGCGAAGCGCTAAACAGAAGAATGAGAAAGGCCGACAAGTCGGCCGCAGCAAGAACCTCTAGCGAAATACAGAGGGAGAGAAAAAATGAAAAAGAACAACAAAAATAAGACCCCACGCCGAAAAAGCCTATCCGCAATTCTCGTTGAGAATAACGGATCCAAAAATGGTTTTCAGAACCCGATGTCTTGGTCTATTAGCATGAGGTAACCCTTTTGCCGATTGGCCCAAATCGGGTCCTTATTCTCCGGGGGCGATGCAATCAAAGCATCGCCCCCTTTTTTGTTTACTATGCCGGGCAAACAAAAAACCGCTCTTCTCACGAAGGGCGGTTTTTAAATTTGGTGGCGAGACCCGGAATCGAACCGGGGACACGAGGATTTTCAGTCCTCTGCTCTACCAACTGAGCTATCTCGCCTTGATCAAAAGAAGCGCGAATTGTACGGAAAAGTCGAATGATGTCAAATGGAAGGTGCCGCTTCATTTCAACTTGTCGAAAACACCCCTCCAACCTACTCTCCCCTCATGCACGTATTCAACAGCCTCATGCCAGTTTTTCTGCTGATTGCCCTCGGCAAACTTCTGCGTCAGAAACGCTTTTCCAGCGATCTATTCAGCGATTTAAATCACATCACCTACTGGATTGCTCTGCCCGCCCTGCTGTTTGTTAAAATTTCACAAGCCAGCTTTGGGGGCGACGGGGCGGTTCGGATTTCCGGCATCGTACTGACGGCAACTTTCATCGGCATTGCCATCAGCTATTTTGCCGCGCACCTGCTCCGCCTTCCAAGCCAAGCCAAAGGGGCCTTTGTTCAAGGATGCGGCCGGGCCAACAACGCATTTATCGGCCTGCCGGTCATCCTCTACGCTCTGGCCGAAGCCCATCCGGAGATTGAAGCGGTGGCCACCCTCTCCCTGGCCCCGGCCATCATCTTCTACAATATTTTTTCCGTGGTCGTGCTGGTCAGTCATTCGGGACAACGCCTCGGCGGGCGGGAAACCGCACGGCTATTCGCCAAACAACTCTCCACCAACCCCCTCATCATCGCCTGTGTGCTCGGCCTGATTGTACAGCTATCAGGTTTTCATCTTCCGGTTGTCGCCTCCCGAACCCTGAGCGCCTTGGGAAAGATTGCCCTGCCGCTTGCCCTGCTCAGCGTCGGGGCCTCCATCAACTTTGCCCAGTTACGAGGAACCGCCAAAACCTCCGTGATCGCCGCCAGTATCAAAGTTTTCATCTTTCCGTTGGTTGGCTATTTCGTGGCTCTCGTCTGGCCGGGCGTCACCCCGCCGGAACGCGTGGCCGCACTCATCTTTCTCGCCTGCCCCACCGCCGTGGCCAGCTATGTACTGGCTGATATTTTTGGAAGCGACAAAGAGCTGGCGGGGCGCATCATCGTCATCAGCACCCTACTCTCCGCCGTCTCGCTGAGTCTTGTTATTGCACTAGGAGGTTAACCCATGCCGATTCCCACACGCCGCTTTGGAAAAACCGAACTGCAAATGCCCGTCCTCAGTTGCGGCGCCATGCGCTACCAGCAAAGCTGGAAGGACGATACCGAGGCCCGGGAATCCATTACCGACGAAAACCAGAAAAACCTCGAAGCCACCGTCCGGCATGCGCTTGAGCTGGGCATCAACCACATCGAAACCGCCCGTGGCTACGGCACCTCTGAGTTCCAGCTCGGCAAAATCCTACCCACGATTCCGCGCGACGAACTCATTGTTCAAACCAAAATCGGCCCCAAAGAGAGCCCTGCCGAATTTCTCGAAGCCTTCAACCTATCCATGGATGCGCTGAAGCTGAACGATGTCGATCTGCTCTCCATCCACGGCATCAACAACGAAGCAACTCTGGAACAAGCGCTCAAAAGCATGCCCGCCCTCCAACAACTCAAAAAAGAGGGGCGCTGCCGCCACATCGGCTTCTCCACCCACGGCCCAGCCGATCTCGTCGTCAAAGCCATCGAGACCGGCGCGTTCGACTACATCAACCTCCACTGGTACTTCGTCTATCACCCCGTCAACTGGGCCCCCGTCGAAGCCGCCGCCGCGCGCGACATGGGCGTCCTCATCATCAGCCCCAACGACAAAGGCGGCAAACTCTACGACCCTCCGCAAACCCTGACCGATCTCTGCGCGCCACTCCACCCCATGGCCTTTAACGCCCTCTACTGTCTGCGCCGCCCCGAAGTTCACACCCTCTCCATCGGCGCCGCCCAACCTTCCGACTACGATCTGCACGCCGAAACCGTCCAAAATATGGACGGAAAACTTCCAACCATTGGAAAAATTGAAGCTCAGCTTCGCCAAGCCTTGGAAAAAAATCTCGGCACCGAATGGGTACACCACTGGCACGAAGGGCTTCCGCGGCAAATCGATACGCCCGGCGGCCTCAACATCCCTGAGATCCTGCGTCTCTGGACCTTTGCCACAGGGCTCGACATGGTCGAGTTCGGCAAAATGCGCTACAACCTGCTCGGCAACGCTGAACACTGGTTCCCCGGCGAAAAAGCCGCCACCGTCGACGACGAAGCGCTCAAGCCATTTCTCGCGAACAGCCCCTTTGCCAACGAGATCCCCGGCATCCTTCGCGACGCTCACGCCCTCCTCAACGAGGAAGATGAAAAACGACTGAGTGAGTCGTGAACTTATCCAAACAGACGGCCAGCGCGCTCTTGGACTAACGTACGATATTGCCCCTGAGTTTCGTCCGAGCAGAATCCCCGCGAGATCAATGTTACCCCATCATTTAACCGCGTTTCAATCCGGTGTAAACTGTTCGTAACCTGACGATCTGTTAATTTGATTGATTCCCCAAATTTCAGAAAATCTTTCCGTCGCAACTTTCGTTTCTTTCCATTGAGCGTCAGTGCCATTTCCTCAGGATCTTCCGGAATCAAAAGAACCGTTGGAAGCAGATCGTAGGCGGGCGACAACCGGACTTCACTTCCCGGCGCGTACAACAGGGAAAAGTTCTTCAAATGCATGTCTGCATTCCCGGTCAAAAAACAAAACAGTGTCAAATCGAACAACCGAATCGCCTCAAAGATCGGGTTAGAACAATAACGAAGAATAGCTCGCCCAACCTGCTCCATGGAACCTCGATATTTCTGCTCTGTCAGCCGGTCCGTCAGCTGGCATATGTCTTCCATGTGTAATTTATGAGCGTCATCACGATCCATCCGACGGGTAATAAAGGAAAGCTGACCCTCCTCCAGCGCAATCAGCCCGCACTCCGCCGTATCGATCCCAAAGACGCGAGCCATCCGCATGGTCAAATGCTCAAGTTCCGGCATCTGTGGATACTGAGAAACCGGCGGTTTAAGAATATAGCCGCCCTCCAGCCCGACCAATGTTAGTCGCGCATCACCGGATCGACTCTTGCGTTCAAGATGCAACGAAAGCTTCGCCTGAACCCCCGGAACCGTAATATGTTTCTGGATCGACTGTTCTGCCAACGCATTGAGCTGATCCCAAGTATAAGGCAATTTCGGCGGAGCGGCTGAACCGAATAATTTTTTACAACAGGCTGAATGGAACTCTGGGGCCCCCGCCGGCAACGGTTGCAAACAAATTTGACAGGTTTGATTATTCATCATCGGCCTCCTCAAGAGAAACAACGCTGACCGACCCAATGCAATCCCAGCAACAGGCCAACAACAGCCCCATCCGGTCTCGCGAATCTAACTTCCATGTCTTTTCCGCCAAATCGAGAAGCCAGCCCTCCGGAATCAATCCGTCAAAGAACGGGAACAGTCTCTTGTCTTCATACGACTCGGCCTGCAGCGGAAGCGACAAACTGATTGTAACTGCATCCTCTTTCCTCAAATAGTCAGGATCATAAGTAAACCGGTAGCCTTGATCGTATTCTTCAAGCACGCCGGCCAGTTGATCCTGCATATAAATTTCAGCATGTCTCATCATTCGACTCCAACCTAAACGGTGCAGGCTCCAACCGATGACCAAACAAGGCCAACACCTGATTCACTTTATCCATACGAAGGGTTTGCTTCCCCTGTTCCAGCTCACGGACAAACCGGAGTCCAACTCCAGCTCGGTCGGCCAGTTCATACTGCGTCAGCCCAAGGCTCTTGCGACGCTCTTTGATAAAACTAATTAATTTGTCATTCATAATCCCCCCTATCGGGTATAAAAACACACCGCAATTAAATAATCATACCCGAAAAGGTATAGCAATATAAATTTTATGATAATTAAACCCGTTCGGGTATAATATATTAATCCATACCATTTCCAATCATTGGAAAACTTTGACGAAAAACTCCACCTGCATTAAGCTGATCGCCGAAATTCGACCGGAAATTGGGCTCTTCTCGGATGTGCGTTTTTTCACTCGCATCAAATCATTGAGGTCCCACGGATGGCAGTCGCGTCCCACGGATCGTTTCAGCCCAAAAGACAAAAGACGGTCTTTCAAGTTATTTTGAGCCTCCATAACCGTGCCATAAGAGTTTAGTCAGAATAATTAAGGTCAGAATGATTTTATGGAACATCCTTAAAGTGATGGTTTAAAGAGTTTTATAGCTGTTGATGCCCAAAGTTAAGAATGAGTGTTTGATACTCTTTCCCATTATTCTGACCTTAATTATTCTGATTAATCAGCTACTGAAAAGTCTTAAGCCCTTGCCGGGTTGATTTCGTCGATAATCGTTTAACTCAACAAAACCGGACGCTCTTCATCCGTGGGACATGAGTTGTTCCTATAAACGCAAATCCGAGATGAACCGGAAATTGTGACCAGCCATTCATTAAATGTTCGATTTGGAGACAACATGACCACCAGAATCACAACCGGAGTTTGCGCTTTCTCGGTCGCCCTTCTCCTTTAGGCCAACGGTACCTGCTTCAGTGACCAGCCAGATTCCAACAACACGCGAACAAGCCACAGTGTGCGAATTGCAGAGCAGGATTTTCCGCTGACGTTCGGAGATCAAAATGTGACCGAAGATGTGAAGCGTAGCATTGCCGAAGATCTTCAATTCATTTTCTCCAGCAGCACTTCAATCGTTCTCAGGGCAATGGAACCGAGCCGTGTTGCTGAGTGGCACGGCTAACACCGCCGCCGCTGAGTTTCGACGTTCCAAGGTTTGGAAAAACCTCCGTCAAACGTTTCAAACCTTGGAAGAAACTGCGTTGCGGCTTGCTGTTTTTTTCCAAACATTGGAAAGTTATCTCTATGAGACACCACAAGGCCATGCAATGGGAGAAGCGGCTGAAGGGCGTGTTCGATGAGATCGATCACGAACTGGAGGCGGAGTATAAGGGCCTCTGGCCGCGTCACCCTTCCCGTCTGGAGAACGGTGCGACCTCGAATCCCGAACAGGACGGCCTGTTTAATGTCGGCGCGGCGTTTTCGAGCGGCATCGGTTCGAAGCACGGCCCGGGCTATACGGTGGAAATCCGTCTTTCGACGCTGAAAAGTGTTTCAGCGGATGTTCGGGAGAAAATCAAAGCGCAGGTTTCCCAAACCTTGGAAAAGAAGCTACCGGCGGCGTTTCCCGGCAAGGCTCTTCAGGTGTCAGAGGAAAACGGAACCATCCGCATTCACGGCGACCTGAGTCTGAATTAAATAAACCTTCCAACAATCAGGAACGGATATTTCGCGCAGAGGCGAAGAGCTCGCGGAGCACGTTACCCCAAATTTGAAACGCTCTGCGCTCTCTGCGCCTTTGCGAGGGAGACTTCATTTTTTTAGGCAGGCAGGATGCCTGCGATTCACTTCAGTCTAGACGACTGAGTGGGGAAGTCGTAGCCCCAGACCCGTTTTCCATTCACCTCGAAGGTCAGTTGTTCTGAGTCGAGGCTCCAGCGCAGGGTTTCCTCCCGCTCTCTCAAGGGAACGCTCGGATATTCGGGCAGGTAGAACAGGGTGTGCCACAAGCGTCCCTTGCGAACCGCTACTTTATAACCGGGCTCGGAATAGTAGAACACGTGAAGGAGGCGCGCCTGCCGGCTTCCATCGGGCGAGGTGATAGTTTGTACGACTTTTGTCGGGGCGCTAAAAATCCGGAATGCGATAAAGAGAACGAAGCCCATCAGCACGAGAAAGCCAATGGCACGGCCGGGAGACATCCCAGAAAAAAAACTGCGCTTTTGAAAGCGATTCATACTATTCCCCTTCGACCGGAGCGGGCTCATCAAGAACCTCACTCTGGGCAGGGATAAGTTTACCAAAAAACTCTTTGATGTGCAGTTTTCGATCGAGGTCGTTAAAGGTGACGAGAAGCATGGCCCCGATCAGCAAAAAGGCGCAAGCCTGTATGAGGATGGCCTGCATTTTGGCGTTCACTTTGCGGCGGGTGATGCCGTGCCAAAGCGAAAAGACGATGTGCCCGCCATCGAGCACCGGAATGGGTAGCAGGTTGAGGATGGCCAGGTTGATGTTGATGAAGCGGACGAAGCCCAGCGTGTTGAGCAGCCCCATGCTGATGGCGATCATGAACATTTCGATGATGGCGAGCGGTCCGCCGAGCCCTTTGGCGGCCTGCGGAGCTTCGGCCGGATTGGTCAGTGCCTGAAGGACGCGGACAATGGCGAGCGCGTCGTATTTGAGCTGATTGATCGGGTTTTTATAGAGCATCCACGGCATGCCGCTTCCCCCGCCAAGCTGGACGCCGACCATCATGCGCTCGTATTCTTCGTTGTATTCGGGCGCAATGGAAAGTTCAAGCTCTTCGCCTTCGCGATCGATGGTGAGTGCGGCGGTTTCGCCGGGCTCCATGCCCTGAATCCGTTCCGTAAAATGCGTCCATCCAAGAATCGATGCTCCGTTGAACAGGAGAGCTTCGTCACCTTTCTCGATACCTGCCCGCTCGGCAGGGCTGTCGTCGCTCACGGAACCGAATACACAGGGAAGCGCAGGCGAAACCCCATCCACGATGCGTGCGCCACCGCCCGCATCGGTCACCGGAACGCTGAGTTCTTTTTCGATGCCATCTGCGCGAACGGTCAGTGCGACGGAGTCGCTGCTCTGAAGCAGGGTTTCGACGCTGAATTCGTACCAGTTGTTTACCGCAGTTCCGTTGACGGAGAGAATTTCGTCGCCCTCACGAAGGCCGGACGCATAGGCGGCGCTATTGGTTTCGATGGTTCCAATGAGCGGGCGAACCTGCGTGCCCGCATCGTCGCCAGGAATCAGCCAAATGGCGAGAGAGAGGACGATGGCGAACAGGATGTTGCAAAGGGGACCGGCAAAAGCGACGGCGATTTTTTTCCACGGAGAAACATCAGGGAACCCTTCGCCCTCTTCCGAACCTTGGAGCCGATCCATTCCTTCGGGATCGAGCTGGGGAAGCGCGACGTAGCCGCCAAAGGGAATCCAACCGATTTTGTAGACGATGCCGTCTTTTTCCCAACTCCAGATCGCTTTTCCAAAGCCAATCGAAAAGGTCTGAACCACCAGCCCTTTTTTGCGGGCGACGATGAAGTGGCCGAATTCATGGACGAATACGGTGACACCGAACAAGAACAGGGCGAGAACAACGGAGTAAAATACCGTCCATGCGGAGAAAAGGAAATCGAGCATTGTGATACCTGCCTAACGAGCTAAGAAAAGTTGGATATAGATGTACAGGAACGGCGCCGTGAAGAGCAGACTATCGATCATGTCGAGCATCCCGCCCATGCCGTACGCGATGGCTCCAGAATCTTTCACATTCACCGCCCGCTTAAAGAGCGATTCAACGAGGTCGCCGAGCGTTCCAATGACTGGAAGAACAACGCCCAGAATCAATGCGTGATAAAGCGGGAACTCATACGGGCCGAGCATTCCGTCCGACAGAAGCCACCAGCCCCCCCCGACCACACAGGAGAAAACAATTCCTCCAACCAGCCCTTCCCAGCTCTTCTTCGGCGAAATCGCCGGAGCCAGCCGATGCTTGCCAAAACGCGACCCAATGAAGTAGGCCCCCGCATCGCCCCACTTGACGGCGAGCAGAAGATAAAATGCAACCTTCACCGGTTCTGCGGGATCGCCCTCCAGATAGAGCCGCACAAAAAAGCTCCAGAAGAATGCGACATAAACAAACCCGAACAAAGTTCCCAGCGCATTGCGGATGGCCCGAAGCGCATCCCCGTGCCCTACCAGCAACCGGAAAAAATTAATAATCAGAATAACCAGCAGCAAGGCCCACAGCGCATCGTCTGTCCATCGCTCGGAAAGAGAAACCCACCAGGTCATCGCAACAAAAATCAGGCCGCTAATCATGCCCATTTTTTTCGACGCCGGCATATCGCCCTTCGCCATCAGGGCGTAGATCTCGTGCATCGCCAGGCCACAGACCGCCAGCAACACCAGCAACGCAATCGGACTGCCCGCAGGAACCAAACACATCGACGTAATAATCACAGCCGCGATGCTAAGGCCCAATACTATTCGTTTTTTGTCCATATTATTTGTTTTCCACTCCGCCGTAACGCCGGCCACGCTGATTGAAAGCTTCCAATGCTTGGAAAAACTGCTCTTCACGAAAATCGGGCCAGTACGTTTCCGTCACGTACAACTCGGCATAGGAAAGTTGCCAAAGTAAAAAATTACTCAAGCGAAGTTCCCCGCTGGTGCGGATCATCAGTTCGGGGTCGGGAACATCCGGAAGATACAAATGCTGAGCCACCGTTTCCTCGTTCACCGTTTCCGGATCGAGCTCTCCTGCCGCCGCCTTGCGCGCGATCGCTTTAGCCGCCTCGGCAATTTCCAAACGGCTTCCGTAGCTCAAGGCAACAATCAGCGTGCGTTCATAGTCCTTCGCCGATTCTTCCATTAACGCTTCGAGCTGAATCTGAAGTTTTTGGGGAAGGCGATCGATCTGCCCCATAACCAACAGACGGACCTTATCATCAATCAGCTCTTTCGAATTTTGCTTTGTGAAATACCCCAGCAAATTCATCAACCCGTCCACCTCGGCCTTCGGGCGGCTCCAATTTTCGGTGCTGAATGCGTACAACGTCACATACTTAACATCCGCCTGCTGGGCGGCGCGCAGAACCGCACGCACCGATTTTGCACCCTCTTCATGACCTTTGAGGCGCGGAAGCCCGCGCTCCTTCGCCCAGCGTCCGTTACCGTCCATAATGATGGCAACGTGCGTTGGAACCTTTTCGATTTGGGATTTGAGATTTGGGATTTGGGATTGCATAAGCAAACTTATCGGTTCATACACGCCGTCTTATGTGAAGCCGTCATAATAGCAGTTATCTCATCGGCTTCCTGATAAAGATCTTCCACTTTTTCAGCAGGAAGTAACCCACCCTCCATAATCAGCTCAAGCCAATAACAACATTCGTCAGACTCTTCAACAACAACACCCAGCTTCGAAATAAACTCTGCAGTTGAGCGGCCTCGGCATACTGCACGATAGTTCGCCCCAACAGAGGTTGCCGCCCTCATTAACTGATTCGCAACAACCCGACCTTTGGTTGAGTTCGGCAAGGCATCAATCAATGTCATCACTCGAAGCGCAAATTCTTTCGTTCTGGCTTTAAGTTCTTCCGAGGTCATCGTTTTTCCAATCGAAAATCCGCAATCCTCAATCCGCAATCATAATGGTGCTGGAACGCTGAGGTCCAACGGAGAGAATGGCAACCGGCACGCCGGTGACTTCTTCGATGCGGCGAATATATTTCTGAGCTTGTTCGGGAAGCTCGGCAATCGTTTTGCATTCCGTGGTCGGGCAATTCCAGCCCTTGAAATCTTCGTAAACCGGTTTGCAACGCGCAAGCCGGTTAATGCTTGCCGGAACGGTGTCGATCCTTTCGCCATCGCACTCGTACGCGGTGCAGATTTTGATGGTTTCAAATCCATCGAGCACATCGAGTTTCATCAACGCCCAACGATCGATCCCGCCGGTCATCGCTGCGTAGCGAGCCACAATAGCGTCGAACCAACCGCAACGGCGCGGGCGGCCCGTCGTGGCACCAAACTCATTCCCCACCTTGGCGAGTTCTTTTCCGTCATCGTCAAACAACTCGGTCGGGAACGGCCCTTCTCCCACGCGGGTGGTGTAGGCCTTCACAATTCCGATCACATCGTCGATGGAGTGCGGAGGAACACCCGCGCCCGCAGCGACACCGCCGGCACCGGTGCTGGATGACGTTACAAAGGGGTAGGTTCCAAAATCGATATCGAGCATCACGCCTTGTGCGCCCTCGAAGAGAACGTTCTGCTCGTCATCGCGAATCGCAGCATTGAGCATGGGAACGGTATCGCAGATGAAGGGTTTCAGATATTCGAACGCGGGAGCATAGGTTGCGACCATTTCATCGGCGTCGAGCTCGGGCGCGCCGAGCACAGCAAGCATCGCATTTTTGGCAGCAATCCGCTCGCGGAGCATTTCTTCAAAATCAGCTTCGAGCACATCGCCCATGCGCAGACCGCTTCGGTCGGCTTTATCAGAATAAGCCGGGCCAATGCCGCGCTTGGTGGTTCCAATTTTTTTGCCCGTGGCCAGCTTGGCCTCTTTGGCCCCATCGAGCTCTTTGTGATACTGCAAAACAAGATGAGCACGATCGCTAATAAACAGGCGGCCTTCGATCGAAATTCCGCGTTTTTCCAAATCCTGAAGCTCTTCGGTCAATCCGATTGGGTCAACAACTAACCCGTTTCCAATGATGCACTTAGCCTCTGGACGAAGAATGCCGGACGGCGCAAGATGCAGAACATACTTCTGATCGCCGACTTCGACGGTGTGACCCGCGTTGTTTCCGCCCTGATAGCGGACCACCCAGTCTGCCTGAGCGGTCAGCACATCGATGACCTTTCCTTTGCCTTCGTCACCCCACTGCGAGCCGATTAAAACTGTATTTGCCATATCTAAAATCCTCACTGAATCGTTCTTTTCTTAAAGGCGCAGAGATTAGACCAGTGAACCAAAGGGGTCAATTTCCAAAGCAACTGCGTTGCGGCTTGCTGTTTTTTCCAACCATTGGAAAAAGAGGGGTGCAGGGCTGGCCGCGCGGAGGGCGCGGTCAGCCTGCCAGCGTATCGAGCGGGCTTTTGACGGCGTCGATGTCTTTGTCCATCACATGGGTATAGATTTCGGTGGTCTTCACATCCTTATGCCCCATCAGCTCCTGCACCATGCGGATGTTCACACCGCTTTCCAGCAGATGGGTCGCATAGCTATGGCGCATCGTGTGACAGCCCGCCCGCTTGGTGATCCCCGCCTTGCGCACGGCCGTCTTCACCGCCTTCTGCAAACCGGACTCCATCACATGATGACGCCTGATCTTTCCAGCCTGCCCGCCGAAAAAGGGGTCAAAAAAAAGGGGTCACCCATTAGAGGTCCCGGTCACAAAAAGGGAAAAAAGGGGTCAGTCCGCCTAAATCGTTATTTTCGATTGCGCTCCGACGTCTTCTCTGTTTAACTACACGCTATGGTAAGAAAACCGCGAGTTGAATTTGAGGGCGCATGCCTTTGACTTGAAAACAGGAAATTTGACCGATTTCAACTGGAGCAGTTTCTGCGGCTATATGCGACCGGCCAAACGTCCAGGATTTCTTACGGCAAAACGAGTGCTGGAATCTCACGGATTCGCTGATGACACATCCGGGCGGAGCCGCTACCGCAACTATATGAAAAGGCGTATCCTCGGCATCATGAACAGCAGTGACCCGAAGGAGGCGAATGAGCAGTGGGATAAAATTCGACGGGGTTGGGCTTTTGGATCGGATGAATTCCGCATGAAAATTCAAGACAGCCTTGATGCGGTAGTCTCCGGGAAACGACGAGACTCGTTCATGGGTGAAGAAATCCTAAAACATAATGAAAAGGAAGCAGAACGACTGTTGCAGCAAGGACTGGTGTGTTGCGGCATCACGGAAGAGGAGTTACCTGAGCTTAAAAAGGGAGATGACCGGAAAAAGGTGATCGCGTGGCGCATCAGGAAGAAAACCAGCGTTCGGACAGAGTGGATTACGACCCGTCTCAAAATGGGTGTCACATCAAACTTTTCTTGTCATGTTCGGGCGGCAGAGCAATCAACAGAGGGTCTTTTATGGACGCTGAAAAACAAAATAACGAATTAGTCGGACTGACCCCTTTTATAGCCATGACCCCTGCATTGAAAAAGTTTATTGAACGCTACACCGATCTGGAAATCGAGGTACAGAAGCTCGTCACCGGACTGTGCAATTCACTCTGCGCCCAGTGCTCCCAGATCTGCTGCCGGGCTGATATCTGCGAAGAAGCGATCGAAAGTCCATTTTTGCGTCTACTAAACAAACGTACAGAACTCGACAGCGATGCCTACGGATTTTTAACTCCCACCGGATGCGGAATAAAAATCGGCCGACCCACGGTCTGCTACGAATATTTCTGCTACGACCACATCTATCACCAACCGGATGAGATCCACGCAAAAATCATGCGGGTTCTGGGGGCTCTACCCGCTCACGCAACACGGAATGCGATCGGCGACGCGCCGCTGGCCGAAATCCTTCAGGAAGAAAAACTCGACCAAGCAGATTTCCAAACCTTGGAAAAACAGCTGGATGAAAGTTTCCAAGCATTGGAAATTATCAAAACGTTCTATAACGAAGAAATCCTTCCGGACAGTTCCGAGAGGGTTCTCGACCGAATCACCTTCAGTGAAGAAGATTATCCCTGATTTCTCAACGTCCCGTTGAAAAATCAGGAAATTTTAAATCCAAAATACCTAATCAGTAAACCAACCCGAACGTGTCACACATAAACTCACGATCGTGAGTTTATGTGTGATCAAAGATTAAAACTTCAGATTTGCTTTGGCGAGACGGGCGCCTAGCTCACCGAGCACCCGCTCGTCATCCTCATCACCCGCTGACTCAAAGACTGCCCCGAACCGAATGAACGCACCGGTATTATCCCACGGCACCGTAGAAATCCCCTGGTTTTCGATCAAATAGAGCGAGGCTTCCTCCGCATTGGCAAACGTTACGTCCCCCGCCCCTTTCGGAGCTTTTAGATAAAGATAAAAGGTTCCGCCCGGCATCTTGGCATCGAACCCAGCCTCTTTGAGCACCTCAACCATCCGGCGAAGGCGCTTTTCATAGTGGTCACGAATTCCCTCGGCAAGGCTTGCATCGGCAATGCCAGCACAAGCGGCGTGCTGAATCGCCTTAAACTGTCCGCTATCACAATTGTCTTTGATGTTTGCCAACGCGTCAACCGCCCACGGCGCGCCACAGAAAAACGCGATACGCCAACCGGTCATGTTGTAAGCCTTGCTCATCGAGTGCAGTTCGAGCGTGCACTCTTTTGCTCCGGGGCGCTGCAGAATGGATTTTCGTTCACCGTCATAAACCAATGTGGCGTACGGGGCATCCTGCACGATGAGAATGTTGTGCTTCTGCGCGAACGCAATCAGCTCGTCGTAGAACTCGTCGGTCGCCACCGCACCGGTCGGGTTGTTCGGATAGTTGATATAAAACAGCTTGCATCGATCGGCGAGTGCCGGATCAATTTTTCCAAGGTCTGGAAGAAAGTCATTTTCTTCGAGCAGCGGAATATCGATGACTTCGCCGCCAAGGTATGCGGCATGGGTTGCCATCACCGGATAGCCGGGAACGGTCTGAAACACCACATCACTGGGGTTCACAAACGCGAGCGGAAGCATCGCGAGCGCGGGCTTGGTGCCAATGCTGTGGTTGATCTCTGTGGCGGGATCGAGTTCGACACCAAAGAAACTTTTCATATAGTCGGCGGCAGCCTGCGTGAACTCCGGAATTCCGTTGTCCGAGTATCCGCGGTTTTCGGGCTTATCCACTTCAACTTTCAGTGCTTCGCGAATCGGTGCGGGTGCCATTTGATCCGGCTCTCCCACTCCGAAATCTAAAATTTCCAAGCTGGGATGCAATTCGCGCGCTTTCGCTTTAGCGCGTTTGATCTTTTCAAATTTATAAATTTCGG
>Ga0307990_1000252_pt1 | contig 51345 bp, 42 predicted proteins | sample EllFjometagen129_FD_203168 | JGI IMG/M metagenome (GOLD analysis project Ga0307990, IMG submission 203168) | Marine microbial communities from Ellis Fjord, Antarctic Ocean - #129 | ecosystem: Environmental > Aquatic > Marine > Unclassified | place: Southern Ocean | collected 2014-10-08
CGTCCTTGTTTATCATTTATAGGACGCAGATTCCACTTAAGCTCGTGGCCCAAATTTCAGGGTTAAGCGCATTCGTTGCGAATCCAAATGCCCAGACCGAGATCAATATCAACGCGGCAGGTGTCGCCGTCATAAACCGATTGAACGCGGGCGGTGTAGTGGAAGAGCTCCGCGTCCTTCGAGATCAGGTTAAGTTTTTTCCCGAGGGCATCGACATATTGTTCGAGCGTGCTGATGCGGAAGTTCGAATCGCCGCTTTCGAGAAGACTGATGGTCGACTGTGTGAGGTTTGATTTCAGGGCCGTTTGCCCCTGCGACATTCCCGATTTCCTGCGTTCAAGCTTCAGCAACGGCCCGATTTTATGTGTGTTTTTACCCCTCATAACTCGTCCTTTTCCATATGATATTCCATATATTTTACCCCAAAATCGGCCATATAACGAACTATTTATATAGAATATCATATATTTTCATAGAGGATATTTGAGCGTAAAAACGCACGGAAACGGTTTAACCGCCCCGCTCCGAAGTCTCGCGAGTTTAAAAAACATTGGAAGTCGTAGCCTGTCCACCGAAGCCTTGGCGAAGGTCGGAAGCCGCGGCGGGAATAGCTTTTTTCAATGGTTGGAAGAAATGCCCTCGGATTTTCCAATGTCTGGAACTGTTTAGCTTATATCGGAATATGGTTAGAGCCGGCGTCGTCGACTGCCCGTCCGAATGGCCCTGGTGCAGTTATGGGGAGTTGACCGGGAGTCGCAAACGAGGATCTTCAGTTCCGACCTGAAAGAGTTCTACAGTAACGACGTCTTCGAAGGAAAATCCATCATCCAGCCTAACCACTTTGGCCCTGACCCATCATTTCGGTTTTCTTCATGAAGCGAGCGGGGTAGGATTCGCACATGAATCCACGATCTTTTTCCCATCTCCCTTTATCCGCCGAGCAGCTTTCGAATCTCGATAGCCTGGGCTATCACAATATGACGCCGGTCCAGCTGGCCGCGCTACCGGGGGCGCTAGAAGGCGAGGACCTGATTGCCCAGGCCCGAACCGGGAGTGGAAAAACGGCGGTTTTCGCTTTGGCGCTGCTAGCCCGGCTTGATCTGAACTCGTCGTTCACCCAAGTGCTGGTGCTTTGTCCGACGCGCGAGCTGAGCATTCAGGTTTCTAGCGAACTGCGACGGATCGCGCGGCATCAGCAGAATGTCACGCTCGCCACGCTGTATGGCGGGCAGGCGAAGAGCCTTCAGACGCAGGCGCTTAAAAAGGGGGCGCACATTGTGGTGGGCACTCCGGGGCGGGTCGCAGATCTGATTGAGCATGGATCGCTGATTCTGCGGGGCCTCTCGATGCTGGTGTTGGATGAAGCGGACCGGATGCTCGACATGGGGTTCATTAAGGAGCTGAAACAGATTACCCGAGTGCTGCCACAGAAACGGCAGACCCTCCTTTTTTCGGCGACGTTCCCTGAAAACATTCAAGAGCTCAGCGGTCATTTGCAGCGCGACCCCCGGCGGATCACCGTGGAGGAGCCGGACGCTGCGGCGGACATTGAACAGCGTGTGTATCGTTGCGTGCCGGAGGAGAAGCTTGAGGGGCTGAAAACGCTACTGTTGGAAACCCAGCCGACCGCTGCGGTGGTTTTCTGTAATTTCAAAAAAAGCACCCTCGAGGTTCGCACGTTCCTCAAGAATCTAGGATTCAGCGCGGCCGCCCTTAACGGAGATTTGGAGCAGCGCGATCGGGAGGATCTCTTAATTCAGTTTAAGCATCAGAGCTGTTCGGTGCTGATCGCGACCGATGTGGCCGCGCGGGGACTAGATATCAAGGACCTGCCGGTTGTGATCAACTATGAACTTCCGGATGAACCCGAAGTTTATGTGCATCGGATCGGGCGAACCGGGCGCGCCGGAAAGCGCGGGATTGCCCTGAGTCTTTGCGGTGAGCGCGAGCGGGGGAAGCTCGCCCAAATCAACGCGTATCAGGGGTCTTCTCTTAAGGCCGAATCGCTGAAGGCCTTGCGCCCCGTCGCGAAGTCAATCCCGAGACCCTTGCATGTCACATTATCCATTTCCGGCGGGCGTAAAGTGAAAGTGCGGGCGGGCGATATTTTGGGCGCGCTAACCTCGGAGGGCGGGATCGCGGGATCGGAGGTCGGTAAAATTGATGTGATGGATTTCATGTCCTATGTCGCCGTGGTCCGAGCTGTCGCCAACCGGGCGGAGAAAAAGCTCAGTGAATCGAAGATTAAGGGCCGAAGCTGCAAGATCAAAAAACTCTAACCGGATTGGTTAGAGGTCGGGCGCGGGGTCAGCCTAGAATGGCACTAAGGTAAGGAGTTTTAGAGTAGCCAGCCACAGGATCTTTTCCGCTGTTCCTTTGACGTAGACGAGTGCTTCCAGCCTCGTTTATTCATGCAATACGTAGTGTTTTACAGAACGAGGATGGAAGTGCTCGTCTACGATAGAAGATCCAATCTGCTCGCTCCGAATAGGTTTTTCCTTTGGAAATAGGCTTAATGTAGTGCCATCCAGGTCAGTCCGTGCAATGTATCATTTTGTTGCGCATTTTTTACCGGTTGGCAGATTTTAAAACCCAAACGCTTCTGCCCGATTAGGTCTTCTTCGAAAAACATCAATTCAAAATGTCCGCCTAATTTTTTCCAATGGTTGGAAAAAGTGGCGGTAATTTCCCCCAAGGTTCGGAACTATGCGCTCTATCGCGGCTAAAAATTATTTCACCTGTGTCTAGTTCCAGCACGCGCGGTCGAGGATGTTGGAGCGGGTGGCGGCGGGGAGGCGCGGAATCTGGTCGAGATCTTCCGGGCGGGTGATGGGGCGTAGCTCGATGATTCGCTGCGCGGTGACCTTACCGACACCCTGAATGCTTTTGAGCTCGTCGATGGTTGCGGTGTTGAGATTGATTGGCCCCGTAACTTTCGGATGAAGCAGGGCATTAATTTCGGCTTCTTCAAGTCGGGCGTCGGCGCGCAACTCGACCAGCCGGTCCGGATCGGTCTCTTTCCAGATGCCTTTGCGTTTGAGCATGGCAACGGTTTCCTGATCGTCGAGTTGCGTGGTGGCTTCATCGCGGTGGGTGCCCGCGGGCAGGGCGCGCCGGACTCCGAAGGAGCGGGCCGTCCCATTTTGTATGAGGAGGGTGGCGAGGTCTTTTCCGTCGGCGGTGGTGACGAAGCCGTAGACGCGGCCTTCTTTGGAGCGGCCGCGGGCATCAGCGTAGGAGGTGTGTACGGTGAAGGGCCGCGCGAGCTGTTGTTTGGTGTAGGCGGCGGCTTGTCGGCCATATTCGAATGTGCGGGCGGTGTTGGGCAGGCCGAAGTAGCGGGTTTGTTCTTGGACGCGCTGGGCGTCGCCTTTCGTGGTGGCACGCGTTTCGGGGCAGTCGACGTAGTAGAGGCGGATGATCTGTTTTTTGCCGTCGTGCAGAATCTGAAAACTATCGCCGTCGTTGATGCCCGATATCACCAGCGCTACCTCGTCCAGTCTCCGAAGCTCTGCGGCCGGGGCCATGGCAGTAATCAGCAGGACGAAGGACAGTATGAGAGTTTAGAACATGCGTAAGAGAGTTTACCGCAATTCGAACCGATTTTTAAGCAGAATCCGTGTTTGCCCCGATCAAAGATTCCCTCAGAAGCATTGATCTCGTCCGCCTTTTTTATGAATACGGCGCGACATGATGCCCGCCTGCTTGATCAATGGTGAATCACTTCCTGTGGGTCGTTATTTTACCTGCGGTAAAATTATCTATCGTTGTGCTTTCGGGGAAAAACGGGCTTCATCTTTCCTGTCTGATGGTTCATCATTCCACATCTTGCGCCTCGGTAGCTCAATTGGATAGAGCATCGGACTTCGAATCCGGCGGTTACAGGTTCGATTCCTGTCCGGGGCAGATCTTTGGGAACGACTCATTGTTATTGTACAAAGCGATGGAGGACTCGCAATAGGAATCCAAACACTGGAAGGCAGCGGCGCTCCAGGCTTCGCCAAGGGGTTCCGTTCCTTGTAGTCTCTGCTTGAGCAATTTTCGTTGGTTATTCGTTGGCTTTGTCAAAAACTGTTTACGTTTCGTTCCAGCGCGCAAATTCAAGCCTCACTTTGCGTCGGCGGGCACAGTGCGGCATAAATTTTTTCAATGTTTGGAAATATTTCTTTCAACCATTGGAAAGTAATCCCATTCGTGTGATTTCGCGTAATGAACCCCTACTTCGTCACTATTTTCTTGAGAAATTATGCGTCGCCGTGCTCGCGCGCGGTTAAAACTAGCTCTAGCTTTTGATGCGGAGAAGCTGGCGGTATGGGAAAATTATGCGCGGGCGAATCCGCGGCGGTGAGCTTTGCGGGATGTGCCGCAACGCAGTTGCTTATTGGGCGGTGGAGCGGGCCTCTTCGATACAGCGGGTAAATTCGTCGGGGGTGATAAATATCTTTGGTTCGGTGTTGTCGAACTCTTGACCGTTTTCTTCCAGCCACTTCAGTATTTTTTTGGCAGCGGCGCGGCGGGCTTCATTGAAGGGGGTCAGCGGGTCGTAGTCACACAACGGGATTCCCATGGCATCCAGCTCCCAGACGATTTCCATGCGGCTGGCTTCGCTGCTGGTGGAGCCGAGCATGGTCATGTAGTCGTTTAGAAGAATTTGTACCTGCGAGCAGGCGCGACTAACAGGATGTTTGAAAACAAAGGGCGTATATTTTATATGGCCTGAATCGTGAATTTGAAGGGAGCCGATCTGTTCGCGGCCATCGTAATATTGGATTTTCAGAGCGGCGTTCAGGCCGTCGATCTGCTCAACAGAGAGGTCTTGAATCATGGAGGCTTCTGTCAAGAAGTTGGTGGGGGTTAACAGCGGGCTGTCTGTGTGCAGGGGAGTAAGCAGCTCGTTCCACGCCTCGAAGTTTTCGTCTTCCACTGCGGTGACGTATTGATCGACCAATTTGATGATTTCTTTTTTGGAGATCGTCTTTTCGGAGGATCCGGTCGGGACTTCCGCAGAGGCCAATGGGTGCATCATCAGCGAAGCGAGGATGAACGGCAGCCGGAATGTGCCTATGAACTGTGAATATTCTATTCGGAGAGTCATGTGGTTCCTTCAGGGGTGAAAGACTCAACGTAATGGAAATATGGCATGCGAGAAAAGGTAAAAGCGGAGCGCCGCGCATATATTGATAATAGAAAAGGTGAGGGGTCCGGTCGAAACATTAGACATTGGCGTTAAAGTTAGAGACAGGGGCGGTGGATTTAAACCCAAACGTTTTTCTCCAATCAGGGTTTTTTGAAGAACCATCGATCACATCCGCCTTCTTTTCAATCTGCCGCAGCATGATGCCTTCGCGTTGTATGCAATGATTTTTCGAGTTTTGCAATCAGTTGTATTTAAACAGGTTGCAAAGTTATCCCTTTCGCGAACGCTTTGTGCGGGCAAAAATCGGCAGAATGCCGTTCCGCTGTTGGAATAAAGCGTATTTTCGGGTCTTTTTTCGGGCGGTTTCTCTTGTTTAAAACATGGAGGGGAGAAGTGACGCTTGGGTTGCCGGGGGACTTTTTTTTACGAAAATTACGACCAGTAAGGTAGTGCACTAAACTAAACTAGAATATAAAAAAAGAGCCTTTGTGGGGTATATTTCGATGTTTAAATCTGGGGTCGCATGCAATGTAAAATGTTTGCGATTAACTGTTTATGTGTTCTTATGATCTGGTTTTGCGCGTAAGCATATTGTAGTTAAGTGCACTCTAATACATTTAATTAACATTCAGTAGGGATTGCATTTTTCGGGCGGTTTGGGCACCTTTCCACACTTTACCTGATGTTCCGTTTCGACCGAGTAGTCGGCAGAGACGGCGTTACAACGCGGAGTTTGAAAAAAGGAGGGTATTCAGCAGAAGCATGGAGAATTTGTTTACAGAACAGCATCGGCGGCTGAAGGAGTGTCATTTCCTGATTCTTTACTGGGCGGCCGAGGCGGAGGTGAAGGGAGTCAAATACAACATCACAAATGCATTTGACGACCTGAAAGATCTGGGAATCACGCGTACGAAACAGAGTGTGATGGCCTATGTGGAGGCGCTCTTTATGCTTTGCTTCATTGATGTGAAGGAAGAGCGCAACCGTAAAAATATCTATTTGGCAGAGTCCGGAGCCCGGGCGCTGGAAGAGCTCGTGAGGAGCAGTAACTTTAAGACAAAACAATCCCGTTTTATGGAGGGGGCACGATGAGTATTGGTATTGGTGGAGCAGGAAGCAAGCTGGCGTCGCTGGTGGCGCCGGAAAACGCAACGATTGTGAACGTTTCGCAGTCGGAAATGGACAAGACCCAGGCGGCAAATAAAATTCTGGCCGTGGCTCATTCGTCGCGCGGACAGTTTAACGGTGCCGGGAAAAATCCGGAGGTGGGTCGCGCGGCCTATGCCTCGATTCAGGATGAGATGTGCGAGCTGATCAAGGGCGAGGTGGTCTTCACGTCGACCGGCGGTGGAACCGGTAACGGGATCGCCTCGGTGCTGCTCGACCGCGTGGCAGAACAAGAAGAGATCCCGTTGAGCGACAAAACCGTGTTCGGTTTTCTGTTGCCCTATGTGGAGCTCGAGAGCGCCGATTTTGTGCAGAACACTGTCGATTTCCTGATGGGGCCAGTTTCGCACGCCATTGATTCCGGCAACACCGGAAACATTATGCTGTTCAGCAACAAGCTGAAATTTGAAGGTCGAATTGCCGAGCACGATTACAACACGATGATCGCCGCTAGCCTCAATAACTTTATGGCGATTCCCCGCAAGGGCGATGAGTTGGAGCTGCTCGACGGCCATGTGGACCACGAGGATTTCCGGGTTTATTTGTCGAAGCCCTACTTCAACCACTTCTGTCAGTTTGAGTATTCGTCGAAACGTCCCTTTGCCGATCAGATGAAAGAGAACTTCAGTCAGCTGTTGCTTACGCCTGAGCAGCCGATCGAGGCAATGTTCCTGCTCGAGGTGCCGGATCGCGAGATGACGTCTTCATTCTATAATATTCTCGATTACTTTGCGGAAGACCATGTGATGCCGGCTTACGGCGTGGTGCTCAACCCGGAGATCGAAAACCCGGTGATCACCCTGTCGCTACTCTACTCGCGCAAGCCTAAGGAGCTGGTCGACGACTTCTGTCACCGTGTGGAACGTATCACGCAGAAGAAACTCAAGAAGACCATCAACCAGTTCGTCACGCTCGAAGAACGCAAGGTGAACGTGGAGGACGAGGTCCGGAAAATTGAAGAAGAGGATGACAGCGGGAAAAGCGTGCTGGAGGTTCTTGGCCGGCTGAAAAAAATCCGTTAATTCCAGCCGGTGGCGGGGAGCTTCATCGCCCCTGCCGCGCGGATGGGGTGAAGCGGGTCCGCGCGTGCCACGTGCTACCCGGCGTCCGCAAGGGCGCTGGGGTTCTCCGCGCACGCCGGAGCGAAGAGACCATTCGCACGGCCTCGCAGGGAAGAAGGGGTAGACGATTCTACCGGAATGAGTATTTCGTTGCGGCGCATGAACCACGGGACAAATGGGGCGTTATAACGAGCCCAGACTGGTTCGCCGATGGCGGGCATTTCTTGCTCGTTCAGCCAGGTTTCCAGTTTCTGGCGATGTTTTAGGTAGCGTTCTTTGCTCCACCGTCCCGAATATCGAATGGTCGCCATTCGGTGGGCGGGTTTTTCACGGATGGTGATGGCCGGGTTATTCGGCTTGGGCACGGTCTTCATGGTGAGGCCTGCGGGCATCATGAAACCGACGCGCCATTTTTCGCCCGCTTTTTCCTGAGATACCGGAGCGGTCATGGCAATTTTTTCGCTGGCCTTCTCTTGCGATACGGGGGCTGTCATGGCGACTTTTTGCTGTGAGGTATTGTTGCCGTCGATGTAGCGAAACAGGGTGCGGAACGCTTGGCTGCTGGCGTCTTCGAGCGCGCCCTCTACCAGCACTTCGGCCAGCAGCTGTGGCTCGTAGGCGCGAATTTCGATCGCGCCGTCTTTGCGGATAACGTTATATGCGGCTTCTTCCGCGGCCATCGCGGTTTGGACTCCAAGCAGTACAACTAGAACAGAGCGCAGTAATTTCATGACTCAAAATATCATGTGCTGCTGAAATACCGAAGGCATCTTTGCGCGGATGGAGGATATCAGACCTCCGATTTCTGACCGCAGCCCTTGCGCCGGACGCGGGCTCGGCGATGGATTTCCAGCAGACGCCGTTCGCACATCAGGCTTTGCCGCTGTCAGTGTTGAGCACGAGCAGTGCGCCGTTGAAGAGAATCTTCAACCGGCAGGCATTTTCGTTTGGTATCGGCGTCGCGCGGGCTGTCGATAAAGAGCCAGCGCATCTTCTCGGCATCGAGGTGCCAGAGGTCGCCAGTGGTGGAGTCCGGCAGGCTTCAGGGCATGGTTTTGAGAGCAGAGGGGTCGGGACGCAAATGCACAGAGGATAAAAGAAACCCCGATTCTCCAAGGGTTGGAAAACCGGGGGTGCCTTTTTTCCAAGGGTTGGAACCTCCGGGGCTGATAGAGCTGACTCATAGCTCATCATTCATATTTCATCATTCTTTCTAGTCGCCGAAGCCATAGTTGTCAGCGACGAAGTCGAGGTCTTTGTCGCCGCGACCGGAGAGGTTGACCAGAATACTGCCGTTGCCCATTTCTTTGGCTTTTTTCATGGCGAAGGCGACAGCATGCGCGCTTTCAAGCGCGGGGATGATGCCTTCAAGGCGGCAGAGTTTGAAGAAGGCGTCGAGACATTCTTTGTCGTCGGCGGTGTCGTACTGAATCCGGCCTTCGTCTTTGAGGTAGCTGTGTTCGGGGCCGACGCCGGGATAGTCGAGGCCGCTGGCGATGGAGTAGACAGGGGCCGGTTCGCCATTTTCGTCCTGCAGGAGATAGCATTTGAAGCCATGGATGATGCCGGGCATGCCGTAGGTCATGGTGGCGGCGTGGTCACCGGTTTCCGGTCCGCGGCCCAGTGGTTCAACGCCCCAGAGTTCGCATGGGTCGTTGAGGAAAGCGGAGAAGATCCCCATGGCATTGGAACCGCCGCCCATACAGGCGGTGACAAGGTCCGGCAGGTTGCCGGTCATTTCCAGGAATTGCTCGCGGGCTTCAATGCCGACGATACGCTGGAAGTCGCGAACCATCATCGGGAAAGGGTGCGGACCGACAACGGAGCCGATGCAGTAGATGGAGGTTTCCGGATCTTCGAGGTAGGCCATGAAGGCGGAGTCGACCGCTTCTTTAAGCGTTTTGAGGCCGTGAGTAACGGGGATGACTTTGGCGCCGAGCAGTTTCATACGGATAACGTTGGGGTGCTCTTTGGCGATGTCGACTTCGCCCATGTGGATGTCGCATTCGAGACCGAAGTAGGCCGCAGCCGTGGCCAGTGCCACGCCGTGCTGGCCTGCGCCAGTTTCGGCGATGAGTTTCTTTTTGCCCATGTATTTGGCGAGCAGTGCCTCACCCATGCAGTGGTTGAGTTTGTGCGCGCCGGTGTGGTTGAGGTCTTCGCGTTTGAGGTAGATTTCGGCCCCGCCGCACAGTTCGGAGATGCGTTTGGCGTGGTAGGTGGGGGTGGGGCGGCCCTGATAGTGTTTGCGGATGGAGCGCAGCTCGTTAATGAAGTCAGCAGATTTGCTGATTTTCAGGTAGGCGTCGTGAATTTCTTTCATGGGGCCGACCAGTTGCGGGGGGAGGAAGCTGCCGCCGTAGTCTCCAAAGTTTCCTTCGGCATCGGGGGTGTTCTCAAGATAGTCGTTGTAATTTTTACTCATGGTCGGCTCCTTATAACTCAGTGATCGAAAACAAGAGAATGAGTTTAGAAAAAAAACGAAAGCGGGGCAAGGAGAAGCAGGCCTCCTGTGGTTGTTTTCCGAATGTATCCCAAAGCCGTTGCTTATGGCAGAGTCGGGTCGAGGAGATCCCACTGAGCAATTTCCTCAAGTAGCGGTTGACTGGCCAGAAACGCCTGAACGATGGTGGGGTCAAAAAGGGTTCCGCTACAGCGGCGAATTTCTTCGATGGCCGGTTCGACAGGGATCGATGATTTGTATATCCGGATGGAACGCATGGCGTCGTAGGCATCGACCACGGAGAAAATGCGAGCTCCCAGGCAGATTTCCTCCCCTTTGAGACCGCGCGGATATCCGGAGCCGTCGTATTTTTCGTGGTGCGCTAGAATAATTTCGGCCGCAGCCGCGAACGGGGTACTCGAGCGGATGATGTCATATCCGATTTGAGGATGTGTTTTCATGATCGTCCACTCCTCTTTTGTCAGTTCGCCCGGCTTGAGCAGGATGGAGTCGGGAATTCCGATTTTACCAATATCGTGAAGCAGTGTGCCGCGGGCGATGTCGTCGAGCTCGCAGGCGGGAACATCCAGTTCATGAGCGAGAATCATGGCGAACTCGCGGACGCGCACGCTATGCCTCCCCGCCGATTTTTCGCGGGCATCAAGCATCGCAACCAACGCTTCCAGTGTGAAATCATAAGAGCGGCTGAGGTCATCATAGGCGTTGATCAGCTCCATGCTTTTTTCCTGAACCAGCATTTCCAGATGTTTTTGATAGCGCAGGTTTTCGGCTTCCAATCGGCGGTTCTCGTCCCGTACTTTTTTTATTTCCACGGCCCGCGAAACGGAGCGGATGAGTTCCGGGCCAGTGACGGGTTTGATGAGATAGTCCACAGTGGCGCCGGTACGGATCGCTTCGGCGGCGTTACTCAGATTCGGATTGCCGGTGATCATGATAAATGGCATGTCGGGGGCATTATGGCTCTGTTTTTTCACGAGTTCGAGGCCGGAGAAGCCGGGCATCATGATGTCGGAAATCACAACGTCGTAGTGGCCGTTGGCTAGTTTTTCCTGTGCGCTCGGGCCATCGTTTGCTGTCTCTAAGATGTATCCTGCCTGTTCCAGAAGCGAACACAGAACGTGAAGGATAATGGCTTCGTCATCGACCACTAGAATGCGGGCGGGCGGCTGTTTTTCGGACCTTTCCTTCTGTTTCATGATGTCTCCTGTTCCACTTGATTGCGGCCACCGGTTTTGGCCCGGTACAGGGCCTTGTCTGCATCGGAAAGAAGATTATCCATCAGAAGCCCTTTGCGCCAGGAGGAGGTGCCGAAACATGCCGTTAGGGTGCCTGCCGTAGGAAACGCGAGGGCCTCGTAGCTGTATCGAAGCCGAATGCCTAAAAGCAAGGCGGTAGCCGACGCAGTTTCCGGGCAAATAATCAAAAATTCATCGCCGCCCCAGCGGCCCGCAATATCACAGGAGCGAATCGCGTTCTTCAGTCGCCCGGCGGTTTCGATCAGGACGGTGTCCCCGACGAGGTGACCGTGTGTGTCGTTGATGGATTTAAACCGGTCTATATCCAGTAAGATGATCGATAGCGGACGGTTGTATCGTTCGGCGCGCGCGACTTCCACTGCGAGCAACTCATCCAGTTTGCGGCGGTTATAAAGACCCGTGAGCTTGTCCATCGCCGCGAGGAACGCAAGCTCTTCATTCTTAACGGCCAGTTCGGAGAGCGCCAGCTGCAGCGTGAGATGGTTGCGAAGCCGGGCTTTCACAATCGTCGCATTGACGGGCTTCATAATGTAATCCACAGCACCCAGTTCCAGACCGTATGCCTCTTCCTTTGGATCGTCTTTTGCCGTGACGAAGATTACAGGGATATCGCAGGTTTCCTGTGAGGCTTTGACCCGCCGGCAAACTTCATAGCCGTCCATCCCGGGCATGTTGATGTCCAGTAGAATTAAATTCGGCGCCGGCTTTTCTGCTGCCATTCGCAATGCGGTTTCGCCGTCCAGTGCCGTGATCACGTTCCATTCGGACTTCAGCATCGCAGCCATTGCAAGTGCATTGGTCCGCATGTCGTCAACGACTAAGATAGTTTGCTTTACAGGAGGATTCATATTGAAACTCAGTATTACTTTTACCAGAAATACCAATAGAGGAACAACAGTCCTGTATATTTATTTAATAGGCGCGTGAAAGCACACCCCTCCGCCGGGACTCTGGGGGGAAGGGGCGTGCGGCGAAAACAAAGAAACGCTTGTGCCGTGCCCCGCGCCGCTGTTACAGTCTTCTCGACTTTTGAGCTATAGAAAAACCTAAGGAGTATCCCGCCCATGAATATTTTGCATGTCTGTGCCAATCCGAAGCCCACCGAGGAGTCTGTTTCCAAACAGATGGCCGCTCGCTTTTTCGGGAAACTAATGGAGCTTAACCCCGACGTGGAGCTCAACAATGTTGACCTCTATCAGGAGAAGCCGCCGTATTACTCCAACGATCTTTACCGCCGCATGTGGAATCCCGTTTTTGATCCGGCCTACGAGCCCAACAAAGCCGAAGAGGCCGCCGCCAACTACGCCACCAAACAGGCCGACCTCTTTAAGGCTGCCGACGTGCTCGTGCTCACCATGCCGATGTGGAATTTCTCCGCCCCCGGCGTGATGAAAGCATGGATGGACCAGGTACTCGCCCCGGGGTATGTGTTTGAATTGACCGATGATGGCCCGAAACCGCTGCACAATATCACCTCTCTCATCCTGCTCGTCGCCTCCGGCGGCATCTATAAAGAGGATGACGAGCGCGATGCACTCAGCCGTCAAGTCAGTGCCGCCTTCGGGTTTATTGGCATCAGCGACATTCGCATTGCTTGGGCGGATGGTCAAAATACGCTGTTCTGCAGTGACTGCGAAGTTCGCCGCGACATGGCCTTCGAAGCCGCCGAAGAACTGGCCGAAGATCTTGCTGAGGAAAGCGCATCGGAAAGCGCAGCGGAATAGCGCTCCTGCAGAGCGCGGAATAATGGAATAGGGGAGTAATGGAATAAAAGAGGACGGCGACTCTCTGCTTGCCTGTTTTATTTGATAGTCCAATATTTCAGTAATTCCAAACTCCAGTAATCCCAAACTCCAGCAATCCAATCTTCTTATGAGCGTTTTTATTAAGATCTGTGGAATCTGCTCCCGGTCCGACCTGGAGCAGATTTGCGCATTAGGACCCGATGCGATTGGTTTTGTCTTCTGGCCGAAGTCTAGGCGATACGTTCGGCCCGAACAGGCTGCAGCTTGGCTGCCCAGCATTCCCGAATCCATCAAAAAGGTCGGTGTGTTTGTCGAGCCGACCGCGGATGAAGTCGAAACGGTTGCGCGCGAATGCCAGCTCGATGTCGTTCAGATTCACCAAACTTCCAATGATTGGAAAATCGACCGACCCCTTTTCCAAGGGTTGGAAATTTGGCTATCGCCCAAAATGGAACAGGGCGTAACGTCCGCCGTTTTGCAGTCGGTTTCGCCAGAACCCGCGGTTCTGCTGGCGGATGCATTCGACCCGCAGACCATTGGCGGCACCGGAGTTGTCGGCAATTGGGACGCGGCGCTTGAAATGAAGAAAAAACTGGGCAAACCAGTCATGCTTGCCGGCGGTCTCAAACCCGATAATGTGGCTAACGCGATTGAAACAGTTCAGCCGTGGGGCGTCGACATCAGCTCAGGCGTTGAAAAAGAACCCGGCGTCAAAAATATCCGCAAAGTGAAAAAATTCATCTCGATCGTTCGTTCCTGATCAGATGTTGCATCCAAATGACACGATCGTGGCATTTGGACGTAACACCTTCAGAGGAGGCGGGCAACCGCGGACCTCAATCGAACCCGAAGATCCCACACCTGCTTCCCGAGATAATTCTCCGGATGCAGAACATTCGGGAGGAGCGGATCCTGCCGCATGGCATGCATGTATGCCTCAGATTCCTGGTAGAGCAACTCCATCAAACTTTCTTCGGAAAAGTTCGGTCGTGCCAATTGTGTCAGATTTTCCCCGAACACGTCCAGATATCTGGATTGTAGTTCATGAAGCCTGTTAAAATCCCAAGCGTTTAAAACCATTTCCTGTTGATCCAAGTGCAGCACCGTACGGGATTCCAACAAGTAGCTTACCGTACCGACCGCCGCGCTCTTTTCCAGATCGGCATATTCCGGGCGGATATCGCGCGGGGTAATCCATACGCTTCGTTGCAGGCAACCCATACGCATACGCGTCAATAGTCGTCTTAACGAATCACGGTAGTGCCGCTCACTTTCAGGGACATCGAAGACCACGGTATACCAGATTTTATTCCAGTTGGTATTCCACAGCTTTTGGGGGTGTTGGAACACGGGTTGTTTTTGTTTAGCGTGTTCTGTTAATACCAGATGGGGAAGGGTGGCCCTCGGGTCGGCTTTAATCAGTAGCCCGTTTTTGCGCAGTCGAAACAGCGCGGCTCGATAAGCCGAATCTGTCGGGAAGGTTTTGTTCCACATCACGGAGTGCCCGCGTGTGGCCAGAATTTCACCGATGCCGGTTAGAATATCCAGCCATTCCTCAGACGCCCGTCGGCGGATAACCGGCAGGCTCAGGTCTGGATGGTGAAATGGTTTCCAGTTCATCTTGTTACAAAAAAACTCACGATCGTGCCACTTGGATGTAACATATCGGGTGATGGGGAAAATCAAAAGCGCCTTTTGGTGGAAATAGGGGCGGGGTTTACTTATCTTCAGCACCTATGAAACCTACCCAACCTGATAGACACGGACATTTTGGCCCGTACGGCGGCATGTTCGTTCCGGAAACCTTGATGGAGCCGCTGAACGATTTGACGCGAGTCTATAAAGAAGCGCGCAAAGATCCGGCCTTCAAAAAGGAGCTCGACTATTACCTGCGCGAATATGTCGGCCGTCCGACCTCACTCTATTTTGCCGAACGCATGACCCGTGAGCTCGGCGGACCCAAAATTTATCTCAAGCGCGAAGACCTCTGCCACACCGGTGCGCATAAAATCAATAACTCGATGGGTCAGATCCTGCTCGCCAAGCGGATGGGCAAAACGCGTATCATCGCCGAAACCGGCGCGGGTCAGCATGGTGTTGCCGCCGCCACCGTCGCCGCCATGTTCGGCATGGAGTGTGTGGTCTATATGGGCAAGGTCGATATGGAGCGCCAGGCGCTTAACGTCTTCCGCATGGAAAGCCTCGGCGCCAAAGTGGTCGCGGTGACCGCCGGGCAGCAGACGCTCAAAGAGGCGGTCAACGAAGCGATGCGCGACTGGGTTTCCAATGTTCGGAACACCCATTATATTCTCGGCTCCGCACTCGGCTCGCATCCGTATCCGATGATGGTGCGCGACTTCCAGAGTGTGATCGGCAAAGAGGCGCGCAAACAGATTTTGAAAGCGGAAGGCCGACTGCCGACCGCGCTGATCGCCTGCGTCGGCGGCGGCAGTAATTCCATCGGGCTGTTTCACCCCTTTATTAAGGAAGAGGGCGTTCGCATGATCGGTGTGGAAGCTGGCGGGTTTGGAATCGAAAGCGGGAAGCACGCCGCGCGTTTTGCCGACGGCAAAGTAGGGATCCTTCAAGGCACGCAAAGCTACGTGCTTCAGGACGACGACGGCCAGATTCGCCTGACCCATTCGATCAGCGCCGGACTTGATTACGCAACCGTCGGGCCCGAACACGCGCTATTGCACGACCTGAAGCGCGCCGAGTACACCTCGGTCGATGACATCGCTGCCGTGGTGGATGGCTTTGACAAACTCGCGCAGTGGGAGGGCATCCTGCCCGCGCTTGAAAGCGCGCACGCCATCGCCTGGGTCGTAGAAAACGCAGCTGAATTTTCCAAAGACGATCTGCTAATTATCAACGTTTCCGGTCGCGGTGACAAAGATGTGCAGCAGATTGCGGAGTGGAAGAAGACGAACCAGTAATCTATCGGTATTTTCAATACGAAGTACGCAATACGTACTGCGTATTGCGTATTAAGGGGAAGAAATGCCGCATTCGGTAGAAATTTTAACAAGCGAACTCCTTCAAGCGGAGGTTCCCTTCGCAGTGGTGTTTCCTGACGGGGAGGGGCCGTTTCCTGTGCTCTACGATTTGCACGGATTGCTGAGCGACGAAGGTCCGTACGATCCGGCGCCGACACCGCGCGCCTATTTCGAAAAGCAGCCGTTCCGCAAGCTGCAGAGCATCGCCAATGAAACGGGCGTTGCGATTGTGCGCGTTAACGGCGGACGTGGATGGTACCTCGACAGCCCGCGCATCAAAAACTCGCAATACGAATCGCATATCGTCCACGAACTGATCCCATACGTAGAATCAGATTTTTCAAGCATTGGAAAAGAAAAATGCGCCCCGACGCAGTCGGTTCCGGACCTTGGGGGAAAAGAGGTTCGTGGAATTTCGGGACATAGCATGGGCGGGTTCGGAACGATCCATTTTTTGTGCCGGCATTCACAGCTGTTTAGCGTCGGTGCGATCCACTGCGCGTCGCTTCGTTTCATGCCGGGCGATCATCGCGGAAGCTTTATTGAGGATTTGATGAGCGATGACGAGCTGCGCGCGGCGTTTCCGGATGATTATCTGGATGCGCTTGTGCGAGACGATTTGAAGCTTCGGATCACGGTTGGCGCGAACGATAAGGAACGAATCGTTCGCGAGAACCGGACGCTGCATCAGTTTTTGCTGAAAAAACGGCAGCCGCACATTTATGAAGAAACACCCGGCGGGCACGAATATATCCCGCACGGTTTAAATGGAGTCGTTTGGGCGGCGACACAATTGGGAGCATCCCTGAGGGATGCGGAGTAGTGGAATAAAGGAGGGGTGGAATATTGGATTTGAACAGGGAGAAAAGGGTGTTACCCATTTTTCCAACAATCCAGAAATCCATTCATCCATGGAGGGTTACAATGGCGCTTAAAAGTATGACTGGATTCGGAGCGGGAACCGCGAAAGCGGGCGAGGTGCAGATTAATATTGAGTTGAGCAGCGTCAACCGCAAACAGCTCGATGTGTCGCTACGGCTTCCGTCGGCGCTGGCGGGATTTGAAGCGCAGACGCAGAAGGTAATGAAGGAGACCGTATCGCGCGGGCGCATTACCGGATCGGTTAAGGTGGAATCGGCCGGCAGGCCGAGCGATGTGTCGCTGGATCTCAAGAAGGCGGAGTCGGCGGTGAAGCAGCTGCGCGCGGCGGCGAAAAAACTGAAGCTCGATGATACCCTGGACGCGAACGCGCTACTGCGTATTCCCAACCTGTTCCAGAGTGCGCCGGCCGATGTTGAGCTGGAAGAGATTTTTCAACCATTGGAAAAAGCATTGAGGGCGGCGCTTAAAAAACTCGAAGCGATGCGTGTGGCGGAGGGCCGGGCGCTCGAAGCGGATTTTCGTGCGCGGCTGAAAATACTGGAATCGATTCTGGCGGAAATCCGCAGGCTTGCGCCGCTGGTGGTTTCCAAGGTTCGGAAGAAATTGTTCCAAGGTTTGGAATCCGCCTTCGCCGAGGCGTCGGCGGACAAGAAGGATTTTGCGAAGGACGAACGAATCATCCGGGAGATCGCGCTGTTTGGCGAAAAGGCGGATATCTCGGAAGAGATCACTCGGCTGAAGAGTCATATTCAGCAGTTCCGCAAAATGATGCGCTCGCCGGAGCCGGCGGGGCGTCCGCTCGACTTTCTAGCGCAAGAGTTTTTCCGTGAAATTAACACCATTGGTTCCAAAGCCAACGATCTGCAGATTACCCAACAGGTAGTGGCGTTTAAAACGGAGCTCGAGCGTATCCGCGAGCAGATTCAAAATGTTGAGTAGCGGCGGTTGTTGCGTCTAAACTCAGATCCCTTTTGTTTTTTTAGGGGGATTGCAGCATCCATTAATCACCTTATGCGCATATGCGCATAAGGTGATGGGTTGACCCAAAAAAACGCCCCGCAGCGCGGGGCGTTCTACAAACCGACTAAGCCCGTTTTTAAGCGTTCGCGGCTTCGAATTCTTTCATGAATTCGATCAGCGCATCGACACCCGCCGCTGGGAAGGCGTTGTAGATGGAGGCGCGTATGCCGCCGACCGACCGATGCCCTTTCAGGCTGGTCATATTTTTCGCGGTCGCTTCTTTCACAAACTGCGCTTCGAGCTCTTCGGTTGGCAGGCGGAAAGTGACGTTCATCGGGGAACGGTATTCCGGCACCGCCGTGCCTTTGTAGAAGCCCGACGCATCGATGGCAGCGTACAATTTGCCTGCTTTTTCTTCGTTGCGCTTTTGCATGCCTTCGAGCCCGCCGTTGGCCAGCAACCAGCGAGTGACCAGCGCGATGACATAGATTGGGAAGGTCGGGGCTGTGTTGGAGAGAGAATCGTTTTCCAGAACATGTTTGTACTGGAAAAGGTCGGGCAGTGTGTCCGGCGATTTTTCAGCCAGATCATTGCGGATGATCACCAGAGTGACGCCCGCGCAAGCGAGGTTTTTCTGGGAGCCGGCGTAGATCATGTCGAACTGCGACACATTTAATGGACGGGAGAGGATGTCCGATGACATATCGGCAATCAGCGGGGCGTCCGTTTGCGGGAATTCTTTCACTTGCGCGCCGGAAATTGTTTCGTTGGAGCAGATGTGCACGTAGGCCGCGCCGTCGGTAAAGGTCAGATCGGCATTGGCGGGGACGCGGGTCGGGATGTCTTTGGCGGTGTTGGCCAGCTCGTTCACATTCACGCCGAGTTTTTTAGCCGCTTTGATAGCTTTGGTGCTCCAGGCGCCGGCGGTGATGTAGTCGGCGGTTTCGCCTTCGCCGAGCAGGTTCATCGGAATCAGCGAAAACTGGGTGCTCGCGCCGCCAGTCATAAAGAGAATGCTGTAGTTATCGGGAATATTCAGCAGTTGCGTGAGGTTATCTTTGGCTTCCTGATGAACCGCAGAATAGTCCTTACCGCGGTGGGACATTTCCATGATGGACATGCCGGTGCCATTAAAGTCGAGCAGCTCAGCCTGAATTTGTTTAAGAACCTCTTCCGACAAAATTGCCGGCCCTGCACTGAAATTATACGAGCGCGCCATAATAAACCTTTCTACTTATGTTGAAAACTGGTTCAAAATGTACTCCGTTCGCGTCCGCCCATGCAATCAGGTTTTCTAAACATTGTATTTTCGTCTGTTTAGCCGCGGCAGCTGTTCCCGCGGGCTGGAGCTTTTCCCGTAGAGGCGCCTGGATTTTGGAAACAGAGATTTAATGCACACAGAGTTGCATTTGCGGCGGGTTAGCGTAGATTCGCGCGGCTTTTTGGGAATGGCAGCGCCGTTCCGGTTATTTGTTACGGGGGATCTGTGCAACGTTCGCACGGGGTGTTTCCGTGAATAGATAACGTTTAATAGACAACAGTTTACCGGTGTAAAATTATGAGAAATGAAAAAATCCGCAACGTGGCAATTATCGCGCACGTCGACCACGGCAAAACTACGCTGGTCGATCAGATCATTAAAAAATCGCACCTGCTTCGCGACAACGAAGAATTTCAGGATTGCATGCTCGACAGCAACGACCTCGAACGCGAGCGCGGCATTACCATTCTATCCAAAAACATTAGCGTTGAATACAAGGGCGTGAAAATCAACGTCATCGACACGCCCGGACATAGTGATTTCGGCGGACAGGTCGAACGCGTGCTGAATCTCGCCGACGGCGTATTGCTACTGGTAGATGCGGCTGAGGGCCCGATGCCGCAAACCCGCTTCGTTTTGGATAAAGCGCTGGAGCTGAATCTCAAGGCGGTCGTGGTTGTCAACAAAGCAGACAAACCCGATGCCCGCTGCGATGCGGTGCACGATATGGTCTTCGACCTCTTTGCGGAGCTTGAAGCCAACGACGATCAGCTCGACTTTCCGATGCTGTACGCTTCTGGCCGCGACGGATGGGCCGATAATGAAATTGACGGCCCACGCGATTCCATCTTGCCGCTGATGGATGCCATCATTGAACACATTCCCGGCCCGCCCGTTCAGGAAGGCCCCGTGCAGATGCAAGCCACCACCCTGGACTACTCCGATTACACCGGGCGCATCGGAATCGGTCGCGTTTATCGCGGCACGCTCGATCTCAAAAAACCGGTTTCTATCATTAAGCGCGATGGAACCGTTCATCCCGTGCAACTCAAAGAGTTGCATACCTTTGAAGGGCTCGGTCGCGTCAAAAAGGACTCGATCCCCTGCGGCGACCTTTGCGCCATCACCGGAATTGTGGATATCGACATCGGCGACACCATTGCCGACCGCGAGCAACCGGAGGCGCTACCGCTGATAGCTCTGGACGAACCGACCCTTTCGATGACTTTCCGCGTCAACGACTCGCCGCTCTTCGGCAAGGACGGCAAATACGTCAGCAGCCGCCACATTCGCGAGCGCCTACTTAAGGAATGCGAGCGCGACGTGGCGTTGCGCGTAGAAGCAACCGCCGGCGACTCCTTTATCGTCAGCGGTCGCGGCGTGCTCCACCTTTCCATTTTGATCGAGACCATGCGGCGCGAAGGTTTTGAGCTGACCATTGCTCAGCCGCGCGTGATTTTCCGCGAAAAACATGGCAAAAAAGAGGAACCGATTGAGGTTCTCAATGTAGATGTTCCCGACGAATATGCGGGCAAGGCGATTGAGCTGATCGGGATGCGCCGCGGCGAAATGGTTCGCATGGATCAACACGGCATACGTAAAAGCATTGTTTTTCATATTCCGACGCGCGGACTGATCGGAATTCGCAGCAAGCTGATGACCGCCTCTGCGGGCGAAGCGATTGTTTCGCACCGCTTTGTTCAATACGGCCCGTTTGCCGGATCCATTGAAACTCGCAACAACGGCGTGCTCGTCAGTATGGGTAACGGTCCGTCTGTCGGGTATGCCATCGATGCACTGCAGCAGCGCGGAATTTTCTTCATTGATCCCGGCGAAGATTGCTACGAAGGCATGGTCGTGGCGGAGCACTGTCTTGACAAAGACCTGCCCGTGAACGTGCAGAAAGGCAAGCAGCTAACCAACGTGCGCTCCTCTGGAACCGACCGTGCGATGAAAATTGCCCCCGCCCAGAAGAAGAGCCTCGAAGAAGCACTCGAATACATTGCGGCCGATGAGCTGGTTGAGGTAACACCGAACCACATCCGTCTTCGCAAGCGCCATCTCACTGAGAACGAGCGCAAGCGGATGAAAAGGACCATCATAGAGGATTAAACCAACGACCGAGCGGCGGCGATCACCTCTTTGAGAGGGACGCCGCTTTTTTCGGCCAACTCGCGGCAGTCATCGAACTCGGGCGTCACGGAACAAACCGTGTCGTTCGCTGAGCTGATTTTGACCCGCACGGAGCCCCAGGGGGTTTCAACCGTTTTTTCTGAGCGCTCCGCAGCCGTCCGATCGACAGGATAGGAGCGGATTCCGATGGAGGTAGTTTCGCTGAAAATAATCGATTCTAGCTCATTTTTGATCGAAAGCGGGCACAAAATGGACAGTTTCGACGCAGAACGGGTTTTTTTCATCATAATTGGCGTTTGCCACACATCCAACGCTCCGGCGTCAAAAAGCCGATCTACCGCATAGCTAATAATCTGCGGACTGCAGTCATCAATATTGGTTTCCAGAATTAGAAGTTGATTGGTTGTAGGACACGCTTCCCGTATCCGGGAGCGTGTGAGTTCCTGTTCACACAGGCTCTCTGAGTACAGAGAAGCCTGTCCTACAAGTTGCCCGACTTCTGCACGTAGGACATTGGGGATTTCGAGATCCCAGCCGCCGGCACCGTAAGCTGTTTTTTCGGTGATAAACCCTTCGGGGCGATCTCCGAAGCCATCACACAGCGTGGCGATAAGCGCGGCCCCGGTCGGAGTCAGCAGTTCTTTTTCAACGGTTCCTTGTGTATAAGGAATTCCGGCAAGCAGTTCGGCGGTGGCGGGAGCAGGTACCGGCATTTGCCCGTGCGCGCACTCAACAAAGCCAAATCCGGTTCGCAGGTTTCCGGCGAATATTTTTTCGATGCCGAGCTGTTCGATCCCGAACACCGAGCCGACCACATCAATGATGGCGTCGACTGCGCCGACTTCGTGGAAATGGATTTTTTCAAGCGTGGTGCCGTGCACTTTGGCTTCTGCCTCTGCCAGTTTGGTGAAGATAGCGATGCTACGTTTTTTGACGGAGTCACTTAGGTCGGCGGCTTCGATGATTTCAACAATGTGTTGCAGATGGCGGTGCGGTTGTTGTTCAGAGGGGTCGAGCCTCACATCAAAATGAGTCGCCGTGATTCCTTTTTTGACCGCTTTTTCAAAAACCAGCTCATAGCCGGAAACCGGTAGGGCAGAGACCATGTTGCGCAGTTCTTCTTCGGGTAGGCCCGCATCGAGCAGTGCGCCGATAAACATGTTGCCGCTGATTCCTGAATAGCATGAGAGGTAAAGAGCTGAATATTGGAATGGTGGAATATGGGAAAGTGGGGGGAGCTCCTCCTGCGTGTAGGTTGGTTTTTTCATATTTCTTTCCAATTTTCCATTATTCCCGTATTCCATCGTTCCATTTTTCCTACCTCATTGAATTAATCATCCCGGCGAGGCGGCCTGCGCCGAAACCGTTGTCAATGTTGACGACAGAGACTCCGGATGCGCAGCTGTTGAGCATGCCGAGCAGAGCGGCGACTCCGCCGAAGCTCGCCCCGTAGCCGACGCTGGTTGGTACCGCGATTACCGGTTTAGAGACCAGCCCGCCGACCACGCTGGCGAGGGCGCCCTCCATGCCTGCGGCGACTACAATCACATTCGCGGAAACCATTTTTTCCTGTTGAGCAAATAGACGGTGAATTCCCGCCACGCCCACATCAAAGATTCGCTCCACTTTGTGGCCCATCAGTTCGGCGGTAATGGCGGCCTCTTCGGCGACGGGGATATCGCTTGTGCCGGCTGTCATCACCAGAATGATGCGGTCGGGGTCGGGGGTGATCTCCTCTTTGCGGACGACGATTAAACGGGCGGATTCGTGGTATTCCGCTTCCGGTGTAAGTTCTTTTACAGCGGCAAAGGTTTCGGCCGCGGCGCGGGTCGCAAGAATATTGCGCTTTCCCTCGCTCATCTTCTGAACGATCTGTGCGACTTGCTCCGGCGTCTTTCCTTCGCAGAAAATTGCCTCCGGGAAACCCCGCCGTTCCTGACGCTGGTTATCGATCTTCGCAAACCCCAATTCATCAAAACCACTCATAATATTTAGGACAGGATAACAGGATTTACAGGATTCTCCCCATTACTCCATCACTCCTCCATTCCATTATTCCAGGCCACCATTCATGCTGCCCATTTTATAGCCGGATAGATCCAGTGCGACATGATTAAAGCCGAATGATTTTAATTTTTCATCAATCAGTTGGGCCTTTTCGGCCATTATCGGAATAAAGGCGGCCTCAACCTCGATACGAGCGAGCGAGCCGTGGTGTCGTACGCGCAATTGCCCTTGGATCATTGGGCGCAGGAACTTTTCAGCGTCTTCTACTTGCTGGAGTCGTTCCGGCGTTAGCTCCAGCCCGTATTCCAATCGCGTTGCCAGGCAGGAATCGCTCAGTTTCTCGGCGGTGGAAAGTTTCCAATGGTTGGAAATTTTGCGAATCTCGGCTTTGGTCAATCCGGCTTCTTGGAGAGGGCTGCGTACGGCGTCGAGCTCGGCAATGGCCCGTGCGCCGGGGCGGTAGTCGCCCTCATCATCGACATTGCTTCCCTCGACGACCCAGTTGAATTCGCGCGCGGCGGCCCAGTCAACCAGCGCCTGAAAACGGATTTTTTTGCAGTGGTAGCAGCGCAGTGGGTCGTTGGCTGTGAAAGTCGGATCATTAAACTCGTCGGTTTCGAGCAGCGCATGCTCTACGCCGATCGATTTGCCTAACGCCAGCGCGGCGGCTTTTTCGTCGTCGGTGAGCGTGACGGAAACGGCGGTCGCCGCAACCACGTTTTCTGCGCCGAGCGCACGAACCGCCGCGGCTAGCAGAAATGTACTATCCACCCCGCCGGAAAATGCGACGACTACGCTGCCGAGTTCATTCAACAGCCTGTTCAGCTTTTCAGTTTTAGTTTTGATTTTCATTTTCATTATTTTTGTAGGACTGGCATTTTGTATCCAAAAGAGCCTGTGTCAGTCACACGCACTCGAATATGGGAAGCGTGTCCTACAATTTATTAATCACCTTTGACTGGGCGGCGGAGAGCTTTTTTCTCACCTTGTTTTGCTTTGCTATCGAGCATCTTGTTTTTGGCTCGGCGGGAGCGCCGTCGTTTTTGCCGACGAACTTTTTCCTGTTCCTGTCGTCGCTTGCTTTTGATACCGAGAATTTTTTCTTCGAGTTTATCGCACAGGTCGCGTCGGGCAAAAAAGCGATTGGAGGCCTGCAGGCGGGATTGTTTGCATTTGGTTTCCAGCCCGGAGGGTTTGTGAATCAAATGAACACAGGAGGAGGTTTTGTTGACTTTTTGGCCTCCTTTTCCGGATGCGCGGATAAAAAGTTCGGTCAGATCGGCCTCGCTGATGTTCAGCTCATCCATCCGTTTTTGCAACTTTTCCCATTTATCCTGTGTGATCATGAGAGAAGGAAATCACGGGGGGGCGGTGGAGCGCAACGGAAAGCGTATGAAATTTTGACTTCCGGCTTGCAAAGGAAATTGGAATTGGCATATTAGCCAACCTTCTGACGCGGGTGTAGCTCAGTGGTAGAGCTTCACGTTGCCAACGTGATTGTCGTCGGTTCGAATCCGATCACCCGCTCCAATTTTTGCCACCGTCGAGACGGTGGCTTTTTTTTATCCCGATCTGGGAGCGTTGTGCCGTTTTGCGGTCATGTGCCGGCGGCTGTCCGTGGCGGACGACTGCTGAGTTCCATGAACGATTTCGCTAAAAACCGCGTGGGGAACCGCAGGCCAAAGATTAAAATGGATCAGCCTGGCGCCCTATCTAACAGAGGCTTTGGTGTAATATATTTCAAGGCAACTCGGGTTTAATCACCCCAGCTCTTTGAAGTTGAAATAAAAAGGTGTCGGTGTAGGTTCAGCTGTCTATTAATCGAATTTCGCCGGACGGCCGCTGCCTTCCGGAACAAACCGGAGAATTAAATGCACCGCCTAAGCCGATCTCACAAAAAAGGGTTCACCTTTCTATTAGTCTGCATCGCGGGGCTGCAGCTCTTTTCTGAGGAACGACTGGAAATCAAGAGTTTCACTCCCGCTCCCTACTCACATTTGAATCTGAAAGGGAACAATGATGCGCTGCAGTTTGCTTTGATGGGTGATCATACCGGCGGAGGCGATCCCGAACTCTGGCGGCAGGGGCTCGATTTGATTAATCAACTGAACCCGGAATTCGTCGTTCCGGTTGGCGATCTGATTGCGGGGAAAAGAGACAATGAACTCGACCGGAAAGACCCCTCTTATAAAGCGTCCTATCACGCATTATGGGATGATTTTGATCAGCGCACCTCTCGGCTCCAAATGCCCTTTTTCTACACGGCCGGCAACCATGACTACTGGAACACCGAGCAAGCCGAGGTCTGGCAGGAACGCTGCGGGCCAAGCTATTATTCCTTTGAGTACAAAGATGTCCTTTTTGTAATTCTGAACACGGCGTTCATCATGAAGGATAACTCCGATCCCAAAGGACATCACTTCGACAACGGCGAATACGAGCAGCAGCTTTACTGGCTGGCCGACACCCTGAAGAAGCACAATGACGTTTCATGGACATTTATCATTCAACACCACCCCTTCTGGGAAGGCTTTGCAAGGGTGTCGGACCAGAAAGCCATGTGGAAAGAAATGGACCGTGTCCTGCTGGAGGATGACCGGCCGTATACTGTTTTTGCGGGACATGTCCACCGCTATACCTACCGGGAACATTTTGGAAGAGACTATATTACATTGAGTACATCGGGCGCGGATAATGAGGGTCCGATTGAAACAGGAAACTTTAATCATGTAATGCTGGTGACAATGAAAAACGGCAAACCGGAAATCCGGAACATGTTGTACGATGGGCAGGTGCTCGACAAGAAAGCAGCACCGTTTATCACCTCAGACAAAATACTGACTCAAGGCGTGGAAAAATTGGCACTCAATCCACGAAAACCCCCGACACCTCCCCGGCATAATAATCCTTCTATCCTGATTCCGAACTCCTCCTTTGAATCTGCAGGGTTCGGCGAAGAATCTTATCCCGCAGGATGGCACCTGTATAACAATGAGTTCACCCGTTCGAACGAAGAGGCCAATACCGGCTCGTGGTCGCTTAAGCTCCAAACCGAAAAAGAAACCCGTCCCGTCATCCATCAGGTAAACCTCGTCAAAGGTGCGGCCTACACCCTGAGCGCATCGATCAAGATCGCCCCGGGCTCGAAAGGGAGGGTTATTATCGATACCTCGGATGAGTTTGATAAAACGGCGGAATTCACATGTTTAGCAACGGATTCCGGATCGTGGAAAAAGTTCAGCGGCACATTCACCAATGCATCACTTGACCGGATGTTCATCCGCTGCTTTGCAGTCGGCTTTTCCGGAACCTGTTACTTTGATGATATTGCTCTGACGCAAATTTCAGGCGAGCTCTCCCAATTTAATGATGCTGCATTTATTGCCCAAACCGTTCCTGAATCCATGACCGCAGGCTATCCCTCTCGCGTGACGGTCAAAATGAAAAACAAGGGAGTGGCGATCTGGAGTGATCTCGGGAAATACGGACTGAAAAACATCGCGCCGGGTTCTTGGGGAAACAACGATATCCGTCTCGTCAATTGTGTGGTTCAGGGAATCGAGTACACCTTTACATTCGAGATCATTGCCCCAACGGTCCCCGGCTCATACGCATTTCAATGGCAAATGCAGGAGGATGGAACCTCTTTTGGGGATCTCTCTCAAAAAGTTGAAATCAAAGTACTCCCTGTACCGACAGCAGAAGACTGATCCACAATCAACGTCATGATCGCTGAGCCTTTACTTACTCCACGGGGGCGATTTCGTAGACGCGCGCCTTGGGCTGTGCGAGCTCATAGATGCGCTCTTCATATTCAGTCTTTTTCTTCAGGAGCCTGACAACTTCAGTCTCGAACGCTGCATAGAACTGCGCATAGGCCTCGGGATCATACTCTTGCAGCTTTTTCCGGCGCTTAACCTTACGTTGGACCCATTGCTGGCGCAGAGGATGAACCGCCGCATCGTTGCGCTCCTTATTGAGCATGGCCACGGCCAGTGCCTGCTGATATTGCGGTGTCTTCTCGTTGCTTTGCAATTCAACCTTCGACCCGAGCTGGGTATTTGAATATTGGCCCACTTCGATGCCGTCGATTCTCAGGCGGTATTTCCCGGGGTTAAGGCCGCGCACCGTAAGGCGTTCGTTGCTCATTTTATGTCCGGACTTGGTGATTTTATACCCCAGCTTTGCATCGGGAGGCAGCACCCATGGCAACGCTTCGGCGGTATAGGTGAAACGAAGCGTTTCGCCTTCGCCGACTACATCCGTCACCTCGCCATCAGGGGATGCAACGCGCCAGCTACCGTTCGCCTTCCATGATGCGGTAACCCCGCTGACCGACCGGTCGGCATTCATCTGCTCGAGCAGTTCAAAAGCCATAACTGCATGTCCGTCTGGCCCGGGATGAACGGCGTCTGCAATTAGAGTGAATGCCGGATTTTCCAACCGTTGCTGTGTCGTATGATAGTTAAGCGGCCCCAGCAGATCCACATAGCCCGCTCCGCGCGCCAGCGCCGTATCGCGCACCCAGGTTCCGTAGAATGCGAGCACGGCGTTGTAGTAGCGCGTAGCCTGCGTAATTTGTTCCTCATCTTTCAGCCAGCGGGGCGGCCTGACCGAGGCCACGCGCGCATCATACATCGTCGGTCCCATGAAAATAGCGGTTGCGCCCAAGGCCTCCATACGATCGGTCAGCTCCGTCATGCCCTTTTCATAGGCAGCGAAAACATCATGATTGAAGTGCTGATAGCTGCCGTCGTTCATGCCCAGCAGCACCGTGATGTATTTGGGATGGAACGGGACGACATCTTCGTCGAAGCGATCCAGCGCATCGGCCGCCTTGTCGCCGCTCACGCCGGCGTTATGGAAATGCAGGCGAAGGCCGGGATAGCGCGTGTAGAAATAGTCCTCCACATACTGCGTGTAGAGACACTGGTGCGTAATGCTGTCGCCCAGAAAAACAAGGGCATCACCATCCTGCAGATCGATCGATGTGACGGGTGTTTTAAATTCCGCCGCGGTTCCAAGCATTGGAAAAATGATTGCGACCAAAACTAAAACGTATCTTATATTTTTCATATGTATCCTTTTCTAAAGTGGGGCCGGCCGGAAGCCTGTTCGACATTAATGGATATAAAACTTAACCTTGTGCTTTTCGGCCATTTGTTGGAGTTTTTCCGCCACTTCGGGACGGTTTTTGATGACGTTGTTCTGTTCATAAGGATCGGCTTTGAGGTCGAACAGGGAAAGTTCGATCTGTCGTGTTTCGTATTTCCCTTCCATGCCATCCCGGCCCGGCTCAACGACATGACGATAGTCGTGCGGCAGGTGCAGCTTCCAGTGTCCGTCGGCACTCATGATGCTCTCGAAGTTGCTGTCGGTGGAAACCGGATAATAGGCGTGTGGGTTTACCGCGCCGGGTTGCCCGGAAATGAGCGGCCAGACATTCTTTCCGTCAATGTCGTTTTGCGGCAACGCTGCACCCGTCAAATGGCACAGAGTTGGTAGCAGGTCGACGGAGCAGAACATGGAATCTGAACATGAACCTGCCTTGAGCATCTCCGGATATTTAATGATGCAGGCCGACTGCGTGCCGCCGTTGAAGCCGGTGGCCTTGGCCTCGCGGAACGGGGTTTTGCCGGCATGGTTTCCATAGCCCGACCACGGGCCGTTGTCGGAGGTGAAGACCACAATCGTATTTTCTTCTAACCCATTTTTTTTCAATGCTTGTAAAATCTGCCCGACAGACCAGTCCAGCTCCATGATCACATCACCATAGAGCCCCGAGCCGGACTTGCCCGCGAACTTGTCGCTGACAAACAATGGCACATGCGGCATGGCATGCGGCACATAGAGGAAGAAGGGGTTATCTTGATTGCGGCCGATGAAATCGATTGCCCGCTCGGTATAGCGGGTGGTGAGTGATTTCTGGAAGTCCGGCGTAACGCGCTCGCATTCTATTTTCCCGTTGCTCCAGTATTGGAGCGGAAACTTCCCCCAATAGTCCGGGTTTACCGGGTGATATTCCCACATGTCGTTCGAGTACATCAGTCCGGCCGATTCGTCGAACCCTCGTGCGGCCGGGCGCGTTTCCGGTTGATCACCGATATGCCATTTGCCAAAGCTGGCCGTTTTGTACCCGGCCGTTTTGAACACCTCGCCTAGGGTGGCAAACGACGGTTCAAGCCCCCGTCCGTTCGGGCCGTGCGCGCTGAACACCTTGGTGCGCCCCGGATAGCACCCGCTCATCAAGGCCGCACGCGAAGCCGAACAGATCGCTTGTGGGACGAAGAAATGAGTATATCGGCACCCCTCGTCGGCCAATTGCTGCACATGGGGGGTTTCATAGGGCGGATTGCCGAACGGATGGAAATCCGCCCACCCGGAATCATCGAGAAATATGATCACGACATTGGGTTGAGATGCCGCAACGACGCTCATTGCCAACAGCGTCAACCCGGCACAAAGCGTAAAACGAATTTTGAAATTTCTCATTTCTTAGCCGGTTGCACGATGGTTATAACGTTCTCAGAGTCGTTTGTTCCAATGGGAAGTCCTGCTCTCTAAGCCATTGATGGAAACCCAGCATAGCGCCTTTTTGATCCTGTTCGTCAATGGGTTCTGCGCCGGTTTTCAACGCCAGATGATGGCGGATCAGGTAGAAATAATTCATATAGGTGCAGTAATCGGCATCCGCAAGCGGGCCGTGTGTCTCCACATGTGCTGCGAGCGTTTCCAGCAGGCGGGGATACATGGTTTTGTCCAGATCTTCCTCGATATGATCCGGGATCAGGGCATCCATGTCTGCGGTGAACAGATCTGCGGGGATCAGAGCCGCGCAACGTTTGTCGGACCAGGGGTTCAGTTGTTCGAAGAGAATATGATCCTCTTTAGGAGAGTCTAGGGGGATGTTGATTTCATATTCGTCAACTGAAAATTTAAAGGTTCGCTCTACCATTCGGATTCCTCTGTTTGTGAGTTTGTCGTCAACGTGCCGTTGATCGATGTGAACTCTCATCATCGGGGAAACTTCCGGAATTCGAAAGCTTCATTTTTCAGGATTGTATCCTTTATGCGAGGGCGGCCCGGATGATTTCCGGCCGATCAGTTGCGGCTCAAGCGATAGTTTGACCGGAGCTTTTTTCTGCACGACGGCTTCGACCGCCGTGGCGGCCATGGCGGCGATCGGCTGGCGGATGGTGGTGATGGACGGTATAAATTGGCGGGCCGCCTCAATGTCGTCGAACCCGGTGACGGCGATGTTTTTCCCGGTGCTGCTCAGGGCGTGCAGTACGCCCATGGCCACTTGGTCGGTGGCGCAGATCAGCGCGTCGACCTCTGCTGGCAACTCTCCGGCGGCTTGTACGCCGGCCTCGAAGGCTCCCCGCTCCGGAGACTGCGCCGCGGAAAGGGTTGCGCCAGCGACCGCAGCCGCTTTTTCAACCGCCTTGCGCCGCAGGCGGTGGGCGGGGAGGTCGGCGGAGATAAACAGCAGGTTTTTGTGGCCGGTTTTAATCAGATGGTCAACCAGCAGGCGGGCGGCTGCGTCTTCATCCACCGAGATGCCGACGCTGGGCTCATCCGGTGCGCCGTGGCCGATTCGAGCGACGGGCAGGTGTTCAAAATCCTGGAGCCAGCGGGCGTTGAGGTCGGTTCCAATTACGATCAATCCGTCGAGCGCATGTTTGTGGAGAGGGCGCAGATCCTGTTCGTCTGGGATGCGGTTGAGAAAGCCCGCCAGCACTAGCGAATAGTTATGTTCCCTTGCTTGAATTTGGAGCTGCTCAATTAAGGCCCCGAAGAACGGGTCTTTGAAGTCGTAGACGACCACGCCGAGGGTGCGGGTGGCTTTGCCCTTCAGGGCGAGAGCCGCTGCGCTCGGCACATAACCCATTTCCTGCGCGGCGTTGAGAACCCGCTTTATCGTTTCCGGCGCGATGCCGATTTCGGCGGCTTTTCCGGAAAGCACGCGTGAAACCAGCGCGATCGATACGTTCAATTTTTCTGCAATTTGTTTTTGGCTGACAGCCATAATTAGCTCCTCAATCTTTTGAGATAAGCCTTTTTTGCAAAAAAAAGTCAAGTTTCGCCTTGAGAAAAACGGAGAAAATGGTTATCTCAAACAATTGAGGGGCATACTTTGGAGATTTTTTTAGCTATGAAAGAGTTTATGAACGAGGATTTTTTCCTGCAAAATGAGACGGCGCGGACGCTTTTTCACGACTATGCGGCCGACATGCCAATTTTTGATTATCACTGTCACCTGCAGCCGCAGGAAATTGCAGAAGACCGCTCATGGAGCAATCTGGCTGAAATCTGGCTGGGCGGTGACCATTATAAATGGCGCGCCATGCGTAGCAACGGGATTGACGAAGAGTATGTGACCGGCTCCGTCTCTTGGAAGGATAAATTCAAGATGTGGGCGCAGACCATGCCGCACACAATGCGCAACCCGCTTTACCACTGGTCGCACCTCGAACTTCAGCGGTGTTTTGGCATCGACAAGGTTCTCTCCCCCGCCACCGCTACCGAAATTTATGAGACCGCTTCGGCCCTTTTACAGACCCCGGAATTTTCAGCCCGGAATCTGATGCGAAAAATGAAGGTCAAAGCGGTCTGCACCACGGATGATCCCGTCGACAGCCTCGAGCACCATTTCAAAATTCGTGAAGATGGGTTTGAGGTCAAAGTATTGCCGGCATTCCGTCCTGATAAAGCGATGAACCTGATGGATTCCAAGGTTTGGAAAAAATATATCCAAACCTTGGAAAAAGCGGCTGAAATGGAAATTAACAATTTTTCTTCACTGATCGAGGCGATCGAAAAACGGCACGAATTTTTCCACTCCGCTGGATGTCGTCTTTCGGATCACGGTGTGGCTTATGTGCCGGATGCGGATGCGACCCCCGCCGAGCTCGACGCAATTTTTAACAAGGCGATGAGCGGCGCGCAGGTGAGCCTCGAAGAGCGCGAAAAATTTGAAGCCGTCTTTTTGTATGAGGCCGCCAAGATGGATCATGCTCGCGGTTGGGTTCAGCAGTACCATGTAGGGGTTTTTCGCAACAACAATAGCCGGATGCTTAAGCAACTCGGGCCGGACACCGGGTTCGACTCCATTGCCGATCACCGTCAAGGGCCGGGGTTGCTTCGCTTGCTCGGACGGCTGGAGGCCTCCGGTCAGCTCACCAAAACCATTCTTTACAACGTTAATCCCGGGGATAACGAGCTGATCGCCTCCATGATCGGCAACTATCAGGGCGATGGTATTCCTGGAAAGATGCAGTTCGGCTCCGGCTGGTGGTTCCTTGATACAAAAATGGGCATGGAAAAGCAGATGAACGTGCTCTCCGACATGGGTCTGCTCAGCCGTTTTGTTGGCATGCTTACCGACAGCCGCTCCTTTCTTTCCTATCCGCGCCACGAATATTTCCGCCGCATTCTCTGTAATCTGATCGGAACCGATGTCGAAAACTGGGAATTGCCGAACGACACCGAATGGCTCGGGCAGATGGTACAGGATATCAGCTTTAATAACGCCGAACGTTATTTCGGAATTGAACTCTAAAAGTAAACAGGAGATCTCATGAATAACTTATTTAATATTCAGGACAAAGTAATTGCCGTAACCGGTGCGGGCGGCGTGTTGGCGGGCGGAACCGCTAAATACCTGCAGGAGCAGGGAGCGTACGTCATCTACCTCGACCTTTTTCAGGAGCGTGTTGACGAAGTGGTTGCCGAGTCCAAAAAGATCTCAGCCAAATGCTGCGGCTACGCCTGCAACGTGCTTGATCAGGCCGCGCTTGACGCGGTCTATGAAAAAGTCATGTCGGGAATTGGCCGCATCGACGTGCTGGTTAATGGCGCGGGCGGGAACATGCCCGGCGCGACCGTTGGCCCGGATCAGGATGTGTTTGATGTGAAGATGGAGGACTACTCCAAAGTGCTCGACCTCAACCTGAAGGGAACCGTCATGCCGACCATGACCTTCGCCAAAGCCTTCAAGGCGCAGGGTTTCGGTTGCGTGGTTAACTTTTCCTCCATGTCCTCACCGCTGGCGCTCACCCGCGTGCTGGGCTATTCCAATGCGAAGGCCGCCGTTGACAACTTTACCCGCTGGATGGCGGCAGAAATGGCGCTGAAATATGGCGACAAGGTTCGCGTCAACGCCATTGCCCCCGGCTTCTTTGTCAGTAACCAGAATCGTGCGTTGCTCATTAACGAGGACGGCACCTACACGGAGCGCGGGCAGCAGGTGATCGACAACACCCCCTTCCGCCGCTTTGGCGAAAAGGAAGAAGTTTTCGGAACCATTCAGTATCTGATGTCGGATGCCGCTTCGTTTGTAACCGGAACCGTGGTTGCGGTGGATGGCGGATTTTCCACGTTCAGTGGAGTATAACGGCAAGCCCGCGGTCTGAAGGTCGAAGGTTGGAGGTCGGTTGTGACTTCGGATGTTCGACTTTCTGGTTTTTGACTCTGGTAACCCCCGAGGTTGTCATGAACCTAATGAAAGAAACGATGCGCTGGTTCGGGCCGGATGACCCAGTCGGACTCAGCGAAATCCGGCAGTGCGGCTGCAAAGGCGTGATCACTTCGCTGCATCATATTCCATATGGCGAGTTGTGGCCGCGCCAAGAAATTGCGGCGCGCAAGGCCTTGTTGGCGGGGTTCGGACTCGACTGGACTGCCGCCGAATCCGTTCCGGTTTCCGAGGACATCAAAACACGCTCCGGCGATTTTGAGCGCCACATCGAAAACTATAAAACGTGCATCCGTAATCTCGGCGCGGAAGGCGTTGAGGTTGTCATCTACAACTTTATGCCGGTGCTCGACTGGGTTCGCACCGATCTCGCGTACAAGCTGGACGACGGCACCGAATGTTTGCATTTTGATCCGGTTCGCTTTGCCGCCTTTGAGTTGTATCTACTGAAGCGCGTCGGCGCGGAAAAGGATTATTCGTCGGAGCAGCTGCGAAAGGCGGAGTGTTTTTTTGAGAGCCTTAGTGCGGACGAGCGGGCGGCTTTTGAGCGCGGCATTATTAATGTCTTTCCCGGTGTGAACTGGGGGCTCGGCATTCAGGATATCCGCAATATGCTCGCCCGTTATGATGCGATTGACCGCACCCAGTTGCAGGAACATCTAAAGCTATTTTTGCAGGAAATCATCCCGGTTTGTGAAGAGGCTGGGGTCCGTATGGCCATTCACCCGGATGATCCTCCGTTTTCTGTGATGGGGTTGCCGCGCATCGTTTCCTGTGAAGCTGATTTTGAGGCGATCGCCGGCATGGTTGAGAGTCCTGCCAATGGATTTTGTTTCTGTGCCGGGTCGCTCAGCGCACGTGCGGACAACGACCTGCCGGGAATGGTAGAGCGCTGGGGGCACCTCATCCATGTTATGCACCTGCGTAGTACGCAGTTGAACGAAGATGGAAGCTTTTATGAGGCGGGCCATCTCAGCGGGTCCGTTGATATGTACTCGCTTGTGAAGGCGACGCTGCTGGAGATGAAAAAGCGTAAAGAGGCCGGTCGCGATGACTGGCAGATTTCGTTTCGTCCCGACCACGGCAACGTGATGCTCGACGATCTGGGCAAGCAGATTCCGCTCACGCCGGGCTACCCCTGTATTGGCCGCCTGCGCGGCCTGTCTGAAATCCGCGGCCTGCAGCTCGGCATTGCCCGCGCGACTCCAGAACTGAGCGAGTAAATCCGGCAGGTTGCTTTTGCGCGATTTGCGGTTATTATATCGTGTTATGCGAAAGAACTCCCAGTTTGAACTTGCATTGGCGATGGATTACGCCAACCCGTTTGTGCGTGATGTGGTCGAAGGTATTGCGCGCTACGGCCTGCAGCGGGGCGACTGGCGATTCTATGCTCCGCACGGCGTGCCGGAGGTTCCTCTGGCCGATCTGAAAAAATGGTCGGGGGACGGCGTGATCGGCATGCTCGACGCAAATGCGGTTGCCGGGCTTCGCAAGCGCGGGATTGTCGCAGTCAACATTTTTGGGCGGTTTGCCGACCTCCCGGTAACCTCCGTAGTGGTCGATAACCATGAGGTCGGCCGGATGGCTGCCGACTATTTTATCAGCAAAGGTATTCGCCGTTTTGCCGTTACCGGTCGCAAAATGTTCGGCGATGCTACGTTGAAATATGAAGGATATATCTCCGCGCTGGAGGCGAAAGGGTTCCAATGCTTGGAACTGAAGTCGCGGCAGGCCGTCCGTGCGATTGATTCACAGATAAAAAAACTGGAGGGGGAAGGGCCGGTCGGCATTTTGGCGACCGAAGACCCGGTCGGCCGCACGGTGATCAACGCTTGTGTGGATGCCGGACTGCGCGTGCCGGAGGATGTGGCGGTGCTTGGGGTCAATAACGATGCGTTTGCCTGTGAAATGCTGTCGCCTCAAATGTCGAGTATTGAACTGGGCGCACAGCGGATCGGCTGGCAGGCTGCGCAAATGTTGGAGCAGCTGATGGCTGGCGGGCCGCTGCCGAAAGAGCCTGTCCGGATTTCCCCCGAAAAAATTATAGAACGGCATTCAACCGACCTGACCGCAGTCAACGATTCGACCGTTGTTGCCGCGCTACGTTTTATTCGTGAAAATGTGCACTGCCCGGTGCAGGTGGATGATGTGGTCCGCGCCGCGCATGTAGGCCGGCGCACGCTGGAAAACCGGTTTCGTTCGCTGCTACAGGTGTCGATACACGATACAATCCGTCGCGAACGGATTCAGCGAGCCTGCCGCCTGCTGAAAGAAACCGACATGTTGATCGAAGTGCTTGCCGAGGCCTGCGGCTATGCAACGCGCGAACGGTTTAATCAGGCGTTCCGGCAGGAGACCGGAACGACGCCGTCCGACTATCGCGGCAAATTCCGTTTTTCGCAAAACAGCCGGAGTTGTGAGTAAAACACGTATTCACAAATCTCCAGCGTCCTGTAAACTTCAGGCTGATTTTACAAACAAGGAGATTTTTTAATGAGCACGATTCAAATCCGACCGGCGGCGGAATGCCGCTACGATATTCTTTCCCTTGGCGAAGTGATGCTTCGTCTCGATCCCGGCGAAGGCCGCATTCGCACCGCGCGCCAGTTCCGCGCGTGGGAAGGTGGCGGCGAATACAATGTGGCCCGCGGGCTGCGTCGCTGCTTCGGACAGCGAGCGGCCGTGGTGACCGCTTTCGCTAAAAACGAAGTGGGCTTGCTGATGGAGGATCTCATCCTGCAGGGTGGGGTGGATACTTCGCTCATTAAATGGGCTGAAGCTGACGGAATCGGTCGTAACGTCCGCAACGGTCTTAACTTTACCGAGCGCGGATTTGGCATCCGCGGCGCGGTCGGCTGCTCCGATCGCGGCAACACCGCCGTTTCGCAGCTCAAAGTCGGCGATATCGACTGGGAATACATTTTCGGGACGCTTGGCGTGCGCTGGTTCCATACCGGTGGAATCTTCGCTGGGCTTAGCGGAACCACCGGCGAAGTGGTGATCGAAGCGGCCAAAGCGGCCAAAAAGGACGGCACCATTGTTTCGTACGACCTCAACTACCGCCCCTCGCTCTGGAAAGGATTTGGCGGCATTGAAAAATGTCAGCAGATCAATCGCGAAATCGCCAAGTATGTAGATGTGATGATCGGCAACGAAGAGGATTTCACCGCCTGTCTCGGATTTGAAATTGAAGGTGCGGATGAAAACCAGACCGACCTCGAGGTCGGCTCGTTCCAAAAAATGATCGCGAAAGCGGTTGAAGAATTTCCAAATTTCAAAGCAACGGCCACCACGATGCGCGGCGTCAAAAGCGCTACCGTCAATGATTGGGGCGCCATGAGCTGGTGTGACGGCGAATTCTACACTTCCACGCATCGTCCGGAGCTTGAAATTATGGACCGCGTTGGCGGTGGCGACAGCTTTGCCTCCGGCTTCATCTACGGTTTGATGGAACTAGGTGATCCGCAGCAGGCCGTCGAGTACGGTGCGGCGCATGGTGCGCTCGCCATGACCACGGCCGGTGACACCACCATGGCCTCGCTCGCTGAAGTTAAAAAAATTGTCGCCGGTGCCGGCGCTCGTGTAGACAGATAAATAGAGTCCAAAGTCGGAATGTCGAAAGTCCAGTGTCGGGAATCCTGACTTTTAGACCTTCGACGTTCAGACTTTCGACCCAAAGGAGTGAATATGTTAAATGAATTGTTAAGCCGTCCGGTAATTCCGGTGATTGTGATTGAAGATGCCAACGACGCCGAGCCGCTGGCTGAAGCGTTGCTGGCTGGTGGTACGGATATTATTGAGGTGACCTGCCGCACCGCCGCTGCGTTCGAGGCGATTGCGAACATCAAAAAAGCGTTTCCGGACATGTTGGTCGGGGCGGGTACGGTGGTTACGCCGGATCAGGTGAAGATGAGCATTGATGCTGGGGTCAGTTTCGGTCTCGCGCCGGGACTCAATCCGGATACGGTTCGCTATTTCCAAGATAACGACACGCTCTTTATTCCCGGGGTGATGACCCCCTCGGAAATCGAGAAGGGGCTTTCGCTGGGCTGCAAGTTGTTAAAATTTTTCCCGGCTGGCGCCGCGGGTGGACCGGCGATGCTCAAAAACTTTGCCGCTCCCTATGCGTCACTTGGCGTTACATTTTGTCCGACCGGTGGGGTGAACCTTGGCAACATGAACGACTGGCTGTCGTTACCGATCGTCAGTGTTATTGGCGGATCGTGGCTGGCCACCAAGCAGCAGATCGCCGACAAGCAGTGGGATGTGATCACTGCTCAGGTGAAAGCCGCACTCGCCAAAGCCGCGGAAGTGGGCTGAGGCAGGCTGAGCCTGCACCCAACTTTTGGCCGCTTCGTTTCTTTTCGGGATACGAAAAGCACTTTCGGAATACCTCAGGTCCAAGGTTCGGAAAAAACTGTGCGCGCCTATGCAATAGGCTTGATAGTTTTTGTTTGGCGATGAAATCAACGGAGCTGGGCGCAGATTCCCTGTTCGCCAGTTGCGAAGGGAATTTTGATGAAGGCGATTTTGCGGCCAATTTTATCGATCTCCGCCTGATGGGCGTCGTCGAGCGCTTCATCTTTGAGATCCATGCTTCCACCGCTGACTTTGATGGCTGCTTCGACAACCCGGAAGCGGGTGGTTTTGATGATCTCCGCCATTTCAAAGAGCCCGAGAATCAGGTTGGCGCCACATCCGTGGTCGAGTAGAAACTTGTAGCCTTCGGAGCTACCGACGGAGCGCGGGGTGCCGAGGAACGGCGTGAAGGCCGGATCGTCGGAATGGCAACAAAGCCGAACCCCGGATGCTTTGGCGACCGGAACGGTGTGGTCGAGGAAATAGGCGATGTGTTCGCGCAGATTTTTTTCGCTCATGCCTTTATATTTTGAGACGGCGGCGCGGAAGTCTTCGAGCGCGAAGCCGGTTTGTGCTCCGGGCAACCCGGCGGTGATCATGCGGGTAAGCTACTCGCGGCGCTGCGGGTCGTCTTCTAGATACTGCTGCCAGTATTTGCGGGCCTCGTCCACTTCTTCGGTGGAGAAAGAGCCATCGTCAATGTAGCCCTGTTCGGCATCGTGACGTTTGAGCAGATAGATGTCGAAAGCGGCCAAGGTTGCGGAGGTTTTCATTATAATTGGCGATATGTTGCTCGCGGTTCGGGCTGCCGTTTTTGATGTCCTCGGTGAAGATCAGGCTTTCCGCGGTGTCCCAGATCAGGCCGGTCGGTTTCCCGTTGGCCTGATACCATTCGAACAGCGCCATGCCGCACAGGCAGTCCGGTTCGGATTCGTTTTGAATATATTCCACTTCGATTTTGCGGAGGGCGATCTCTTCTTCGGTCCAGACGTCGCCGGCCGGAATGTGATGCAGCGCGGTAATAACGTTGGTCACGCCGGGTGTCTGCCGGATATTCAAAATGGTCACGTCGTCGGCAGGGCTGAACCAGCGCATGCTGGCACGCACCCGCTCCCGATTCCAATCGGTATTAAGAATTTCGCTCATAATCATCCCCCATGGTTTAAAAGGCGCGCAATATGATGTGCGGTGAAGTAAAAATCAACAAAATATAAAAACAAAACCCTTGTCTCAAACAATTGAGGAGCTATATTGATGAACTTGAAAAAGGAGGACATATGACAGACACAGTATCTAAAAAGTATTCTTTGCTTGTTCCAACCAGCATGGGAATCCGGCTGACGCCGGTTGATTCGCAGCCGTTTCATTGTAGCAATACGTTTAAAATGCAGGCGACCAGCGCCGAGACTAACGTGGCGAGCGTGGCTTCCTTTCTCGGGATGCCGGTCAAAGTGCTGACGGCATTTGTAAAAGACAGCCCCGTCGCGCATTTCATTAAAGATAATCTCGGAAGCCGCCGAATGGATTTTGAGGGCCCGGAATTTGAGCAGGGCACTCCCTGGGGTTTCCGCCATCAGATCAATATGGCCGACAGCGGCTGGGGTTCGCGCGGACCGCGGGTTCAAAACGACCGGGCCGGTGAAGTCGGCCGCGAGCTCAGTGTGGACGATTTTGATCTCGATCGTATCTTCGCCCAAGAGGGTGCGCAGATTGTGCATTTGTCGGGGCTGATTGCCGCGCTTTCTCCCAAGACCAGTCAGTTCTGTCTCGATATCGCACGGGTGGCCAAAGAAAACGGCTCGCTGATTTCGTTCGACCTCAATTACCGCGCCAGCTTCTGGAAAGGCAGAGAAGAAGAGCTTTCTGAAGCCTTTGCTGAAATTGCTTCGCGCGCTGACATTCTGATTGGTAACGAAGAGGACTTTCAGCTTTGCCTCGACATCGAGGGCCCGGAAGCTGGCGGCAGCGGGCTGGATGAAAAAATTGACGGCTTTAAGAAGATGATCGGCCGGGTTCAGGCCGCCTATCCCAATGCGAAATATTTTGCGACCACGTTGCGCGAAGTGGTTTCGGCCAACTGCCATATGTGGGGCGCACTGGTTACCGACGGCAGCGACTGGGAAGTCGTCAAGCCGCGCGAGATCGGCGTGCTTGACCGCATCGGCGGCGGAGACGGATTTGTCGGCGGTCTGCTGTACGGGATTCTTAAAGGATGGGATATTCAGAAATGCGCCCGCTTCGGCTGGGCCAGTGGAGCACTTGCCGCAACCATGCTGTCCGATTATGCTCAGCCTGCGGATGAAGATCAGCTGTGGAGCATTTGGAATGGTAACGCACGCGTTAAAAGATAGGGCAGGGACGAGCCCGGCCCGTACGGTAGGGGTGGGCCTCGTGTCCACCCGCAAAGGAGAAATATGAAAGCAGATATTGGATTGATTGGTTTGGCGGTCATGGGTGAGAACTTGGTTCTCAACATGGAAAGTAAAGGGTTTACCGTGGCGGTCTATAACCGCACGGTGGAAAAAGTAGACAAATTTATCGCCGGTCGTGGCGCGGGCAAAAACTTCATCGGTGCGCACAGCATCGAAGAGTTCTGTGCCTCGCTCGAACGCCCGCGCAAAGTGATGATGCTTGTCAAGGCCGGGCAGGCCGTTGACGACTTCATTGAAAAGGTGATTCCCCACCTCGAAGAGGGCGACATCATCATCGATGGCGGCAACTCGCACTTCCCGGACACCATCCGTCGCGCCAAGTATGTTGAAAGCAAGGGCCTACTCTACATCGGCACTGGGGTTTCCGGCGGCGAAGAAGGCGCGCTGCTCGGCCCGTCCATCATGCCCGGCGGTTCGCCCGCCGCATGGGATTCCGTAAAACCAATCTTCCAGAAAATCTGCGCTCAGACGGATACCGACGGGCCCTGCTGCGAATGGGTCGGCGAAAACGGTGCCGGGCACTTTGTGAAGATGGTTCACAACGGTATCGAATACGGCGACATGCAGATGATCTGCGAAATCTACCAGATGATGAAAGAGGGTCTCGGCCTCTCCAACGAGGAGATGTGCGACGTATTTACCGAGTGGAACATCAGTGAGCTCGACAGCTACCTCATCGAAATCACCCGTGACATCCTCGGCTACAAAACTGATGACGGCGAAGCCGTGGTCGATCAGATCCTCGACACCGCCGGCCAGAAGGGTACCGGGAAATGGACCGCCGTTTCCGCGCTCGATCTCGGCCAGCCGCTGACGCTGATCGGCGAAGCCGTGTTTGCCCGTTGCCTTTCCGCGCTCAAAGAGGAACGTGTTGAAGCCTCCAAAGTGCTCAGTGGCCCGGTGGCAAAATTTGACGGTGACAAAGTCGCGTTGATCGCCGATCTCAAACAGGCGCTTTATGCCTCCAAGATCGTTTCCTACGCGCAGGGTTATCAGCTCATGCGCGAGGCGGCCAAAGAATACAACTGGAAGCTCAACAACGGCGAAATCGCACTGATGTGGCGCGGTGGGTGTATCATCCGTTCGGTTTTTCTCGGAAACATTAAAGAGGCATTCGACACCAACCCCGACCTCGTCAACTTGTTGCTCGATCCGTTCTTCAAAGACGCCGTCGAAAACGCGCAGGCCGCTTGGCGTCGTGTCATCATGAAAGCGGTGGAGCTCGGCATCCCGATGCCGGCCATCACCGCCGCGCTGGCTTACTTCGATGGCTACCGTGCCGCGCGTTTGCCGGCCAACTTGCTGCAGGCGCAGCGCGACTACTTTGGTGCGCACACCTACGAACGCGTTGACAAACCGCGCGGTGAGTTTTTTCATACCAACTGGACCGGCCGCGGCGGCGACACCGCTGCCTCAACTTACATTGTGTAATTAACCGACGCAAAAGGATTGTAGGACACGCTTCCCGGATTCGGGAGCGTGTGAGTGCACAGGCTCTCTGAATACAGAGAAGCCTGTTCTACAAGAGGAGAAGTCATGATCAGCAAGTTCGGAGAGAATGTTTCGATCGCGCAGGACGAACTGCGCGAACTGGTTTTCCAAACCTTGGAAAGTTCCAAATTATCACACTTGCGCAAGTGTGATAATTTTCCAACCCTTGGAAATAATGATGCCCTTGCGACGCGAAACGCTGTGCCGCAACGCAGTTGCTTGATTCTTCCGCCGGACCACACACGGTTGAATTCGATGGCTGGGCCGATCACGGCGATGGTCTATGACAAGCTGACGGCCGAGGGGATGCAGGTCGACATTCTTCCAACCCTTGGAACGCACAATCCGATGACGGAGGCGCAATTGCGCATGATGTACGGTGAGAATATTCCGCTTGATGCGTTCAAGGTGCACGACTGGCGCAACGAGGTGGTTCGCAAGGGTGAAGTGCCGGGCGAAATGCTCTCCGAACTTTCCGGTGGCAAAGTCGATTTTTCGGTCGTCGTTGAAGTGAATAAAATGCTGTTCGATGGCTACGACCTGATTTTGTCGGTCGGACAGGTGGTTCCGCACGAAGTGGTTGGTATGGCTAATTACACGAAGAACATCGTCGTGGGCGCGGGCGGGGCGGACATCATCAATAAGTCGCACTTCCTCGGCGCGGTCTGCAACATGGAGACGATTCTCGGCCAGACCGATACGCCGGTCCGCAAGTTGTTCAACCATGCGGTCGACACTTTTCTGAGCGACCTGCCGATCACCTACATTCAGACGGTGATGGAGCAGGACTACTCCACCGGCGAAATGCACATGCGCGGGTTCTATTCCAGTGACGATGTGGAGTGCTACAATGAAGCCTGCAAGCTGGCGCAGAAGGTGAACATCACCTTGCTCGACCGTGAGCCGAAGAAGGTGGTTGTTTATCTCGACCCACACGAATTTCAGAGCACCTGGCTCGGCAACAAGTCGGTTTACCGCACCCGTATGGCGATCGCCGACGGCGGCGAGCTGATTGTGCTGGCTCCGGCGCTCAAGGAGTTCGGAGAAGATCCGACCATCGACAAGCTGATCCGCAAGTTCGGTTACAACGGAACCCCGGCCACGCTCAAGTTTGTCGAAGAGGATGAGGAATTGAGAAGCAATCTCAGCGCGGCGGCGCATCTGATTCACGGATCGTCCGAAGGTCGTTTTTCGATCACCTATTGCCCTGGTGACGGCGTCACCCTCGACGAAGTCCGCTCGGTCGGCTTTGAGGCCGCGCTGTATGCTGATATGGCCGCGCGCTACAACCCGGAAACGCTGAAAGACGGCTTTAACACGATGCCCGACGGCGAAGAGATTTTCTATATTTCGAATCCTGCGCTCGGCCTGTGGGCATACCGGGAAAAGTTCCAAGAGTAGAGCGTAGTAAAAGCAATGGAGGGGATATCATGAAAAAAAGATGTTTTCCCATAGTGGTCGGCCTAGTGGCTGCAACAGGATTTGCTGCGGATCTTTATCATGATGGATGGGTCGACCGGAATAAAAACGGGAAGATGGATTCCTACGAGAATCCGGCATTATCCGTTGATGAGCGCGTGGCCGATATGCTTTCCCGCATGACGATGGATGAAAAGACCTGCCAAATGGGCACCATCTATGGCTATAAGCGGGTATTGCAAAAACCACTTCCCGATGAATCCTGGAAAGACAGGGTCTGGAAGGATGGCGTGGCCAATATTGATGAACATGGCAACGGCGTGCACAACCAAGGGATGGAATATCTAGATTTCGACAAGCATGCCGAGCTGGTCAATATCGTACAGCGTTGGTTCACGGAAGAGCCTCGGCTGGGGATTCCGGTCGACTTTACCAACGAGGGTATTCGCGGGCTCTGCCATGCCCGTGCCAGCAACTTTCCCAATCAACTGGGTATCGGTGCCACCTTCGATAGAAACCTGGTGCGCCGTATTGGCGAGATTACCGGGAAAGAAGGAAAGGCGCTGGGCTACTCGAATATCTATTCGCCGATTCTCGACACCGTGCGTGATCCGCGCTGGGGACGTACGGTCGAGTGCTACGGCGAATCGCCTTTCCTAGTCGGCGAACTGGGCAAACAACAGTCGCTCGGTCTGCAGTCGCAGGGTGTCGCCTCGACGCCGAAGCATTTTGCCGCCTACAGCAATCCGAACGGCGGGCGTGATGCCCGGGGTCGAACCGATCCGCAGATTCCGTTCCGCGACATGCAGGAAATTCTGTTGCATCCGTTCCAGAAAGTATTCACGGAAGCATCGCCCAAAGGCACGATGAGTTCCTACAACACCTATGACGGCGTTCCAATTACGGGAAGTCCTTACTTCCTGACCGAGCTACTGCGCAATGAATATGGTTTTAAGGGGTATGTGGTATCGGACAGCGGAGCGGTAGATCGTCTCTACAAGCAGCACGGCGTGGCGGAGGATTTTGAAGAGGCCGTCGTGATGGCCGTCAAGGCCGGGCTGAATGTGCGCACCAATTTCCGTCCGATGGAGGAGTTTGTTGAGCCGCTGCGTAAGTTGGTAAAGGAAGGTCGCATCAGTGAAGAAACCATCAATTCCCGTGTGGCCGATGTGTTGCGCGTGAAGTTTGAACTCGGTCTATTCGATGAGCCGGTTGTTGATGGAGACAAGGCCCTGAAAGTGGTTCATTGCTCTGAACACGAAGCGGTTACTCTAGAGGCGGCACGCAAGGCGATGGTGTTGCTCAAGAACGACGGGGCGCTGCCGCTGAATGCTGACCGCGTGAAGACTATCTTGGTAACCGGCCCAGGGGCAGATGATATCGATCCGATGATCAGCCGCTACGGACCGTCCATTTCAGATGTCATCACGCCCTATGCGGGCATCAAGACCCTGCTGGGAGACCGTACCGAGGTGCTTTATACGAAGGGTACCGAGTTTAAGGATAAACGCTTTCCCGTATCCGACTGGCTGCCCGAGTCACCCAGCGCGGAGGCGCAGGCCGAGATCGATAAAGCGGTCGCGATGGCTGAGCAGGCCGATGCGATTGTCGTGGTGTTGGGCGATAATCATGAAACGGTTGGTGAATCGCTTTCACGCAGCTCATTGGACCTTCCCGGTCACCAGCGCCTTTTAGCGCAGGAAATGGTGAAGACCGGCAAGCCGGTGGTGGTGGTTCTGATGGTCGGTAGCGCGGCCTCAATCAACTGGATCGACCAAAATGTGCCCGGTATTCTGGTCTGCTGGCACGGCGGCGAGAAGGTGGGGCAGGCCGTGGCGGAAACGCTGTTCGGGGAATATAATCCCGGCGGAAAACTTCCGCTCACGTTCCCGCAGACCGTGGGGCAGATTCCGTTGTGTATTCCGCACCGCAAAGGCGCGTGGGGCGCGCAAAGCAGAAAGGCCGATGAAAACGGATGGGGTGTCACCCGCGCGATTGATCCGCTTTATTATTTTGGGCATGGCTTAAGCTACACCTCCTTTGAGTATGCCAACCTGAAGGTTGAACCCAAACAGCCGACGGCCGATGAACCCATTACGATTTCATGTGACATCACAAATACCGGAAGCCGCGAAGGAGACGAAGTGGTACAGCTTTACATCCGTGACACGGTTGCGTCTGTCGCCCCGTTCGCCCAGATTTTGCGCGGGTTCGAGCGCGTTTCGCTTGAGCCGAACGAAACCAAAACGGTGAAGTTTACACTTTCGCCGCACCGCGATCTTCGGATGCTCAACCGGGAAAATGAATGGGTGGTTGAACCGGGGCGGTTTGAGGTTCGGGTCGGTACCTCTTCGGCCCCGGAAGGAATCAGGAAAAAGAGCGCTTTTATCCTACAATAATAAAGCCGTGAAAAACGGCGTTCGGAACGCTACAGTTTACCGAGAAAAAGTTAGTGGCTGAATCCCATGTTGGCGGAGATTTCCGCAGTGGCGGTCTTTATTTTTTTGGCCATGGAGCCGATTTTTCCCTTGGTGAAGGTGGCTGTTGACGCAGTGATTCCGACTGCCGCGATGGTTTTTCCAAAGGCGTTTTTTACGGGAGCGGCGATGCCGCGCACCCCGAGGACATACTCCTCTTCGTCCATCGCATAGCCCAGCTTACGGGCCTGCTCAATGCTCTTCAGAATTGCTTCGACCGTTGAGTCGGTGTTGTGTGTGTGTGGAGAAAGATCCAGAGTTTGGCAAAATATACTCGGTTCGGGAATGATGTAGGCGAGGAAAATTTTCCCAGTTGCTGAGCAATGCAGATCAACCAGCGTACCGGGTCGCGCGGCAATGCGCACGGGGTGGGGGCTGTCGGCCACTTCAACGAGCATCGACTTGTCGCCGTTGAGCATGGCGAGGTGCGATGATTCGCCTGTGTTGGCAGAGAGCGCCTTGAGTACCGGGCGGGCAAACCCGCGAATATCGAGGTTGTCGAGCGCTTGGACGCCGAGCTGTACCAAAGACGTGCCTAAGGTGAATAGACCATCTTCATTGCGGGCGAGGTAGTTTGCGTCCAACAGCGTTTCAGTGATACGCAGCGCGGTGGTGCGCGGGATTTTTAGTCGCACGACGAGCTCCTGCCTGGAACAATCGCCGGGGGTGTCGGAAATGAGCTCAAGCACCTCACACGCTTTTCCAAGGTTTGGAATGTGGTATTTCTTCATACCGCCAGTGTGTTCACATTTGAACGAAAGTAAATATTTTTGACCGCAAAGACGCGAAGACGCAAAGGGGGCCTTTTCGAAATTGCGTTTCCAACAACGGGTTCTATACCACGGATGGCAATGCCGACCCACGGATGAAGAGGGTTTAGAAGTATAAATGATAATTGCCCTATCGCCGTCCCAATTTGTATTTGACCTGAGGTATCCCGAAAGTGCTTTTTGTATCCTCAAAAAGAAGCGTAGCGGCAAACGATCCGCGGGCCGGATTTACCATCCGTGGTACATCAATGCCGTCTATAGTGTTTAAAAAGCGCACATCAGGGAAAAGCCTCAATAGATCAGGCTAGACGGCTTGTGTGGATTTACGGTAGGCGCGTGGCGGGAGCCCGTACTTTTCTTTGAAGACGCGACACAGGTGGGGTGCATGGCAGAAGCCGCATAACGCCGCGACGTCCTCAACAGGTTTGGCGCTCTCGGCCAGCAGGGTTGCGGCTCGTATAAGGCGCAGCTCAACCAGTTTTTGATGAAGGCTACAGGCGAGCGCCTTTTGGAATCGCATCTCAAGGTTTCGGCGGGAAATTCCGAGGGATGCCGCAATTTCCAGCGTTCCGATCGATTCGCGCAGGTGCTCCTGCAAATAGGACACGGCCTTGCGCACTAACGGGTCGCTGGTGGCCAGCGCATCGGAGCTGGCCCGCAGGGTAACGCCGGTCGGTTCAATGGTTATGACCTCGTTCTCGAGCGGCTTGCCGGCCATGATCCGGTCGAGCAACAAAGACCCTTCGTATCCGATTCGCTCGTGGTCATGGTTAATGCTGGAGAGTGAAACCGGCAAGTGTTCACAGATCAACGGATTATTATCGACCCCGAGAATGGCAAAGTCCTCGGGCACTCGATAGCCGGCTTCCAGACAGTTGCTCATCAGCCAGGCCGCATCGCTATCGTTGTAGGCAAAAAGCGCGGCGGGTTTTTCTATTCTGGAGAGCCAGTTCTCCATTTTCTGGCGATCCTGAGTTTGCTTGCCGGAGAAACGCGCGGGGGACGCGATTCCCCGTTCCTGAAGTTCATGGGTGTAGCTCTGGCATCGGGCTTTCGCCACCGGATTTTGTTGATGGCAGAACCAGCCGAACGAGCGGTGCCCAAAGGCACAGAAATGCTCAACGGCCATTTGACCAATTCGTTCATTATCGGCTGACACGCGCGGAAATTTCAGATCGGTGCGCCATTCGGAGAGGTCAACGCAGGGTAGGCCCGAGGCGACAATAAAGCGCTCCAGTTTCCGGTTATCGGTGAGAGAACAGATAATTCCATCGCCGCTCCATAGAGCTGGAACCTGAAAGGAGTTCAGCATGCTGACATTCAGGTGCCAGCCCAGATCGCGCGCTGCGCGGGCAATTCCCTGATGAGTGACGGGATCATAGGTGCCCAGAAGCATCAGTACTTTTTTAACGGAGTCCATTTGCGCAAATATACAAAAAATAGCTAAATATGCAGTATGTATATTTGAGAATAATCATCGAGAATAATCACCTTTAACCTGATACAGCTGTTTTTTAGCAGAAACAATAGAAACGTTTAATCGAGTGAGCTGTTTTGTAGGGGTTCAGGTCTTATAATGACAGGGAAAGAAAAATGAAAAAACAGATCTCTCATTTTACAATTGGTATTAGTTTGGCCGTGATGATGATGACGGCAGGTGCAGCGCAGATGCCGCAACCGAATATTGTATTTTTTCTGGTAGATGATCTGGGGTGGACTGATGTGGGTTGCTACGGCAGCAGCTTCTATGAAACCCCGAATATTGATCAACTGCGTGCCACAGGAATGAAGTTCACCGCTGCGTATACAGCCAGTGCGGTCTGTTCGCCTACTCGCGCAAGCATCATAACCGGTCAGCATCCAGTTCGTACGGGATGCACCAATTGGGGCGGTAGCGTCCGCGGGACGGAAACCGGGGTCCCTTCCGTTTTGCGCGATGCCGGATATAAAACCTTCTATGCGGGGAAATGGCATATCGGCAACCTGTCGCCCGAAGAGGCCGGCTTTACGATTGAAAAACCGACCGGCCGTGAAGGCCCCGAAAACGACCCGAAGAACACTCGCAAGATCACGCGTGATACAATTGATTTTATTCGTTCTGCCGAGGAACAGCCTTTCTTTGCCTATGTGAGTTACAATGCGGTGCACCGTAAACTTAGAGAACGCGAAGAGCTGATCGAAAAATACAGGGAAAAGGCAGCGGCGCTTCCAAGGTCTGGAAATCCAAAGTTCGCTTCAGAAAAATTCGGGCGGAAAAACAAACTGGAACAGGATAACCCGGCATTTGCCGCCATGGTGGAAGTGGTGGATGATTCCGTTGGCGAGATTATGCAGGCCGTCTGGGACATCGGGGCGGAAGAACGTACTATCGTCATTTTTTATTCGGACAATGGGGGGCTGTCCACCAATCCGGATACATCCAACCATCCGCTGCGCGCAGGCAAAGGGTGGTATTACGAGGGGGGGGTGCGGGTTCCATTGTTGGTAAAATGGCCGGGTGTAGTTGAGGCTGGAAGCTCCTGTGATACGCCGGTGGTCAGTATGGACTTTTTTCCAACGATATTGGATATGGTCGGCTTGCAACAGCGTCCGCGTGACCATCTCGATGCGGTTAGTTTTTCGGGGTTGTTGAAACAGGGGCCACCGCCGAAAAGGCCGAGGAACTTTTATTGGCATTATCCATTTATTCATGCCGCCGGCTGCCGCCCCTGCGGAGCGGTTTTGCACGATGGGTGGAAGCTGATTCATTATTATGAGGATAACGTTGTTGAGCTGTATAATCTGAACGATGACATCGGGGAGACTGAAAACTTAGCGGATGAAATGCCGGAAAAAGCCAGAGATATGGACAGCCGATTGGTCAATTGGCTGGGACGGTTAGAACCGGATTTCAAATTGGAAGTTGCGGGGCCCAGTGAACCGCCGATGCTTCGGCGGGGACATGTTCTCACGCCGGCTGCCGCACGTGATGAGCTGGCTCAGTTTAAGTCGACCTATTCGGATTTGGCTGGCTGGGAAACGAGGAAGGCAACCATTCGTGCGGGTATCCTTGAAGGCGCGGGGCTTTCAACGTTGCCGGAGCGGACACCGTTAAATGCGCAGTTTTCAAACAAGCGGGTATACGACGGTTATACGGTTGAAAGTGTAGCATTCGAAAGTTCCCCCGGATTTTATGTGACCGGGTCTCTCTATCGTCCAGTGGAGGTTAAAGGTTCATTGGCAGGCATTCTTTGTCCGCATGGGCACGGTGGCCGTTTTATAGACAGCCGTCAGACACGGTGTGCGGTGTTTGCCAAAATGGGTGCCGCGGTTTTTCAATACGACATGGTGGGGTATGGCGACGGGAGGAAGGCCGGTTGGAATCATAAGAAAGCCCCGGAGGTCCTTCGCCTGCAGACCTGGAATAGTATGCGGGGATTGGATTTCCTAGAAACGTTGCCGAATATAGATACGAACCGGTTAGCCATCACCGGCTGTTCCGCGGGCGGCACACAGTCATTTATTCTGGCCGCGATTGATGACCGTGTGGCGGTCAGCATTCCCGTTTGCCAAGTGTCCGCTCATTTCTTTGGGGGTTGCGTCTGTGAAAGCGGGATGCCAATCCACCAAAGTACAAAGCATAAAACGAATAATGCCGAGATTGCCGCATTATTTGCTCCGAAACCACAACTGATTATTTCCAACGGCTCCGATTGGACGCGCTTCATGCCTCGCGACGAGTTCCCCTACATCAAACAGGTCTACGAATTGTATGGTGCCGGTGATAAGGTGCAAATTGCTCATTTTGAAAATGAGAAGCATGATTACGGCACATCGAAACGTATGGCGGTTTATCCCTTCTTCTCTAAATATTTAAATCTTAATCTCGTCGTCGTTCAGAATGCGGATGGGAATATTGACGAGTCTTTTGTCGTCGTTGAACAAAAGGCGGACATGCTCGTGTTCGGTGTAAACAATCCATACCCCAAAAATGCGGTAAAACCCAATACTCGCTTGCCCTGAACGGGCGAGGCTCCTGCGGAAACTATTGTGAATGAAAAGGACATTTGTTTGATGAAAATGAAGATTGGATTCTCGGGAGGATCGTTTCTTATTCGTGTGATTTATCAAAGGTGAAAGGTGTTTATGAAGCAGTTAGATAAAAAAGGGGTAGTGAAAGAGTCGCGGCCCGAACGGGTGCTTCAGTTTGGCGAAGGCAATTTTCTGCGCGCCTTCATCGATTGGATGTTGCATCGCATGAATGAAGCTGGTGCCTTCAACGGCTCCGCCGTAATTGTCCAACCCTTGGAACAAGGGTTGGTTGATACCCTGAATGAGCAGGACGGGCTGTACACTCTTTTTTTGCGAGGGATTCAAGACGGGGAGGAGATTAATCAGCATGAACTGATTACATCGGTTAGCCGAGGAATCAATCCGTACAGAGACTGGGACACCTATCTGGAAACCGCCAGGAATCCGGAGATGCGGTTTGTGATTTCCAATACCACGGAAGCGGGGATCGCCTATGTTCGTTCGGTCCCGCCGGAAAATGAATGCTCGGCTTCTTTCCCGGCCAAGGTGACCGCCTGGTTGGCGGAACGCTTCCGGGCATTCGACGGTTCCGTGGAATCCGGCATGATTTTTATGCCGTGCGAACTGATTAATCACAATGGCGATCAACTCAAAGAGTGCATCCTTCAGCATGCGGCCGATTGGGAGCTGGGCCCCCAATTTGTGGCGTGGCTTGAAGAAAATTGCGTTTTTCTGAGCACACTGGTCGACCGTATTGTTCCCGGCTATCCGCGCGATGAAGCGCAGGCGATGACGGAAACATTGGGATATGAAGACAAGCTGCTTTGTACGGGAGAGATT